>Ga0315538_1001577_pt1 | contig 13484 bp, 11 predicted proteins | sample SalMarSW160230MG_2_FD_203834 | JGI IMG/M metagenome (GOLD analysis project Ga0315538, IMG submission 203834) | Salt marsh sediment microbial communities from the Plum Island Ecosystem LTER, Massachusetts, United States - Salt Marsh Sediment SW1601-230 ...
CAGAGCTCGGCATCGGTCATAAAGTGCTCTTCACAGGTTTTTTGCGTGGCGATGACGTCAGAAAGATTTATGAAATGGCTGACCTATATGTCATGCCTTCCGTATCAGAGCCATTTGGTATCGCCCCTCTGGAGGCCCTGGGCCATGATGTGCCCATAATAATAAGCAAACAAAGCGGTGTGTCGGAAGTTCTAAATCATGCACTGAAGGTTGACTTCTGGGATGTAACCGAGATTGCCAACAAAATGATAGCAGTCCTGAAGTATCCGCCCCTGGGTATTACGCTGCGAAGTCACGGCAATTTTGAGGTGCGCAAACTTCGATGGAATGACGCAGCGACCAAATGTGCGAAAATCTATGAAGAGACGCTGGTTGCAGTTTGATGGAAAGCATCAAGCGTAAAACGGTGGAGTTCTGGATTAAAATTTTTTAGGTATATAGTATGCCCTCAGTATGTTTTTATTTTCAGGTACATCAGCCTTTACGACTTCGGCATTATACGGCATTCGACAGTACAGACCAATACTTCGACGATTATAAGAATGCTTCTATCTGCAGGAAGGTGGCAAATAAATGCTATTTGCCGGCTAATCGTCTGCTCCTGGAAATGATACGCAAATTTGAGGGCAGATTTAAGGTTGCATACAGCCTGACAGGAGTATTGCTTGAGCAATTACAGCACTATTCACCGGAAGTTATAAGCACTTTCGACGCCTTAACGGCAACCGGCTGTGTCGAGTATTTGGCTGAGACTTATTATCATAGCTTAAGTTTCCTATACTCACGCGATGAATTTATAGAGCAGGTAAAAGAGCATATCGAAACTATCGAGCATCTTTTTGGTCAAAAGCCGAGGGTATTTCGCAATACCGAACTGATATATAACAATGATTTGGCTGAGCTTGTTGAATCTATGGGGTGTTTCGACGCAATAATAACCGAAGGGGCGGACCATATCTTAGGTTCACGAAGTCCAGATTTTATCTATCGTCCAAAAGGATGCGACAAGCTTAAGCTGCTGCTGAAAAACTATTCCCTCAGTGATGATATTGCCTTTAGGTTTTCCAACCGTTCCTGGCCGGAGTGGCCTCTGACAGCAGAAAAGTTCGCCCGCTGGGTTAATAAAGTTAATGGTAACGGCAACGTGGTAAATCTGTTTATGGATTACGAGACATTCGGCGAACATCAATGGATTGACACCGGAATATTCGATTTTGTACGGCACCTGCCGGAAGAGATTCTAAAGCATCCTGATAATGATTTCAGAACACCCGGCGAGGTGGTCCAAAGTTATGAGCCTGTCGATACGGTTGATGTACCAAACATTATAAGCTGGGCCGATACAGAACGAGACCTTTCCGCATGGCTGGGCAATCCTATGCAGTCTAACGCTATCCACGAGCTTTACAGGCTCGAAGGCAAGATAAAGCAAACCGGCGATGAAAAAATGATTACAGACTGGCGAAAATTGCAGTCGTCAGACCATTTCTATTACATGTGCACCAAGCACTTTGCGGATGGAGATGTGCATAAATATTTTAATCCGTATGATTCACCCTATGAATCGTATATAAACTTTATGAATGTGCTGGGTAATCTGCAGAGTCGCTGTGTAAGGCCGGCCCTGGTAGATGCAAGCAAAATCGCAGATGGAGCTTCGATTGACAAAGACAGTACAAAACAGGGGCGATTGGGGGTGCGTGTTTTCCCACGCCAAAATGGTACAGATGCAAATGGCTCTTTTTCTCTGAACCGGACTTGTCCGACAAGCCGGAACCGCAAAATAAGGACCCGCAAGACAAATAAAGCATTCTGATTCGTTTTGCTCTTTCAAGGTGGCTCCGGTTCCTGGATTTACCGTTACAGCATTCAGGGAGTACGATTGTGTTAACTCTGCAAAAATCCAAGAACACAAGAATTGCATCCGTATCGACCCGTGACAAACCTGTAGATGAGTTATTGACCAAAGAATGGCTGTTGACCAATGAATTCGGCAGCTATGCATCTTCAACGGTTATCGGCTGTAATACAAGAGGGTATCACGGCCTGCTTATCGGCTCACTGAATCCGCCCGTTAACAGGATAATGGCGCTGGCTAATTGCTTAGAGATGCTGATATCGCCCGCCGGAATATTTAACCTTTCAACCTTTGAATTTCCTGAAAAATTCGTACCGGCAGGTTTCAACTATATAAAACAATTCCATCAGGATACAGGGGTACATTTTGATTATGAATTAAACGTTGCACAACCTCAAGCTACCGGTGCCGAACCTGCTCCCTGCGGGAAAAAGAATACAGGCTCGCTTCTAAAAAAACGGACAGCAGCAATCAAACTGACTAAATCCATTTATCTTTTGCGTAATGAGAATACAGTTGCACTTAAATATGATTTTACAAAAGTCGATGAGCCGGTGGATTTCATTTTACGTCCTTTTGTAGGACTACGAGACTTCCACACAATGCAAAGAGCTTACGCCTCGTTGCGGTCAGACTGGCTTGGCGATGGCCTGGTGGTTCGTTCCGGTCGTGGTGGACAGGGCAGTTGCGAGCTGTTTTTGAGCTGTCCCTCCATGAAACCTGTTAGAAATCCTATAACAAGAAATAATACGATACAAAAAGAGAAAATTTCTAACGGGGTGAAATTTGAAAATGATCATCAGTGGTGGTTTAACTTTGTGTATCGTATCGATAAAGAAAGAGGCCAGAATTTTACTGAAGATTTATGGACGCCCGGATTTTTTAAATGCCGCATAGAATCACCAACCGAGCTTGTTCTCTGGGCTAACCTCTCGTCGTACGTCACGCGTAATGCCCCTGCCTCCGCAGGGGCAAGCTTGTCCCCGCGAAAGCGGGGATGCGAAAATGTAAATACGCAATACGCAATACGCAATACGCAACACGATATTAATACCGTTAAAGAGGATTTGGACAGGCATCAAAGCGAAGTGATCGCTACTGCGAAAGCTGATGACCGAAATCTTAAATTGCTTTGCTTAGCCGCCGATCAATTTATTGTAAAACGTAGTAGGGACCAAAATTACAGTCCGAAGGACTCCTTGCGGAGAGCCACCATTCTGGCTGGTTTCCCATGGTTTGCCGACTGGGGCAGAGATGCTTTCATCGCCCTGCCGGGCCTGCTGCTTTCAACCGGAAGGTTTGACGAAGCAAAGTCGGTCTTAACCACTTTTGCTCAGTCGGCAGACGAAGGTATGATTCCCAACCGGTTCGATGATCGCAGCGACACTGCATATTTTAACAGCATTGATGCTTCGCTGTGGTTTATTAACGCAGCCCTTCAGTATTTACATTCTACAGGTGATTCCAGAACTTTCACGCAGGAGCTCTTGCCAATCATCCGCTGGATTGTGGACTCTTATCAAAAGGGTACCCGCTTTGACACTCATGCTGATGCCGATGGGCTTATAACCGCAGGCAACACCGATACGCAGCTGACCTGGATGGATGCCAAGTATAACGGCGTTGCTTTTACACCCCGGTTTGGAAAAACGGTCGAAATCAACGCTCTGTGGTATAATTCTCTTTGCTTTTTAGCCGAGTTTTATGTTGCGCGAAATTCAGAAAACGCAAAGCAATACAAGTCTATGGCTGAGCAAGTCGGCGTAGCTTTTTGTAACTTATTTTGGAATGAGGCTGCCGGTTACTTAAACGATTGCATTTTGCCCGGAGGCTCTGCTGATACCAGCCTTCGGCCGAACCAGATATTTGCTGTTTCACTTCCTTTCTCGCCACCGCTGTCCCCCCGACAGCAAAAGTCAATTGTAGATTGTGTTCAAAAAGAGCTGCTGACGCCTTATGGGCTTCGGACGTTGAACGAACAGAGTCCTAACTACAAAGGGATTTATACAGGCCCACAAGGACAGAGGGATGAGGCGTATCATCAGGGCACGGTTTGGCCGTATCTGATGGGGCCGTTCGTGGAGGCCTACCTGAAGATAAATGAATTCAGCCGAAAGAGCAAAAAAACGGCTACTGAATTTATTCGGCCTTTGTTACGGCACCTAAACGAGGACGCCTGCCTTGGCCAGGTAAGCGAGATATTTGACGGCGACGCCCCACATAAGCCCAAAGGATGCTTCGCTCAGGCCTGGAGCGTAGCGGAACTGCTCAGAGCCTACCATTTGATAAACAGCTAAAGCCTCGATTCTCGATCCTCGATATTCGCACTATACGAGTATCAAGTATCGAGTTTACCCGTGTATACGATACATTTTTAGTTGTCTTTTTTGACGAAATCTGTATATTACCCTACCTTGGCACTTGGCACAGCCTGCCCGCCGTACTCTCTGGGCAGGCGGGGCTTCTATCTAATCCGCCGTGGCGGATTATGAAAAAGTGCCTAAAGTGAACTAAAGTGAGCTAAAGTGTAAATTTATAATTTTAGGCACTTTAGTCACTTCAAACTTTAGGCACTGGGAGATCGTCGCTATGGATTTTAGTATCGAGGACACGCGTAAAAAGCCAGCACCTTCGCTTAAAGAGCTTATAAAGAAGAGTGTAATTACCCTGGAAGATGTGACCGATTGGCTGCGGACGATTTATGAGATTCGCTTTTTTGAGGAAAAGGTTTTTGACCTCTTAGGTCAGAATATTATCAAGGGTGCCTCTCACCTTTATGCCGGCCAAGAGGCTGCTGCTACGGGTGCTGTTGCCGCTATAGAACGAGGTGACGTGATTGGCTCGACCCACCGGGGGCACGGCCATTGCGGTGCCATCGGCAACAAGTACGCCGACTCAGAAGAAGACCGCCAGAAGCACTGGAACAGCATGATGGCCGAGCTAATGGGCAAAGAGACCGGCTATTGCAAAGGCAGAGGCGGCTCAATGCACATCGCAGAGGTGGATAAGCAAAATAATCTCGGCTCGACCGGTATTGTGGGTGGCAATCAGCCGCCTGCGGTTGGAGCTGCGCTGGCGGAGAAGTTCAAAAAAAGCGGACGAGTGGTGCTTTCGTTTTTCGGTGACGGCTCTACTAATTGCGGCAGCTTCCACGAATCCATGAACATGGCATCGACCTTAAAGGTGCCTTTAGTTGCAATCATCGAAAATAATCTTTATGGAATGAGTGTGCCCTTCTCCGGCAGCGAAGTGGAAGGAACCCTAAGGGCAAGCAACATTGAGGATATCGCACAGCGTGCAGCCGCATACGATGTGCCCGCTATGATTATTGACGGACAGGATGTGGTCGCAGTCTTCCTTGCCGTACGCCGAGCGGTGGAAAGGGCAAGGAAAGATAATCAAATGACAATGATCGAGGCCAAGACATATCGCTGGTATGGGCACAGCCGAAGTGACCCTCGCGCATACCGCACCAAGGCCGAAGAAAAATTTTGGCACCAGCGAGACCCGATTACAGTTCTCAGAAACAAGCTCCTTTCAGAGTCACTGTGCACCGAAAAGGAGCTGGACGAGATAAAGGATAAAGCCTTTAACACCATCGAAGCTGCTACAAAGTTCGGCATGGATAGTCCCTGGCCCAATCCTGCGGATGTAGCGAAGGATGTTTACGTCGATGAGACATATCCCGCCGAGATTATAAAAGCGGATAAAGAAATGTCCAAAAAGGTAATGGAAGCGGCTGCCGCCTTTGAGGCTGCGTTGGCTAAATCCACTGCCAGGACGAAAAAAGAGGCTGCCGAGCAGGCCAAGGCACTAATTAAAACACAGTTCGGCATGGACGTTATGAATATTGCTGCGGCGGTATCGGCTGCACAAGCCGAAGAGATGAGAAGGGATGAACGCGTCTTCGTGATGGGTGAAGATGTGGGCCTGTATGGCGGTGCGTATCAGGCCACACGCGGCCTGCTGACGGAGTTCGGTACAAAAAGAGTCATTGATACTGCAATATCCGAGGCGGCTATTGCCGGTGCCGCGGTCGGCGCAGCCCTTCGAGGAATGCGCCCGGTGGCTGAGATTATGTATGTCGATTTTGTCTCCATAGCGCTGGATCAGCTCGTTCACGTCGGCGCTTATAACCGTTATATGTTCGGCGGTAAAGCCAGGGTGCCGATGGTTCTACGAACTGAAGGCGGGGTCGGTAGATGTATCGCTGCGCATCATTCTGAATCCCTCGAGGCCTGGCTGATGCATCCGCCGGGACTTTTCGTGGTTATGCCGTCAACTCCATACGATGCAAAAGGATTGCTCAAAGCTGCTATTCGTAGCGACAATCCAGTGGTTTTCATTGAGCACAAGGCAACGTACGGTCAGTTCGGCCCGGTACCGACAGGTGATTATATCATTCCGTTAGGCGTAGCGGACATCAAAAGACAGGGTAGCGACGCAACCGTCGTCAGCTATAGCAGAATGGTAATGTACTGCCTGCAGGCGGCCAAGGTTCTGGCTGAGCAGCATGGCATAAACGCCGAGGTGATTGATGTACGGACATTAAAGCCTTTGGATATAAAAACGATAGCTGAATCGGTTCGTAAGACGGGACGCCTGGTCACTGTAAGCGAAGGCTTCGGCACTTGCGGTGCAGGCAGAGAAATAGTCGGACAATTTATGGAGTACCAGTTCGACGATGGCTCACACGGCTTCGATTATTTCGATGCGGCTCCGGTCAATCTCGCAGCGGTTGATGCACCGCCGCCGATGAGCGAGCCATTAGAAAATGCAAGTATCCCCAGCGTTGAACAAATCGTCGAGGCTGTTAAAGCAGTCGTGTAAACTGTATGAAATACGAAGTATGAAGTCAAAAGCACTAAATCCTAAATCCGAAACAATATCAAAAACCAAATGTCCAAATTACCAAAACGTTTTGGATTTAGAATTTAGGTCATTTGGATTTGTTTAGGATTTAGAGCTTAGGATTTTGGATTTGTACACAATTTGGATGAGGATTTGTAAATGGCAAAAGAAATAAGATTACCACAGCTTGGACAGACGATGGAAGAAGGAACCGTTGTAGAATGTAGGGTCAAGGTCGGCGATAAGGTCGAAAAGGGCGATGTGATTTTTGAGATAGAAACCGACAAAGCAACACTGGAGATGGAATCGCCGGCTGAAGGCTTCGTCAAACACATCCTTGTTGAGGTAGATCAAACCCTGCCGGTCGGTGAATTGCTGATGATTTTGGGCGGCAAGGACGAAGAAGTGCCGCAAAGCTTTATGGATTCGCTAAAGGGCGGCGGAATACAGAATACAGAGGACAGAGGACAGAAGACAGAAAATCATTCCGATATATCAGGATTAGCCCCGGCACCCTTCGACAAGCTCAGGGCAGGCTCTGTGGCCGGGGGCGACGAGCCACGAAAAATTATGGCTTCACCACGAGCGAAAAAATTGGCCGAAGAGCTTGGCGTGGACCTGGCGACAGTCACCGGCACAGGCCCAGCCGGCAAGATTACCGAGCAGGACGTCAAAAGTGCTGCCGAGGCAGAAAAGCGTTTAGCCCCCGGTTTTACACCGGGGGTTCAAGAAAAAATAAAACTTGGTGCAACCATACCATTGAACAGAATACAGCGAATAACAGCGGAAAGAATGCTCAAATCCAAGCACGAAATACCGTGCTTCTATCTTATTGCAAAAGCTGATGTCACCGACCTGGTTGCGCTGCGAACAAAGATGAACGAAAAAAGTGACCAGAAGATTTCCTACAATGATTTTATTATGAAGGCAGTAGCGACGGGGCTTGAGAAGTACCCGATGATGACGGGCCAGCTCACCGGTGACGCGATTAAATTGGCCGATGCTATCCACGTCGGGCTAGCAATATCCGTGCCGGGCGGCTTAGTTGCTCCGATTGTTAAAGATGTGAACAAAAAGAATATCAAACAAATTGCACGTGACAGTCAGGCCTTGATAGAAAGGGCCCGCAATAACAAGCTGTCTCCGGAGGATTTGGAGGGCGGCTGTATCACCGTCAGTAACTTAGGGGCTTTCGGCATAGAGAACTTTATTCCGATTGTCGTGCCGGGCCAATGCAGTATCTTAGGCATCGGAAAAATTACTGACACCTGCGCGCCGGATAATGATAATATTGCGGTGCGTAAACTTATGAGCATGACTCTTTCGGTTGACCATAAAGTCACCAATGGTGCGTATGCAGCCCAGTTCCTGGACTTTGTTAGAAAACTTCTGGAAGATACCTCTACATTCTAAAGATTTGAAGTTTCCGGCCTTCGGCTGGGAAAAGGAGTGTCTAAAATGGCAAAGAAAGTAGTAGAATCGGCTCGTTTACCGGTCATAAGAAAAGCAACTCCAAAGGTTCCGGTCATCGGCGTTTTTGCCACGAGTGACCCGCGTATTGATAAAGACAGCAGAGTGCGCTGTCAAAATATTATAAAAATGGCGGCTGATTTAATAAGCGGAGCAGTAGTTCTGCCGGATAAGACGCCGGTACCGGTGGTTTATTCCACAGTCTTGATAGACGGCGAAGCGCAGGCAGATATTGTAGCACAGCAATTTCGCAAGGCTGGCGTTGATATTTTAGTCTGTGTGCCGGACACATGGGCCTTTCCACAGCTTACTACTATCTCGTTGCTGCAGCAATTTCCGCCCAACACACCTACAAATATAACCTGCGGCAACAGCGGCCCCAAGCCCGGCGTGGTCTATGCCCATGCTCTTAATGGTGCCATCAGCCAATACGGACGGATGGCTGCCCTGAACGTGGGGACATGGCCCGATACAGGGATGAATCCAAAAATGACCGAGCAAACTGCCAAGAACCTCATCGACTGGTGCTATGCTGCTGTAACCGCTGTCGGCTTGCGAGGGCGGAGAGTTATGATTTTGGGCCACGATTCAATGGGGATGGAAACGGCCCTTGCACATATCATCCCTACCAGAAATACCTTCGGCTTGGAAATCACTCGTTTAGATATGAAGCTGTTGGCCGATATGCTAAACAAAAAGGCTTACGATGAGAAGGAACTCAAACGGTTGCGAGGCTGGATAAACAGATACGTTGGCAAACGCCTCCAGCTTCGCAATGAAGCAGACAGCGAACGATTCAATCAGAGCTTGGCGATGTACCTAATCGTTCGTGACCTGATGGCGGATTTGAATGCGGTGGGTGGCGGTTTTATGAGCCAGTTGGAATGGGGTAGTGACCCGCGCGGTATTCCGCTGCCGGTGGCTGACGTGATGGAGTCGTTCTTCAACAGCACATTCGACCACAACGGCGGCAAGGCGCCGCTGCCTTTTGCCACCGAAGCAGATGTGCAGGGACTTTTGACGATGCTGTTTATGACGTACCTTTCCGGCGGAAACCCGCCTTTGTTTATGGACTTTAGAAAAGTATGGGAGGCGTGGGAGATTAAAGCTCTGGCCAAAAAGCTAAAGGTCAAGGTCACCGGACAAGAGCTGTGGGCAAAACGCGGGTTTGTTGATGGAGATAATAGCGGCTCAGCAAGTTTTGATTGGGCAGCAGAACCAGACGCACCTGTAAAGAAGATTTTGGATGGCGTCTCGATGCCTTTGGCTGATGAATTCTACTTCCCCGGTGGTGGAAACTCTGTTAATTTCGTCTCGCCAGGTGGCCTGAGCGGTATTGGTGGACGACTTGCGTATAGCGCATTATCAGGCATGTTTTCGATTGTGTGGGATGAGGTCAAAAGTATTAACCTTCCGGATAAGCTTGCTGAAGCAGTTTGTAAGATTTCTACCAAGACTTGGCCACATACGTTTATAAGTCCCAAGTATGCCACCATGGCCGAGTACAAGCAATATGCACCAGCGAATCACTTCCACGCGACCTGGGGTATAGCGCCGGCTCGTTTAGAGCACTGGATGGACCTAACCAACGTGCTGTCAGACACACCCTGGGCTGATAGGCCAAAATGGATAGAAGGTGTGGATCGTCCATTACCACTACTTTATATCCTCAACGGCGGAGAGACCACCGCTAAGTTGATGCTTGGTGGAATAAAGTAAAGAATGTCGCGCCAGACTGAACGATATCCGATTGACTATTGGCGTCCATTGCTGCCACAGTTAAACCGCTTGGGTATCGAGTTAGACCAGCGCATGCAGCAAGCATGGGAAATGTGCGCCTCTGGGTTTGTTACGGAGGTGCAAATGTTGACTGCGCTGCTCAAGCTTAATGCACGCGGGCTTGAGTGTCTCCCGGAAAATTGGTTTAAGGTCGGTGAGATTTTTCGAGAAACCCACCGTTTTTCGGCACTAAATCCATTTGCAGAGGTCAACAGGTGCGATCCTATATCTGCTGAAATTGCAGCGCGTTTAGACTTCCCATATTGGATGCGTGCCATCAAGTTGGCAGGAAAAAGTAAAACGATCACTTGCCATCATTTCTGCCAAGCCATCTCTGAGAAAGTGTATGAAAAGTTCAATCATCCTGGTTTCAACCGATGAATCATAAGATTAATCATAGCAATCTGAACCATCGTTTCGCTGCTGTCTGTCAAAGACTCATAGTCCTTGCTCAGGCGGCGGTACTTACCCAGCCATGAGAAAGTTCGTTCGACCACCCACCGCCGAGGCAGAACCAAAAATCCCTTCACATCATCACATCGTTTGACAATCCACAAAATCCAATGACCAAAATCCGCTACCCAATCAATGAGCTTGCCGGCATAGCCGCCATCGGCCCAGATCAACGCCAAACGACTGAACCGACCAGCCAGTTTACGCAAAACAAGTTTCGCGCCATCGCGATCCTGAATATTAGCGGCATGAACCACCACAGCCATCACCAAACCCAGCGTATCTACCACCAAATGGCGTTTTCGACCCGATATCTTCTTTCCCGCGTCATAGCCTTTATCCCCCCTTTTGAAGCGGTCTTGACCGATTGGCTGTCAATAATCGCCGCACTGGGGCAGGGTTCTCTGCCGACATGGATACGCACTTGTTCGTGGAGGGCTTCATGAATCTGGTTCCAGGTTCCATCGTGCCTATACTTCCGATAGTAATCGTGCACCGTCGGCCAGGGCGGAAAATCGCGAGGCAGCATTCGCCAGGAGCATCCTGTGCGCACCAGATAGAGGATGCCGTTAATCACTTGGCGCAAATCAGTGCTGCGGGGCCGCCCACCAGTTTTGGCAGGTGGCAGCAATGGTTCAATCAATTTCCACTGTTCATTTGTCAAATCGCTTGGGTAGTTTTTATTGTCCATACATCAGTTATCGGACAAAATACTACTTTTCATACACTTTCTAAGACATCGATGTTGCGCAGCTCCTTGGCTGCGCCGAGCTTAACGAAGGCTTTCTCGATTGCCTCGGCAGCACGTATGTGACCCGCACCAGCGGATGCCGATAGAATTAGAACACGATTAAACATCAAATGTGTCCCTTTTGTTGGCCATGCCGCCTTTGCGGAGCAAGGGCGAGCCTGACTCATTTTGGCGCCGTGGAATCGATATATTGTATTTTCAGTTGAAGTTTTTTACCGGCGTACTTAAATGATTTTACGAATAAGAATACAAATACAATCAATGCCAAAGTCAATAGCACCGCCGTGTACCAATGGGATGGCCTGAACCGTTTAAGAGATGGGGCAAAAGCGATGATCGCGAAGATTGCCGCCAGTACGGTGACCGCATCCCAGCTTGCCCGCTGCCAGTAACTGCCTCCGAGGTGAATCCACATGCCGAATTCATCGAATGTCAAACCCATCCCAATGCCATATAGCACGGCTATGATGTTAAGCTGTCGGCCTGTGGGACGACGAAATATCAAATACCCACCGACAGCAGACAGCAGGAAGATGCCGTAGTTTAAGTGATGTACATGAGTTCCCTTAACATGCAGATACAAATCAGGAATAGTACGAGACATTATCAGAAAAACAACCATTCTTGTGCACATAAATGTAAAAAGAAAGGCCACGAGTACACGTCGAGCAAGGTGAGTTGTCGAGGTCGATATCGGTATCACAGTCCCTGCATTCCGCGTCATTCTATATTCCCCACAAAGGAATCCCAGGCGTTCCGCGTATGATTGACATTTTCGATTTACGATTGCCAATTGTCGATTTGAAATCGAAAATCGGAAATCGGTAATGTTCTTCGCTTTTTACCTTTTTACTTTTGTCTTTCCTGCTGCGCGTTTTTCCATCTTGGCTAAGCCGTCAAGGCATAACTGCGACCATGTCTCCATGGAATCTCGGACATCTTGTAGCTCAGCAGGACTCATAAAAGCCATCTGGCTAATCATCTGCTCACGCTTGGTGACCTTTGGTGCGTCCAAAATCCAATAGTGGACAATGCCAAGATGCACGCTGCCAACCTCAGTGGAATCGTCGTTGAGCAAAGCAACAATTCTATCGGTATGATTTGCTTCTACAGATACTTCCTCTGTTACTTCTCGCTCGACAGCGGTAATGTAAGTTTCGTAGAAGTCGGTATTGAATAATGGCATGTCGTCACGGGGATTAATATGGCCTCCTATGCCGATGGACCTGAGCCCAACCAATCGAGTCTCACCGGCCCGCCTTCCCCTGACATAGCTAATGTATTTTCCGTCACAAGCCATTATAACGTATGGAATGAGCTGCTTATAGGTGGGATTTTTTTCCGCTTGCGCTCTGGACATAAAACGGGGAACGCCCTGAATAAAAATCTCGCGGAGATAGCGGTCCACATCAAATGCGAGTCCGTGAAATATCCCCACCTGTTCGATGACTTTTCGCTCGATAACCAGTACCTGTTCTTCCTGTGCCATGTGGTCACTCCTCTGGTAATATTCCGATGAGATTGTTAGTTAAGCCGAAGGTGTCTAATCTTTTATTTTATAGCGGTATTATTGTCGGCATTATTAGGAAAGACAAGAAAAATTCCAAGTATTGAGGACTGTGAGTCAGCTATAAAAGGCCCCCCCTAAGATTTTATATCAGTGGAGTGCATTGCCCGGCAGTAAGAATACGCCTGGACCTACGCCATCAGGGTATGGGACGCTACCATCGGCAGTAATGGAAACCTTCATAGGTACGGTTTCCGAAGCCGAATAGGTATCTACATGTCCGTCCGTGTATGCTGCCCGCAGCTTGATTTCCGGAGGATTGCCGGCATCGCTTCTACGGGACCAATATGATGAAAGGAGCCATGTTTCCGGTGTAATGTCCGCTCCATCGAATTGTTCACAGCTACCGTACGAACCGGGATTTCTCCAGTGGTCGTATCCGAAATAGTCGCTTGTAAGCAGCTTGCTGTATTTTCCACTGCTTGCCGGTCCTTGCGGCCCTCTGAAAATGACTTTGCGTCCACCGATATACCCTATGTAGTTCCAATAGAAACAATATGTACCACCTACGGGATCGCTTGGAATAGGAGTGTCAGGATTGTCCCAGTCGTCACCGGCGTCCCAAGCCTGCTGCAAATACTGATATTTCTGCGGCGCATTTGGGCAAAACATAATACTCGCATCAGCGATATAGCCGCGCAGGTATTCGCTCATGGCCCGGTGCAAACCTGGGCTGCGGTGTCTGTTGCCGGTCAGTTTGGTTGGGTCCGACCAATTCCAGTTGTCGTCAAATCCTACGGTAGCAACCGACGGGG
>Ga0315538_1001583_pt1 | contig 13458 bp, 14 predicted proteins | sample SalMarSW160230MG_2_FD_203834 | JGI IMG/M metagenome (GOLD analysis project Ga0315538, IMG submission 203834) | Salt marsh sediment microbial communities from the Plum Island Ecosystem LTER, Massachusetts, United States - Salt Marsh Sediment SW1601-230 ...
GCTTTTTAACTATCTGTTCTGGTGTGTGAAATTTACGTTTCATTTGGGTATCCCTTTCATTAAAAACTTCTAATTTTATCGGATACCCTCTAATCCACAATGGTACAGTTTTTGGGGGTCAGGCCACAGCTATCGGTATCCCGCTGTCATATTGCTGGGCAATAAGTTGAGATTCCTTGTCATTCCAAGCTTGTCCTGCTCTGTCAGGAAGCTGATGTCTTTCGCGTTTTAATCGTGGTTTTCTTTCACATTGCAATTGAGCTTTTCTTGCATATTTTAACCGTCTGTTTACAATTCGTTTTATATGAGGGATTTTTGGTAAGTTTTCTTTAACAAATTCAATTGCCTCAAACAAAGCCCCCGAAAGCTGGATATTTTCATAGGGACTGTTGGATTCAAGAATCCTGCCGGTGTATGGGTCTATTTTATTTGCCTGCTGTTTTAGAATCTCAATTGCCTGATAAATATCTATTGCTCTTTTATCGTCCTGAGAATTTTCTTTTTCCTGTTTGTTATCGTTTATCTGCATCTATTTCGCCCATACCCGATATGTTTTTTCAAGCTCTTTCAGCCAGAATAATCTTTTTTCCTTATCCGTGGATTTTGCCCTAATTTTTCCGAGATTGACGGCAAGAGTAAAAAATCCGTGGCTTGGTATGCCCTTGTTTTTCCCTGTTTTGCTCACGGCAACTGAGCTTAACATCGGACGTTTCTGATTATGCTCATCTTCGGAAATTTCCCCAAGAATATGGCCAGCTTGTTTTGCCATATAATTGCCCTTACCTTTCAACCCCATAATAGCAGCCACTTCTTCTTCATAGAATATAGTTTGACGCTCAGCAGCAGCTTGAATTAACCTGCAAAATACCTTGTGATAAACTGGTTTCCCACGATACTTGTTTGAAACAACTGGATGTGTGTTGCTCATTATTTGGTCTCCTTCATTCTGAACAATGATATGGGGCCATAATCAGTTTTTGTAGAATGTTATATCTTGTCCACTCAAATCAGCGAAAACAAAATCGCTTAGATGCATATTAGAGATAAATACTCCTTCGATATTTTTAATGTATCCGTTTTTAATTCTCGTCGAAAGTTGCTGGGCAATATACTGTGTTAAGCTATTTTGCAGACCCGTGCCTCTTCCGCCAAGCTCCATTCCCAGTTGATTGCAAAGCTCCGGGTGCTTTTCAGTTAATTCAATAGCAATTTGATAAGGAGTTAGGAATGACCTGCCGAAATGGTGCTTATTATCGAGTTTGGGTATCGAAAGAACCTCTATGATTTTATGCTCTATTTCAAAATCTTCCCACTTTGTCATAAGTATTCCTCCTATGATTCATTTTTATTTGCAAGCCGCCGTGAGTGCTGATGACCTCGTCAATTTGTTAGTCACTTGTCCTTTCCCTCAACAATTTTTATTTCTTCTTCTATTAGCCTGTAGAGTTTATATACAAGTTTGTCGATTTGTTTTCGGTGGCGTCGACCCCATGCTGCCAGGCTTTATTCATACTGGTAGTCTTCCGGACAGCAGTAGGTTCTGCAGAAATTGTTTGATGTCCTTTTCGATGTGGATCCACCATATTATCTGGCCATCTTTCATAAGTGCGATTGTTCCAGGTTTGGAAACGAAGTAGTTTCCGCTCCGTGAGCGCAGTTTGGTTACGCTTACTCCTGTAGTTTTCATTAGCAACTTAGCTCGCGGCTTAAAATCCTTTTCATAAGCAGCTTTCTCTTTTGCTTGGTCATATTGGCCATTCGTTGATAAATCCTTAATTTCGTATGAAATTTGGTGCTTGTCTTTGATTTGTTGTAGAAGGTTCAAAATCTCTTTGTCTCCTGATCCTTGGCAATAATACTTTAAAGTATACATTCTGACATTCCTTTTATTGCTATATATTTTTCCATGATATTGTGATCGAACGTTTCTACAAGCTCAATAACTCTTTCAGGTGCTTTGGCCATGTCGCAATTTCTCCGCCATCTGGCTACGGATTAGCCTATCACACTCCGGCTATGGCCTTCGCCGAGACGAGCGCCAAGACAAGTTTGCTGTTTCCTTGATTATTTCTCTCTTATATCGGCCGCACAAGAGCCATATTAGCTCTAACAATAAAAAAACAAGCGGTTTTTGTGTGAGTGAGGTGTAAAACCAATGGAATTTGGGATTTGAGATTTGAGAGTTCATATTTAGGATTTGGGAATTCAGATGTGGGATTTGAGAGTTCGGATTTGGGAGTTGTGAGTTGAGAGTTGGGATTTTAGATATCAAATTTGAGATTTGAGATTATTCCTCCTGGGGATAATCCTGCGGCCTTGCCTTTCGCATAGTTTCTTCGAGCTGTTTTTCAAATGCTTCTCTGCGTTTATTTCCCTGATAAATAATACGGACCTGGTCGTTTAAATGTCTCTGGCCTTTTATGTCGCTGTTCTGCAGGTCATTCGCCCAGGCGCGTATCTGCCTTGAGCAGGATTCCGCCAGGGATTTGAGATTTGAGATCTCAGATTTGAGATGTGTAGCTTCAGGAAAACGTTCAGTAAAAAGCAGCATAGATCGTGTCTCTCCACAGGAGCCTCGCGAGATATAAAGAAACGCCAGCAATTCTGCTGTTGTGCCTCGTTCAAATCCTTCTGAAATGTTATTTGAAACCGACAGTGACGAACGTCGCAATTGACCGCGAAGGTCGCCGGGTTGGCTGAAAAAACGGTCTTTGGTCAATTCATATACCCGAACAGCCAATTCTATCGCTGCCTGCCAGACCGGCAAATCCTCGAATCGCTCATATTTCATCGTTCAACATTCCTTTTCTGTTCTTTAGTTTGAGAATTGAGATTTCAAATCAGCCGCATAAGAGCCATATTAGCTTAAATATAGTAGTTTGCAATATTAATCTATGACATGCACCCCCGGCAAATATTGTTATGGAAAAGGCTTGCAAATAAAATAAAGGCCATTATAATCTGGGTTTTGACATAATAGAAGTAACCAGGAAAGGTTTATTCAAAAAATGTTTACAAAGCAGGAAAAAGAAAAAATTATCAACGATTTTCAAACACACGAGGGAGATACTGGTTCGCCGGAAGTGCAGATCGCTCTTTTGACGGAAAAGATTAATTATCTTACCGAGCATCTTAAGATTCATCCCAAAGACCATGCATCAAGGCGTGGCTTGTTGAAAATGGTTGGATCCAGAGCTGCATTACTCAAGTATATAAACAAAAAGGACGTTAACCGTTATCGAGAGACGATATCCCGGCTCGGCCTAAGAAAATAAAAAGAATGTAGAATTAAGAATTGAGAATTAAGAAATTCTACATTCTAAGTTCTCAATTCTTCATTTTTTTGCACTGTTACGAGGTAGCGTATGTCAAATGTTAATAGAGTGGAAAGACAAATTGGGGGCAGAACCCTATCGCTTGAAACCGGCAAAATTGCAAAACAAGCTCATGGAGCGGTTCTTGTTCAATACGGAGAGACTGTTGTTCTTGTTTCCGCTGTAACAGCTCCACCCAGAAGTGAGGATATTGATTTTTTCCCGCTGAGTGTCGAATATCGTGAGAAAACCAGCGCTGCAGGTAAATTCCCAGGTGGTTTTATTAAGCGAGAGGGCAGACCCAGCACTAAGGAAGTTACAACCGCAAGGATGATAGATAGGCCGATTCGACCACTGTTTCCTGATGGTTATAAGCAGGAAGTGCAGATTATAGCCTCCGTTTTAAGCGCCGACCGCGATAATGACCCTGATGTGCCGGCCATGATAGGAGCAAGCGCAGCGCTTACCATTAGCAAAATTCCGTTTTTGGGACCTATGGGAGCCTGTAGATTAGGCAGAATAGATGGCCAGTTTGTGGTGAATCCCACGCATAAGCAAATGGCGGTTAGCGACTTTAATCTGCTTCTTGGTGGCCATAAAGAAGCAATAAACATGATTGAGGTCGGAGCCAAAGAAGTCTCCGAAGATTTAATTGCTGATGCCGTTCTGACAGCCCAGGAAATCATCGTCCAGTTGTGTGAGATGATCGAAGAGCTGCGCGAGAAAGCCGGTGTCGAAAAGGAAATCCCGCTTGTTGACATTGACGATAAGCTCTTTTCACGCGTAAGCTCACAGATTCAGGATGATCTACGCGAGCTTAAGCAGATAACAGACAAGCAAAAGCGTCAAACGGCAGTACAGCAGCTATTCGAAGAGGTTAGTGAGCAATATTGTGCCGCCGAAGGAACATCGGAAAATAACAACGTATCATCAGATGTTGCAAATGTTTCACAGAATACAACTGAGCCAAAATGTGACAAAGCAATGCTCAAACGAATCCTTGAAAGGGTAGAGAGCAAAGTTGTTCGCAAACTGTTGTTGGATGGTAAGAGAGTCGATGGCAGAGGCTATAGAGATATACGTCCAATTACATGTGAAGTAGGCATACTGCCGAGAGCACACGGCTCAGCTTTGTTTACACGGGGAGAGACACAAGCAATCGTTAGTGTAACCCTTGGAACTATTAGAGACGCGCAGATTATAGATGGTTTGTTGGATGAGTACGCTCAAAGCTTTACACTGCATTATAATTTCCCACCCTTTTCTGTTGGCGAGGTGCGACCGATGCGCGGGCCTGGTCGGAGAGAAATTGGTCACGGAGTCCTCGCAGAGCGAGCGCTGGAGCAGGTAAGGCCGCCGGAGGATAAATTTGCATACACTGTCCGATTAGTCTCGGATATTACTGAGTCGAACGGCTCCAGCTCAATGGCCTCGGTTTGCGGCGGCTCACTGGCTCTTATGGATGCCGGCGTTCCGATTAGCAAAGCAGTCGCCGGCATATCAATCGGCATGGTCAGCGATAAAAAGGGCAGATATGAATTACTGACGGATATTATGGGCGAAGAAGACCATTTCGGCGATATGGATTTCAAAGTCGCCGGAACTACCGACGGAATTACGGCCATACAGCTCGACATCAAAGCTGAGGGCTTGGAACATGAAGTTATGGTCAAGGCCTTACAGCGGGCAAAAGAAGCCCGACTGGAAATTCTAAAAATTACGGATGAGGTCATCAGTGAACCTCGATCTGAAATAAGCAAGTATGCACCAAAGCTCATAACTATTGAAATTGACCCTGAGTTTATTGGTAAGGTAATCGGCCCCGGAGGAAAAATGATCAAAAGTATCCAAGAACAAACCGAAACAACTATTGAAATCGAGGAGGACGGAACTATTTATATAAGCTGCGTCGATGGTGATGGGTATCTCAAAGCTAAAGAAATTATCGAATCACTTACGCAACCACCACAGGTAGGCAAGATTTACAACCAGGCAAAAGTAGTATCAGTAAAGGACTTTGGGGTCTTTGTTGAGATCACGCCGGGCGTCGAAGGCTTGTGCCATATCAGCGAGCTAAGTAATGGTTTTGTCAGGAACGTTGAGGATGTCTGTAAGGTAGGTGATGTAATACCGGTAAAACTAACAGCGATTGATGAGCAGGGCAGATTAAAACTTTCCCGCAAAGCGGCTCTTGCCGAGATGAACAGTGAGGAGGAAAAAAAGCCTGTGGGAAAAGCTGATAAATAATGACAGGGGGGTAGATTAAAAAAAATTGCCCGTCGATAAAATAACAGGCGGAAAGTTGAAAGATAAAGCGTCTTTTTTGAAATTGTAGCTTTACATTTCTTGTTTTATGTACTTCGCTTCTTCATAGTTTAGCCAAGGAGGAAGAATAGGTGCAGCAAGTATGGACGGTTTACGGTCGGCTTAATTGTTTTTGTGTAAAAGCTACAACTCCAAAAAAATGGCAGAGCAAAGATGACCTCGGTAAAAGATGAAATTCAGACAAATGGAAAACAGCACCTCCATGAACTCGAAGAATTAAGCAAATTGACGGGCGCTCTTGCTCATGAGATCAAGAATCCTCTATCTACCATTAAGGTTAATTTAAAACTTGTTAAAGAGGAATTGGAGAGTTCGAATTTTGCCGAGCTTGGCAGAACCGGTACCGACGGAGAGAACCAAAAGCTGACAAGGGCGCTTAGAAAAATAGCTGTTATCCAAAAGGAAACGGATAGGCTTGAGCAGATCCTCGAAAGCTTTTTACGTTACATTCGCAGAACCGAGCTACAAATGGCCACGGTTGATATTAATGAGCTTGTCAGTGACATGGTTGACTTCTATACCCCGCAGGCTCACAACCACTCAATTACTATTCGACAAAGCTTCCATAATAAGCCGCTTGTTTGCAAAGCTGATGCAGATATGCTAAAGCAGGCGCTATTGAATCTATTTATTAACGCCCAGCAGGCTATGAGTGGTAGCGGAGAGCTGATAATAAGAACTGACCGTCAAAATAAAGAAGTCATTATCCAAATCAGTGATACCGGCAGTGGTATTGAAACCAAGAAGCTCCCCTTTATTTTCGATGCTTATTATTCATTACGGCCCCAAGGAAGCGGACTTGGTTTGCCAACAACAAAAAAAATGGTCGAAGCGCACAACGGCACAATAACCGTTGATAGTGAATTAGGTAAGGGAACATCATTTACTATAAAATTGCCTCTGCTTGTCGATGACAGAAACCATAGTGAGGTGCCGGCTTGAATGAAGAAAAGAGTGTAATTTTAGTTGTTGATGACGAGCGAGACCATGCAGACGGAATTGTAGAATCACTCGAGAAATTGCCTGTCAAAGCTGTCGCTGTTTACAATGGTAAAGATGCATTAGAGATTGTTCGCAATCAGCAGGTCGATGTTGTTGTCACGGATTTAAAATTGGGCAGCAACTTTGATGGATTGGCAATACTCGAAGAAGCCAAGAAACATAACAGCAGGACAGAAGTCATCTTAATAACCGCTTACGCAACAATTGATACCTGTAAGCAAGCCTTACGGCGTGGGGCGTATGATTATCTTGTCAAGCCAATCGATATCGATCAGCTTCGTACACTGGTCAGCCAGGCCGGCCGAAAAGCCTCAGACGCTTACGTTCGACAGGCAAAAGATGACAAAACGGACCAAGAGGAATTTGAATTCAAGGGTGTACGCGGCACAAATCCTGCTATAAAAGGCATATTTGATGTGCTACGGCGGGTGGCGCCGACCAACATATCCGTCTTAATCGAGGGCGAGTCGGGAACAGGCAAAGAGCTGCTGGCAAGAGCAATCCATAACAATTCGCCGCGGTGGAACAAGCCATTTAGGCCCATAAATTGTGCTGGTCTTACCGAAACCTTATTAGAAAGCGAATTGTTCGGCCACGTCAAAGGTGCATTTACCGGTGCAGCCGGTGACAGAAAAGGTTTGTTTGAGATAGCTGATAAGGGGACATTGCTGCTGGATGAAATCGGTGATATGCCGCTAAATATGCAAGCCAAACTGTTACGGGTTATTGAAGATGGTGTCGTTATACCAGTAGGCTCGAATAAACCAACGATAGTGGACGTCCGTATCATTAGCGCAACAAACCATGACTTGACAAAGCTTATAGAAGAAAAGAAATTCAGGCAGGATTTATATTTTAGAATCAAAGGCGTAAATATAGCTCTGCCCGCTCTGCGTGAGAGAACTGAAGATATTCCAGCTCTTGTGGAGTTCTTTTTAAGCCAAGCCGCGTCTGAAACAGGCTCAAAAGTCGCCGGCATAACCGATACCGCTATGGCGGCTCTTTGCAGCTTTGATTGGCCTGGTAATATTCGACAGTTGCGAAACTCTGTCAGGACGATGGTTGTGATGTGTGACAGGGATAAAATTGATATGGCCGACATTCCTCCTGAGATAGCACATAGGCCGCAATTACCTCCCTTCTTGCTTTCGCCTGACCCCGCGTCTCCCGACGCAAGGCGGGGCGGTGGGCAAGAAAGCAGGGGGGTAGGTCCCTTAGCAGGTATGTCGCTAAATGAGCTGGAAAAACAAGCCATCATAGAAACATTGGCGAAAACGAAAGACAACCGTGAGAAAGCTGCGAAGATCCTCGGCATCGGCGAAAGAACACTCTACAGAAAAATCAAAGAATATAATTTGTAGTATTGCGTCGTGCGTATGTCGTTAGCGTAGCCCTGCGGGGGGCTGTTTTTGATTTGACGGATTAGGAAATTTTGGGTAGTGTATGGTTTGAAAGTGGTGTGTCGCGCCGAAAGGTTAAGAAATAAAAGTCATTTTCAAGCAAGGAGAAACAGGTATGGGCGATAAGGGGAAAAAAGATAAAGGCAAAAGAGAACAACATAAAAAGGCCCTGCTTAATCCAAAGGAAAAACGAAAATTAAAAAAGGAAAAGAAGAATAAATAATTGCCCAGTGGTAACCCGTGAAGCGGCTCTCCGTCATTCTTAGCGCAGCGAAGAATCTATCAAAACAAAAGCCGGCCTTGCCGGTCTCGAATGGCTATATACTAAATACTAACGACTAATTTGCCCCTTGCCTTTTCACTTCTTTTATATTATTTTCTGTCGCTAAAGGCGTGAGGCATCCGGGAGCGGAACCAACACGAGAGACGATTCCTTAGCATGTCCTGCCTGCCCTCCGTAGCTTTAGCGAAGGAGGGAGCGTAGTCGAAGGGGCAGCCGAAGGGAGATACGAGATATCCATCCTCCGTCCCTTAGGGACTACGGAGGACGAGTGAAATTATTTGCCGGTTTATACAGACTGTATAATCATTGTTATCATTCATGATATAGATATGCAAAAGGAGCACTGCTTTGCAAGGGATCGTCATAGTCTTAGCAATTGTTTTATTTGATGTTATTCTCATTGCAGTTGGTAAGCGTCTTCAGAAATGGAATGCCTAGTTTGGTACTCCTGAAAATTCTCGAAAAACCGACAGAGGGACTGGCGAGGTAACTGAGCACTGTAAGCCACAGTTCAGGAAGTACATCGCCAAAGACTTCAGCAAATTAAGATAGTAGATGCAAATGGGTAAAGCAGTCGCTCGTAACTCGCGCCGCAGACCTACACGTACTACAAGATAGAGTATTTATTATTTAGACAGGAGTGTCTCAGCGAAGTGTAAATGGGAAATCCCGGACAGATGAACTTTTTAAAAGCTAAGACCGTGATTTTAGGGATAGAGTTCTGTTATTTATATCTTTGCCTTACAGGGCCAATCCTGGCAGCGGAAACTGTTGGCACAACAGAAATTCCAATATTTGAACCGGGCAAAGAATACCACGTCGTAACCGATAACAAAGCGATCGGAACCAAAAGATTTAACCTATATGTGCCTCTCGATTATACCGAAGATCGCACCTGGCCGGTAATCTTCCGTCATAAAGGACGAGGCGATAAATACAATCCCATTATTTGTCGCGCAGCGAGATTGATGATCTGCGATAGAGGCGCTATTGTTGTAGGGATGGGATATCTCAAGTCCGGCAAAAAGAAAATGACGTTTGCCGAATACAAAAACTCTATAAAGCGGGAACTCAAAAGTATCTACGAAGCTAAAAAGTTAATATCCAGGCACCTCAGGGTCGATGACAGCCGTCTGTTTATTTCCGGTTCCAGCGCAGGTGGATGGCTTGCAGCGAACCTGCTGGAATATAGAGCGCAAGTATGGGCAGGCGCTTTGATCTTTGCTGCCGGCCGACATCAAACTGCTTCAATACTTACCAATGACTACAGTTTAAAGTCCTTGAATGGAATGCCGATATTCTTCGGTTCTTCTCCAAAAGGAAGCCATGGGCCTAATCACAAGTGGGCCCTGCAGGGAGCAGCGATTTATGAAAGCAGAGGAGCAATAATAACGTTTGAAACATACACTGATGATTATCTCGTAAGTTCTCCTTTGCTTCGAGACTGGATTCGTGCCTATGTACTCGGCAACAAGATCGACACTATCGAAGAGAAAATAGCAAAAGCCAGGCAACTGACCCGAACTAAACCGGAAAAAATAGACAGCACAGCAATAATCAAAAAACAAATAGCAAAACAATTAAATAAACAAGCCGAGCAACTGACAAAGGATGACCTGATTGAGATAAAGAAATTGTCTCTGATGGGTGAAAATGTTTGCGATATAACATATATCACAAATTTGATTAATCTTCAGTCGCTTGATATTTCGTTTACATACGTCAATAACGTCGAGCCTCTGCTTAATTGTAAAAGTCTCAAAAAGCTCAATATTTCAGGGACACACATCAAAGATATAACACCCCTTAGAAACCTTCCACAACTTGATTCGGTTTCTATGTGGAACCTTTGGCTGGACCGCAGTCAGATAAATGTTCTTAAAGAAAACCTGCCGAACCTGAAAATACCGGATTATCAGTGGGACCTCTATGAAACAGATTCTATTGGCAGGGTCCTGCCAAAACTAAGAGTCAGGCTTAATTAGTTCAGCAACTTCAACCAACAAATTCCCTTCGACCTTTACCATATAATCTTTCCCTTCGAAATTCGACATTCCTTGTTGGATATTCGATATTCTTTTCCCCCTTTTTCCCTTGCCTTTTCCCTTCTTTTGTGTTATTTTCTGTCGCTAAAGGCGTGATGCATCCGGGAGCGGAATCAACAACGGTTTACCTTGAGTGCAGCCTGCCCTGAGCCTTGTCGAATGGGCCACGATATACGCTTTTTAGCCTGCCATGCCTGCCCTCCGTAGCTTTAGCGAAGGGGGGAGCGTAGTCGAAGGATAAGAGATATGAGAATTGAACGGAAGCAGCGAGTAAATTGGCAACAAGAAGTGTTGGATATCATTATGTTATAAGCCAAATTGAAAAGGAGTTGCTATTATGTCATTCAGCAAAGAACGGCAAGACTATCACCTAACACCAAGAGGATGGGAAGAAGGATCATTTAAAGGAGATGTTTTAGGAGGAAAAAAAGATGTCGAAATTCCTATAGACAGGGTACTGACTATTTCATGCTTAGATGAAAAGCCTTCTCCTTATTCTGAGCCCGTGTTTTATGATAATATAACTTGGGAATCGGACGACAAAGCAAAAATAGAAGCTTTAATTAACCAGTTTGGAGATAAACCAAACTGGTTTGGATACAATAAAATGAAATAATAATTTTTTTATAACAAATCTCTTCTTGGGACGCTTCGACGAGACGCGTTTCGCACCTCACAGGCAGAGTAAACTAAGGAAACTAGAAGGAAAGTAGGGACAGCTAGGGACAGTATGCAAAAACCGTGACTTTGCCTAATCAAAAAAATGGAAAAATAAGATGACAAAGAATTTATTATCAAGAACAATTATATCAATTGTAGGACTTGTTGTTTTTATAATATTGGCCGTAGGCAGCGTTGATACAGATTCAGTTGATAGTCCATCATCTTATCCTCCTAAGACTTCTAAGCCTAAGAGACCAGACTTAGACGCAACTGTTGTTTTTACAGGAACTCAATTTGTCATATCTAATCATAATAATTTTGATTGGACTAACGTAAAATTAGAAATAAATTCAGGTATCATAAGAGGAGGCCATACTTTACGAGTTGGTCGCATGTCAGCAGGTCAAAAATATACAGTAGGAGCTGCCCAGTTTTCTAAGTCAGATGGAGAACGATTTAATCCATTTACGCACAAAGTTAAGAATATCACGATAACGTGTGATGATTTTGGATTTTATTATGGAGATTGGCAATAATAAAAAAGCGACTTTTTTTGCTATGGTCAACATCGTACTACCAATCATCATTGGTGGATTTATATATGTGGCTTGGCGAAAAGAAACTCTCTTAATGTTTTATTGGTTGCGGTATTTGGGCTTAGAAGTTATTGTAATTCACTTTAGAATTTATATGAACCAATTTCACGGACAAGTCCCAAAATTTATTCTATATTGCCTCCCTGATGGTCTTTGGGTCTATTCGCTGACATTCTTCATGGGCTGGTTATGGAAAGATGTTTCAAAAAGAGCTTCAATATTTTGGTTAGTCATCGGTCCCGTTTTAGGTATAGGTGGAGAGTTAGGACAATTATTTGGATTAGTTCAAGGTCATTTTGACTTTTTGGATTTGTTTGCTTGTAGTGTGGCAGCACTTTCAGCAGGATATTTTATTCAAATTCACAAATATTTAAGACAGAAAAAATTAGTCAGAATAAATATCCTAAACTGATAATTCTCATCGCATTTTTACTCCTCAACTTGGGTGCGGCGATGTTGAGAAGGAAACGCTGAACCTCTTTGGAGACAATTCAATGGGATTTAGGGTACACAAAAGGGTAAGCCTGGGCAAAGGTCTTGGTCTTAACATCGGAAAGAGAAAAATCTCGGCAAGTCATAGAAGAAAAGGGGGATCCGTTGGAACAAGCGGATTTAGCTTAAACATTCCAGGTACAGGAGTATCCTACAGAAAAAGGTGGAGTGTCAAAAAGAAAAGGAGCAAAAGAAAGTCCTCCCTTTTAGGAACTCTCATTCTCTTGGCAATAGCCGTTGGAGCTTTCTCTACTGGACATTGGATAGTCGGTGCAGTCTTCTCAATCTTGTTCTTAGCTGGACTTATATCCAAGTAATCAGAGCAAAGCCCTAATTCATGTACATAATTAAACCGCAATCTTTAAGATTTAGACCTAATTGGAGTGCAAACCATCCCCAAGCCCTCTGCGCTTGAGGCTGCCACCCTTTGCTCCTTTCGGGATGACATTTCAAATTGCGTCGCCGTTCCGGCGACGGATGAACATAACGGCATAAATACACAAGGTGACCAAAAAAAAGTGCTTTTTTGGCCGTTTTTTTGATTTTTGTTTGAAAATATGTTAAAATACCGGTATGTTTGCCAGAAGGTAAACGATAACCCGCCAGTAGGCGCCAGATTTAGCGGAGAACCGCACGTTTTCGTATCAGCAGATACACGCCAAAAATCATTATCTGTCAAGCCAGACAAGGTTTTGAACATTTAAATTTGTGTGATTTGGATTTGTTTAGGATTCTTGTCCGCCGTAGTCTTGACGTAGGCGGATAGAGTTTAGGATTTAGAATTTGTATGGATATACTCGGAGGACTCCTCATGGCTACCGAAGTCCAAATACTCGCCAATCGTCGTAACGCACAAAGATCGACAGGCCCACGCACCAACGAAGGCAAGTCCGCCGTCTCACAAAACGCTGTCAAACACGGCCTGTTGGTCCGCCACGACGTAATCAGTTCAGAAAGCCAGGCCGACTTCGACCTCTACCGCGAACAGATGTTAGACGAGCTGGCACCAGTCAGCCCAATGGAATCTATGTTAGCCGAACGCATTGTCAGTCTTTCATGGCGGCTAAAACGAGTCTGTAGAATCCAGAACCAGACCATAGACGCATTGAACGCAGATAGTAAATCCAACCCATTAGCCAAACTTGCCCAATCGATGTTTTTCAAAGGCACAGACCGGCCGCAGGCCGGGCCGTCCACCTCCGCTACCCATCTGGCTCTTGGTCGCATGGCTATAAAGGATTTCGCAAGGGCAAGGGTCCTCGACCGACTCCTGATGTATGAACGACGAATAGAGCACAGCCTCTACAAAACGATACTCGAGCTTCAAAGACTCAACCT
>Ga0315538_1001605_pt1 | contig 13324 bp, 17 predicted proteins | sample SalMarSW160230MG_2_FD_203834 | JGI IMG/M metagenome (GOLD analysis project Ga0315538, IMG submission 203834) | Salt marsh sediment microbial communities from the Plum Island Ecosystem LTER, Massachusetts, United States - Salt Marsh Sediment SW1601-230 ...
TTTACCCTAGCAGGAGTAGATTTCACTGAAATTTTTGCCGACATTTTTGGAGCAGAAGACGATTGGCTTGGAACGTATGTTGCCGAATGGACAATTGATAATAATTGGGGTGTAGGCAAGTATGAAGATATTCAATGTATAAAAGATGATGGAGACATTGGGCTTAGGTTATGGATAAGGATAGAATGCCCTGTATATGACTATTCTTTAGATTAAAATATAACAAAGTATCATTTACTAATAAGAAATATCACCTTTGACACCCGCAACTTTTCAGGCTAAAATTAGAACTGATTATAAGCGGGAGTAACTCAGTTGGCAGAGTCCCTGCCTTCCAAGCGTTGGGGGTAAGCTGGCGGAAAACCTAGCTTGAAATCGGGGGAATTTTAACCAGCCGACAGGCTGCTTAAAGGCGGACGGGCAAAATGAAAAGATGGCCACAACGGCAAGATCGGATCGGCAAAATGCAGAAATGGTTACAGCGCCCAGACCGGAATCCTTTACCCACACCCTAACCCTGACCGAACTCGTCTTCCGCTTCCTGCAATCGCGCCAGTACATCTCGGCTAGGACAGGCAAGCGGCTCTCTCCCAGGACCATCGAGTACTATCAAATGTGCCTCGACGGCCTGCTCTACTTCGCCGACCAGAACGACTGGCCTGAGCCGGCGTTAGTCACCCGGGATCACCTCCGTGAGTTCATGAGCTACCTCTCCAGCGAGCCTCACCGCTGGGCCGGCGATGGCCGCCGCGGCACGTTTAAGAAGGCCTCCCCGGGCACGGTGCATCACTACCTCAAGGTGGCTCGGACATTCTTCAGTTGGGCCAAGGACGAAGATTACCTGAAGGAAAGCCCGGCGCTGCAGTTCAGGCTCCCCAGTCCGGGCTATAAGGAAATCGAGCCCTACAGCGACGACGAGATCAATGCCATGCTGGCCATCTGTGAGCACGATATCCAGCGGGGCAATCGCTACTTGGGCGTACGTAATAAGGCCATCGTCTCCGTCTTCATCGATACCGGCCTGCGCCTCACCGAACTGGCCGATATGCGGACCACTGATCTCGATCCTCAGCTTCAGCAGATCCGCGTCCTTGGTAAAGGAGCAAAGTTCCGCGTAGTGCCTTTAAGCGGTGAGGCGCGTAGAGCCCTCAAGCTATACCTGACTCAGTTCCGCCAGGGCGGCGGCGATGCGGTATGGCAGACCGACGAAGGCCAGCCTCTCTCCCCCTATTCTATCGGTATCATGATCGAACGCCTTAAAAAGCGGGCCGGGGTGCACTCCGGCGGCGGCGCCCACCGCTTCCGGCATTACTTCGCCACTCGCTACCTGGAGAACGGCGGCGACGTGAACGACCTGCGGATGCTCCTGGGGCACGCCACCCTTTCCATGGTGCTGCGCTACACGAAATTCGGACGGGTCCGCAACCTCATCGATAAGCACCAGGAATACTCCCCCCTCGACCACCTCGCGCGGGGCGGCCACTACAACCAAAGCCAGGAAGGCTGGGGCTGGCGCCAGTTAAAATAATAGTAAAATAAGCGGATAATTCTCCATTAAAATCGTATGGATAATCCTCCTTTTACCTATTAGTGAAGCCAAAAGCCGGTAAGGTCATCGAATTAAATACAGATGATGGGAAACCAATTAAACGAGCCGTTGCTCGAGGAGGTGAGTTATGCCAAGACGCAGTTCAGTCTATTTGATTAAAGATAAGTGAGACATGGTGGATCTTAAAAGCATTATGGCTATCTTTTATTGGCTCTAAAGGAGATTTGGGTTGGCAAGAGGACGACGGCCTTTTCCATGGATTAAGCTCTGGTTTGACATGCTTAATGATGTCAAAATGAACCGTCTTTCGATAGCCGAGAGAGGGTGTTGGACCGGTATATTACTTCTTGCTGGCCAGTCACCCGAGCGTGGCAAACTCCTGCTTACCGAAACCGAGCCTATGATCATAGATGATATCGCCAGTGCTCTTCACTTGACCCCTGAAGAAAGGCCGGCATTGGAGAGCTGTATTTCAAAGCTGGTAACCCTCAACTCTCTTAGGTGGAATGAACATAACTGCCTAGAGGTTATCAACTTCAAAAAGAGGCAGGAGGTATACGGCTCCGATATTCCAGAAGGTGAATTAACTCCGAGTAAACTCCGAATTAACCCTGAATTAACTCCGATAGAGGTAGAGGAGAGAGGGGAGAAGAAAGAGGAAGATGTAGAGAGAGATACACCTAAAGGTGCCCGCAAAAAGCGGGCTGGCCCCATGACTGACCCCAGGGTAAAAGAGATTTTGGACGAAGTTAAGAAGGATCGTGGCTATCCAGGCCAAACTGGTAAGGACCCTATTCCAAGCTACGGCAAGGAAGGGCAAGCGATTAAGCGAATGTTGGCCCGCGGCTTTACCCGTGAGGAGATACTGGCTTGCTGGAGGAGAAAGGTATCTCAGCGTGGCGGGGAATTTCAAAGCATGGTTTGGGTCAATGAGGATATCGACAAGAAAGGAGCTTTGCATGGAACAGTACCACGGGCGTCTGGGACCGGTGGGCGATATACTCAAGCGCCTACAGACGAGCAATACCGGCGCAGCCTCCCAACCAGACAGTTCCCGCCGCCCACAAAGTAGTGAGGGCGCGGGCACCGCTCCTGGGGAGATTGAGTGCCCGATATGCAAGGGGGCACAGATCGTTCATCCGCGGCTGATGGATGGCAGACCGGATTACTCCAGGCTTGTCCCATGCGTGTGTATAAGGGCGAAGCTGGAAGTAGCAAAGAAAAAGACGCTGCTTAAAATGTGCGAACTGCCCATCAAGGCTCTGGCTTTTACATTTGAGACGTTCGAGATTTTACCCGACCTTAAGGAGGCATATGATGCTGCTCTTGATCTGGCGGAACACCGGGGTGAGAATAAGTGGCTCCTGCTTATGGGGAGTACGGGCCGGGGGAAGACTCACCTGCTTGCTGCAATCTGTCACCGCTGGCTTCAGGCCGGCACGCCGGCCCGCTATGCGTATGTTCCCCTGCTCCTTGACGAGCTCAGGCGCGGCTTTCGGGAAGAGGGCGATAATTCCTACGATGCCAAGTTTGACTTTTTCCTGAATGTTCCTTTGCTTGCCTTGGACGACCTGGGTACCGAGAACCGGACGCCTTGGGTACAGGAGCGACTAGATACCATCATAGACTACAGGCTGATGCACGAACTGGCACTTGTAGTTACCACCAATCTACCGATGGAGGACTTACCATTCCGTATAAGAAGTCGGCTGGCGCGCGAGGGCAGGGTTGTCTATATCGCTACCGACGAATATCACAGAAGAGCAGGATGAATAAATAGCGGTCAACCACCGCTTGCTTTAGCAGACGGCTTGTCCCGGCCATGGCAAAAGAGATGTCTTCCAGCTTATCATACACAGCATATGCTAAGGCTTGGCTGACATAGTCGGTAAGGGTAAATCGTATCGCCATAAAGCACCTCCATAATCGTGCTTTCCACCTACCAGGGTATATTCCCCGGGTAGAGTCCAGCCCTCTTCCCCCATGCTTTCCTGGCAGAACTCGGCAGCTTCCTTGAGGTCACAATCTGTGATCTCAAGTGACTGGGGTGGGTGGGAATAAAATAGAGATGACATGTGACATTGAGCAGGATCTAGCCAAAGAAATTATGTTGTGGACGCATACACAGAGTTGACAAACACCAGTAGAAGGGGTATCTTCAATGTAGATACTATAAATGGAGGTTTGACATGAGAACCCGCGTCCAGAAATGGGGTAACAGCCTTGCCTTGCGTATCCCAAAATCTTTCGCTACCGAGGTAGGACTTCAGAGAGAAACATCTGTTGAAGTATCGCTGGCAGATGGGAAACTCATTATCACACCTGTTGCTAAACCGAAGCTGACCCTTAAACAGCTTCTGGCCAGGGTCACCAAAGAAAACTTGCATCGTGAAGTTGACTCCGGTCCCGCCATAGGTAATGAAACATGGTAAGCCCCCGGACTTATGTTCCTCAATGTGGTGATGCGGTGTGGATTACCTTGAATCCGCAAGCAGGTCACGAACAAGCAGGACGTCGTCCTGCGGTAGTACTCTCACCTCAAAACTATAACGGCAAAATAGGACTGGCTATCCTTTGTCCCATCACCACCCAAATCAAGGGCTATCCATTCGAAGTTCTTATTCCTTCAGGATTGCCGATATCGGGAGCGATATTATCTGACCAGGTTAAAAGTTTAGATTGGCATGCTCGGAATGCAGAATTGATATGCACCTTGCCGAGCGAGACCATCTCGGAGGTATTTCAGAAGTTGGTTACGTTGTTGTCGCAATAAGGAAACGAAGACTATTTGAAGTCACAATCTGTGATATCAAGTACGAAGCCCTGACCAAGAAGGTCGAGAACCTTGAAGATTTGCTCGCCATGAAAGTGTCCCTCTCAGCACCAGAAGGCGAAGCCGTCGGATTAGAGGATTACGAGCGACAACGAGTACCTCGCGTTTGAAGTTAGGCTACGCCGCCGAAGAGCGCATTGAAGTAGGCGGAATACGATGACGGAGAACTGATAACAACCTGCCTTGCATCCTCATTTAGCCATTAATTGATAAGCCTTGAAATTGATTAGATGCCGAAAATTTCTTTTCCGACCAAATTATTCGGGGTTGAGGGTCGTACGTATTGACAAATGCCTGGGTGGATTGTAGACTGATAATGTAAAAACTTAATAGCGAAATTAAGAACGGGGCAAGCAACCTTTACTGAAAAGGTGACTTGCCCCTTCTTTATGGCGAAATAATAAACAGGGCGAGTGATCCTCTCATTGAAGGTCGCTCGCCCTTTCTTTTTTGGCGGTACGCAATGGTACGTATTGATGAGCGTAAAATTGTAAGGAGTGCATTCTTAAAAAGAGGGAGCCGCGTAAAATGCCCAAAATGCGGAGTAAACATGAACCTGAAAGAGTTCATTGAAAATCGTGATCAAGTAGTTGCCGGAGGGAGAAAACAGGCAACTGTCCGTGTGACTCACTTACCCCACGAGAATCAGCCGGCGTTCATTGCTGACAGCTCTAAGAGCTGGGCGCTTTGGCGTTTGTCGCTGGTATTAAAAGAAATCTCAGAGAACTCAAAGCCGCATGGTGAAGAGAATCAACCGCCACGTCTGATTCCTGCTAAAGATGGCGATGGAAGATGTAACGTTAGGAAAAACGGAGTTTACATAATTAGTAACCTCTAGACTGACAGACAGTAGGTAAATTTATACAGCGTCCGGATGATAAGAGTTGGTATCGTGGCTAAGGCTTATTTGGAACTTAATGAAATAGAACAGATCGAGAGCGGAGCTATATATATGCGAGACAAGCTCATTATCAGGCTGCTTTTCCATCTGGGGTGCCGCATTAGTGAAGCTCTGGGTCTTGAGGTAAAGGATATAGAATTTACTCAAGGCATGGTTACCATCCAGCATCTTAAGTCACGTATCAAGCTTGCTTGCCCGAAGTGCAGTGCTCGCTTAGGAAAAATGCACAGCTTCTGCCCAAAGTGTGGCTCAAAAGTGGAAGAGGCGGTAGCCAAAGAGCAAGAGCACCGCAGAATGAGAACACTGCCTCTTGATGGCGATACCTTAGAAATGCTGAAAGATTATATCAAACGTGGCGGTCCGGTTATTCGGAACGGAAAGAAACTCCTATTTGGCATCAACCGGCATAGAGCCTGGCAAATCGTTGGAGTATGTGCCGAGAGAGCCAATTTACCCAAGCTGATTAACGCGGAGACGGGGAAGATGCACAACATTAGTCCGCATCGACTGCGAGATGCTTTCGCTGTTCATGCGGTAAAACTTGACGACTCTGGAGATGGATTAAGAATGCTGCAGGAGCACCTGGGACATGCCTCCTTCAATACAACCGCCAGATACAGAAAAGTTGCGTCTGTTGAGCTTAAAGAGTGGTATGACAAGCTATGGCAGAAAGAGGTAAAACCGGATGGAGCTTAGACCAACAAATGGTGGGTTCATCAGACCTTTTGGAACCGCCTGGTTCATTGTTGAGTTTCTAAAAGGCCACGGACCGGCAGACTCTAAAGAAATAGCCCCTGATATCGGAGCTCCAATGACGGACATTCACTTTGAGTATAAGAGCGCCTTGCACCGGGCTCATGCCCAAGATGTTGTTGAACGGGAAGAGGAGAGGCGAATAAGGCGCGGCAAATCTGCCTACACCGAAGATGAATATCGTGAACGGTTGCAGTACTTCCTTGACCACATACCGTATAAACAGAAAAAAATGCGATACGCCAGTTTCACGCGGTATTTTGGTCACTTAAAACGCCTCCGTTGGGTCGAAGAAACTGGTAAAACCGAACCATCGACTTTCCAGGACGATTACCCACTGGCACCATCCCGGGTCTACTATCGCCTCACTGATGCCGGCTGGAAGGCAACAGCGCTTGAGATATCCGACCCGTTGATGACCCTCTACAATTACTCCCGAGAACAGCGCAGCTCCAAGAGAAGCCGCTATATCAGAGGGCTTAGGTAAAGAACTTTAGTTCACTACAGAAGCCTTCTATTGTTGATTACAGTGCCTCTCTCTGGTGTCTTTCATTATTCTGACTAACTGAAAAGCCTCGCAAGAGGGCATTTTTATGGTTTCTATTCCCTCCCTCAGGGGGGAGCGGATGCAATTGCTTCCTCTGATATAACAATTTGTCCTTTTGTTACACAATGAAGCTAGAAACATGCACTTTAACAATTGAATACAAGCGAAGCCTCAACGTGAACGCTTGCCCTCTTTGAAAGGGGGAATATGAGTTCAAGCGTAATCGTAAACCCCGACCACGAAACACCACAGGGGTATTGTAACCGGTGTCACAAGGTCTGGACTCTAAAAGAGAGGCAGGGCATCTGTCCGTGGTGTCATAAGCCGGCAAGCTGTATAATCGCCACGTCAAAGCCCCGCCCTCTGAAGTCTAGGTCAAACCACCGCAGAAAACAACCGGAACATGGCAACGGATACGACCAACTCACCGGCGCATACCTTACCTATTATCGGATAGCTTCCAGATTTAGCGGTAAGGTAAGGGAACAGGACAAGGGTGACGTGCTCCACGATATAATAGTAACCCTGGCCGACGTGGAGCGTAACAACGGACACCAGCCCTTCACCGAAGCCGGAATGTACCGGATTGCCAGCCGGACAGTCGCCCTTTACTGGCGAAGTCATTACAAGTATACCAACGGCTTGACGTGCGGGAACTGTAGCAAGGCACAACGCCGAGCCTGTAAAGAGAACTATCTATATGGCAGTTGTCCCAAAGCTATCAAGCTGGAGAGCCTTAACAAGCCGGTGACAGACGCCGACGGTAACACAACCGACCTGGGCAACCTGATTGCCGATGATAAAGCCCTAGACCTTGAAGCCTGGGCGGATGCCAGAACCTTCCTGCTAGGGTGTCCCGACAGGCTGATTAATATAGCTTTTATGAGGATGGAAGGCATACCACTAAGTGATAGAGACAGGGACTATCTGAGGCGATTTAGACAACGGGAGCAAAAAAGGCTTATTTCAGACCTCACAAAAAGCCCTGCAATCCGCAACTAATATAGTGGGAGCACCGGTAATGCCAGCGAGTTAGCGGGTTACCGGACAGCTTACTACTAGGTGAAGCCGGTAGCCTTGCCCACTTACCGGATAGCCAAAAGGGGGTCAGTCAAATAGAACAATTGAATATTGAGGGCAAGCGTTCAGGTTCAGGCTTCGTAACGCACAAGGCGGTACTGGTAAGCGCCCTGTCAAGGGCATTAGCCGAAAGGGTGATGCTACTTGACTTCACGATAGGGCGGAAAGGCTTCCTGAACTACCTTTCTTAGCCCTAACCCGAGCCCTAGTTTGCCGCTTATGAAAATGGCGTGGTCCTTAATGGTAATGCGACAGTTGAGCTTAAGCAGCGTCTCTCTCAGAAGGTGCGCCTGCTGGTCTGTCAGCTCCTCAGGAACAAGAGCAGTCACTACTTTGCATAGTCTTCTGAAAAACCCCTTACCTTTTGAGCTATCCAGAGCTTCTGCAACAGAGACACGCTCCCGGAAACCAGATTTGAAGTTGGCTGGCCGCCAAAACTCAGGGTTGGATATTGTATATCCGCATCTTTGCCAGGGCTTCGCCAATTCGCACAATGCCGCCTCGACCTCCACTGGATCAACTTGTGGCAATGCTGCAAGTTCAGCCTCAATTCTAGATTTGGCCTGCAATAGTGATTCCCTTTCAGTCTTAAGTCTCTGCTTCTCCTCATTAATGAGAATATCCGGGTAGTCGGCCAAGTCCTTCCTCAGGAGCACTTGCCACTCACGAATATTCTCGCCTAGGTCGCGCTCAATCGCACCTAATCTCTCCTGCAAGCCTGCCCGTGACTTCTGGGCTAACTCTAAGTATTCCTGCTGACTCTCCCTTTGCCGTAAGTAGCGGATAAACGCCTCATTCACTTCCCATTCGAGTTCATCCTTGCGGTAGTGCTTCTCGCCACAACATGCTTTGCAGCGGTAGTACCTGTTATTACCGATTTTCGTGGGCTCAAACCTGGCGCCACAGCCACAGAATACGATGCCACTGAGGCAGTAAAAGACCTCGCTCCTTGGCGCCCTCAACTTTCGTTCATCAAGCATCAATCCGAGTGCCTCGAAGATAGCATCTTCAAGGATTCGTTCATGGCGGACTATCACTGGCTGTGACTCTTCCTTAAAGTGTATAGTGGTCTGGCCAATAAGTGCTCTGTTCCTGAACAGGCCACCTTTACCGCCCAAGGTCGCGGCTGAGAACTTTTTCCCGTGAGTAGTGCCCCAACCTTGCTGATTCAACCATCTAGCTGCCGGCCCTACTCTGCCCGCCTTCAGTGCTACTTGCGCTGCCTCACGTATGGCTTCACCCTGCGCCTCGTTTGGAATTCGCTTCCCATCGATGAGGTCAAAACCAAACATCTTGGTGTTCATCGGGTGCTTTTGGTCATCTTTGGCCCTGGCAATACGACCAGGTGTGGTGTTTTTGACGAATTTTCTAACATAGCCAATCGCGTCCCGCGCTTCGTCGATGTATCTGTCCGTGGTCTCGGGGACTTTAGGGTCGAGCTTTATTTTCTCCTGAGCGAAGTAGATTGGCACGCCAGCATCCATTGCCATACGCAGTATTGGGATGCTCGCAAACAGGTTGCGAGTTTCTCTGTCCACCCTGCCGAATAGGAAGGCATCGATTAAGCCTTGCCTAAATGGGGTTATACCTTGAATGATTGCTTGCTCCCATGCTGGACGCTGCCACTTCGATGCTGATTCGATAACAGTGGCGGTAAATTGCTCTGAAATTCGGTGAGGGCCACCAGGCCATGTTAGGCAAAATTTTTCGAAGTCGTGCCATTGTGCCTTGGGGCCGTATTTATCCTTCTGACCCAGGGAGCTCTCACGAATGAAACAGTACAACCTGAGTGACTGAGTGCTTTGAGCTTGAGTTTGTGCTATACCTTTATCATTCATTTAATGTCCACCTCACCCGTGGCTGGGTCTGGCTCCCCCTTCTTTTCTACCAGTCCCCTGGCCCGCTGCCATCTGACACCCCACCCACGCGGTAGTGGTGGACCTTCCCAGGGCAAGTTAGGCAGTAGGCGCGCCAAAACTTGAGCAATGGTAAGGCCGTCCTGGTCGCCCTCAGCCTTTAAAAGCCGATAAACCGCGCTCGGCACCCGTATCACAGTGGTGTTTTTCGATTTGCCGCCCATTGCCCATTCTCCTGTAATGGTCTTAGCTGTAACAGCTTAACATAGTAGCCAAGTTTTGTCAAGTTTCTAGCGACAAATTTGACCAATAGGCCTTCAGCCAAATTACGCCAGTGTCAACATATACACGATGTTTCGTTCGATGTCAACAGGGGTGTAACTTTCTGATGGACTGTTACCCGTTACACTTTAAGATGACACGGGACCTTAGTGAACAAAACAAGCTTTTGTGACTTTACTTAATCTCACAAACTAGACTGATTATTGGAGGTCAAGTTGATTGAATACTTCGCTTATCACTGTTCGGTATAGTATCAAAGAAGGCGAACCTGACGCAGTAAATCGTAAAAATCAGAAAAAACACTGTGTCCGATGGAGTGTCTGTCGAGTAAATCCAGCAGGTGGCCCGTGGCAAATACATGGTCAGCCTGACATGCTGCTTCCAAGTCAGAGAGTCCGTCTCCTAAATAGATAATATTCGCGCCCCGCTCCTTGAGCCAGATCAAATATTTCTTCTTGAATCCTTGGTTGACGATATTGCCCTCCGGATCATAGTAGGATACATCAATGCCATCGCTGCTGAAGAAAGTTCGCCCACAGTGCAATTCTAAATCCGGCAGACCAATCTCGGCTAATACCGGTTCGATGTAAAAATCAAGTCCGCTACTAACGATAGCAAAAGGTATAGCGCTCTCCTGGCAATACCTGACAAACTCTACAAAGCCCGATCTTAGCTCAATGTGCCGGCGAACGAACGCTTGCAGTCTCTCTTTAGGTTCTTTAATGAATGCAAACTGAAGTTTATTGCTTTGCTCAACAGTTAGATGGCCGTGAAGATAGTCTGAGTCAATCTTTTGCCAGTCGCCACAAGCATATTTTTCCCTTAGCAGAACACTGAGATTGTTTTTGATAATGGTGCCATCAAAATCGCATTGGATAATCATTGCTCATCTCTAAAGTACTTGAATTTGAGAGTGAGTTTGGCGGTGTTTTTATGGGTCTTCGCTACTTCGTGAGATAGGTTTGGATTGGTTGTCCTTTTGCCCCAGATATCTATACATATAAATGAGCCTGTAGAAAACCACTACGTTGGTTAAGATGGCTATGACGATAAGACAGAAGTAAGCTTGCCCGATTACTGCCCCGAGCATTATCAGGAAAAGTCTTATATCACGTGAGGCCAAGGACTTGAATCCTTTATCAAATAGATGCCGATGATTCGGGCTAATGCGCGCTCTGGTATAGCTAATGCAAATGATACCAGTGATAGCTAGAAGGCCAGCTAGCCAAATGCCAGAATATGTTTCGTGGGATAAAGACCATAAGGTTAGCCCCAGTACTATCAAGATATCAGCATACCGGTCAAGTACAGAGTCGAGGAAACCGCCGAACTCCGATGTCATACCTTTGAGCCGGGCCAGGCTTCCATCGATACCATCAACAATAGATGATAGCTGGACTAAAAGGCCGGCTATTATGTTATGGCCAAGAATAAAGCTGACAAAAGACAGCAGGGCGATGCCGAACGCTGCCCATGTCATCTGATTGGGTGTTACTTGTGTCTTTGCCAGAAACCTTGCCATTGGCTCTGACATTTTCCTGTTAATGTGTTTGGAAATATAGCCATCGTACACGGTCTCCATCCCTACCTGCTATCCCCTTACCATGTCTAAATCTTCTTTAGTATCTACATCTGCCCAGAAGTACCCGCTAACATCACAGGTATCAAAATGATGCCCCCGGCTGACTAAGAAGCGGATAACACCACTGATTTCAACGTCGGTACCACAACGCTGAACAAGCTCGTGTAGAGCCTGAAAGAACTTCTCTGTCAGCAGAAAGACCCCGGTATCGAGAGCATCCCAGTAAACGAGGTCCTTACCGATATTTTTAATACAACCGGTACTATCGACAGTAACCTTGGTTGCCTCGGCCAGGTCATGATGTGAAGCTGGCGCATAATCAATGCAAAGCGTTTCATTGAAGGACTGCCTGTCTAGAAGGCTCCTTACTATCTTCCCATCTATTAAGTGGTCTCCCATGCACAAAACGACTGGCTCTCCCTGCGCCCACTCTCTAGCTTTGTATACCGAGACGGCGTTCCCACCGAGATAATCAGAGTTGTAGACATATTGCAGCCTTACACCAAAGTCGTCACCACTGCCCAGCGCCTCTATTATACTATCTCCTAAGTAACCAACAACAATGGCGATGTCACTAACTCCCGCGGCTGCTAATGCCTCAATAGGGCATCTTATTAGTTGTTCGTTACCATTCACTGGCAGCAGAACCTTTGGGCAGATGGCAGTCAGAGAGCCCAGACGGTCACCATCACCAGCCGCCAGGATAATACCTTTATTAGTCTTTTCTTTACGCATTAGGACGCCTTGACCTTTCCCCCGTAAATAATGCCACCGCCTCTTAGAGTTCTCTGCTAGAATATAGCGAACGGGAGGACTCTAAATGCAACGTAAGAAGTACACCGAAGAGCAAATTATCCAGGTGCTCAAAGAGGGAGAGGCCGGGGCTCCGGTTGCCGATCTCTGCCGCAAGCACGGTATGAGTGATGCCAGCTACTATAACTGGAAGGCAAAATACGCCGGCCTCACCGTGAGCGAGCTAAAGAGACTGAAAGCTCTGGAAGAAGAAAACCGGCGCCTCAAACAGATCGTAGCCGAGCAGGCGTTGGATAACCGTGCGCTCAAGGAATTACTCTCAAAAAACTTCTAAAGCCCGAGGCGAAGCGACAAGCGGTCACCCATATTGTCAGCGGTCTTGGGCTAAGCGCGAGAAAGGCCTGTATCCTGGTGGATCTGAGCCGCACTGCCTACGGCTACCAGACCCACCGTGAGGACGATGCTACGCTACGTAACAGGCTAAGGGAGCTCGCGGGGCAGAGGAAACGGTTTGGCAGCCCCAGGCTACATATCATGCTCAAAAGGGAGAATCTGGTGGTGAATCACAAACGGACTGAACGCATCTACCGGGAAGAGGGATTGGCGCTCCGAAGAAAGCGGCGTCGAAAGGGTGCAGCTGGCGCTAGAATGGTTATTCCAGCCCCTGAAAGGCCAAATCAGAAGTGGAGCATGGACTTTGTTACCGACAGCATTGTCACCGGCCGGCGTTTCCGGGCACTGGCCATTGTGGATGATTACTCCAGAGAATGCCCGGCTATCGAAGTGGACACCTCACTGGGCGGCGCCAGGGTAGTCAGCGTTTTGGAGAGACTGGCGGATATAAGAGGGCTGCCTGAGGTCATTACTGTGGATAACGGTCCCGAGTTTGCCGGTCGAGCTATGGATGAATGGGCCTATCGCAAAGGTATTAAGCTTAGCTTTATTCGCCCGGGGAAACCTATCGAGAATGCCTTCGCTGAAAGCTTCAACGGCCGGCTGAGGGACGAATGTCTGAACACAAACTGGTTTCTAAGCTTGAGGCATGCTAGAGAGGTGATCGAAAGTTGGCGAAAGGATTATAATACCGTTAGGCCGCATAGCTCATTGGGCGGACTGGCACCCCAGGAATTCATGGAACTAGCCGGAAGACGCTAAGATGCAGATGGCACTAAGATCGGGGTAAGGTCA
>Ga0315538_1001611_pt1 | contig 13302 bp, 17 predicted proteins | sample SalMarSW160230MG_2_FD_203834 | JGI IMG/M metagenome (GOLD analysis project Ga0315538, IMG submission 203834) | Salt marsh sediment microbial communities from the Plum Island Ecosystem LTER, Massachusetts, United States - Salt Marsh Sediment SW1601-230 ...
TATTGTATAGCTCTTATGCTAACGATATTCTGTAGGACAAAAAATAAAAAGAAAAAGGGCTAAACAGTTGTCTAGGGTTTAATTAAAGGAGGGATTTGGTGGTTAATCTTGATGTGTTGCTTATAGAACTGGTCATAAAGATCATTGTTCTGGCGCCCGCTTTTTGGCTTGCAGGAAGAGCACTTGTAGGAAAAGAGAAAGCAAAGTTTCTTGACGCCGTGTGGATAATCATTCTTGGAACACTGGTTGGGGGCATCTTTAGCTACTTTGAGATCAGCGGCATTATCGCTTTACTCATTCAGTTCGTGATTTGGCTTGGTCTGGTGAAGCATTTCTTTGATACTGATTGGCTAAAAGCGTTCGTCATATCTGTGCTGGCAGTAATCATCCTTGTGGTAGTAGCGTTCATGCTGGGTCTCATTGGAATCGGTATAGGCCTAGCACTTCTTTAGAAGTCTACGGACCTCAAAATTCCCTTTTTTCTTTTTTATTCGCTCTTTTTGTCTTGCTTTTTTGTACTTCCTTTGTTGCTTTGTTTGCTTCTGCAAATGCTGACAATCCTATGACTTCTCCTTTGACGATGTCCATGGGTACCGCAAAAACGATTGTGTTGCTCTGGTCAAAGCTGATATCCTCTAGGCTAGATAACGTGCGCAGATACATTGCCCGATTGCTCATCTTCTGCACCGCCCTTTCCAAGTTTTCGGCTGCCGTCAACTCTCCTTCACTCTTAATTATTACAGCTCGTTTCTCCCGCTCAGCCTCAGCCTGCCTTGCGATCACACGTTTCATATCTTCAGGTAATTCCACGGTCTGCAGTTTCACCGAGATGATGTCTACGCCCCACTCTTGTGTTTCTCTTTCCACCATGTGTGCAATTTTTTCTGCAACTTCGTCTCTGCGTGCCAATAATTCATCTAGTTCTACGTTTCCTACTACGTCCCGCATTGTTGTTTGGGCGTACTTCATTACGCTGTCCCAGACGTTTCGGATGTTCACGATGCTGTACTTCGTGTTAACTACTTTCACGAAGACCACGGCATCAACGGTTACGCTGATGTTGTCTTTGGTCATGACTTCCTGTCGTTGGATGTCCAGATTGATGATTCGTTTATCTTGCTTCAGAAAGGTTTCTATGTAAGGCCACTTGAAGAAGAATCCTGGGCCAACGAGCCGTTGGAATTTGCCTAAGCGTAATATTATTGCTTCTTCCCACTCTTTGTTGATTGCCACTGTGGCAGGTAGAGGAAACAGGGAGACTGCGGCTATGAGACCGTACAATAAGGCGATGGGGTTTGGGTAATTTATGAGGGCTAAGACTATGAACACTAGAGAGAGTATTATGAAGAACGCGAAAGGAGCTAGAGAACGCGAATATTCTGTAGCTTTTTCACTCATTTCTCAAAGCCTCTCCTGATAATTCTAATATTCAGATGGTGTTTGAGGTTTAAGAGCTTTTATGGTTAAAGCTTTTATAGACATCCACTAAACATGAAAGACTGGGGGTTTTATGGCTAGGAGACCTGTAGTCATTCTCTCACTGGGCATTTTGATACTGACTTTGGCTGTGTCCGCAGCCGCTTTCGTTGCCAACGCCCTCGTTGATGTATCCGAGATATTCTCCCTCACATTGATTATCTTCGGCCTCTGGATTGTTGTTCTCGCTGGAATGCGAGCAGCAGACCCAGAAGACTACGGTGAAGGAGTCTTCAACATTTGGAGTAATTTTTGATATACCTCATCAACTTCTCTTTTTCATCCTCTTCTTGAATTTCTTCGACAACACCACCGCCAGTATCGAAACAGTGATTAATACAATGGCTAAAGTCGCTGGTGCAAACTCTGGAATACTGGTGATATCTTGTTCAACAATTATAGTGTAGTTTTCTGCATTCGTAATGATTTCCATGTAGAAGGTACCTTTAAGGTTGTGAATATAGGAAACTCCATGTGCCTTGTCACTTTTGTCCCATTCGATATTATAACTGAAATCAGAACCCATTGTATTTTGAAAGTCAACTTCATGGATGAAAGTTTCGTTGATTTGCTTAGTTTCGTTGGGTGCCAAAGTACCGATATCCACTGTTTCGTTCAAATGTAATGTGCCTATTGCTGCTAACAGTCCGGACACCGAAGCTATCGGATACTTTATCTCGAATGTTAGATTTAACATAACATTGTGGACGGAGAATTCAGCAAAGTTTGTAACATTACCATCGACCACGATTCTAAGATAATAATCATCAGGAGCAGATGCAAAGGATTCTATAGTTCGGTTAAAAGTCAACGTAGCTTCAACATTTGCGCCTTCAGTGATGGAATCGACAATTTGCTTTTGCTGGTAAGTATAGACAACAAATGATGCATCTTCAGGAATATATTCCCATCGAATCCGCCACTCAACATGTTCGCATGTGAAATAGTCTGTGGTTCCTGAACCAGTAAATCTTGTTACTTCAACCCACTCAGTAGCCCCAACTAAACTTGTCATCATAGGCATCGCTAGCATAATTATCAGCAAAGCTAAACCCGATATTTTCTTTTTCACGTTTTCACCCCCTAACTCCTCTAACCCCATAATCTACAACAACCCTAAGTTCTTAAGAACTTGTTTTAGTTTCTCTGGAGAACCATCAGGTGGTAGTCTTAAATTTTTGTGTATATTAGATAATTCTATGTGTTGTCTCAATCTGGCTTTTTTGTCCTTTTCAGAAATCTTCATATTCTTTTTTAGCGAAACCTTTAGCATCTTCCCACATTTAGGACACGCATTTTCAACCTTCAACATATTCACCTCCCTACCCTTTCAGCCTTCCTTTTTACCTAAAAATTTCAAAACATACCCAATAGTTTAGTATCTTCCCCTTCGGGCTTTGGCTTTGCATGTGCCACAGCGCTTCCAATTCTTTCCCTCTCCCCCACGATTCTTCCGCAGCCATGCGATTGCCTTATCGATGTCGCTAAAGAAATACTTGGGTAAATCGGCGTTAGATACCATCTGTAATACCCAGTTGCAGTACGCGGCGTGTAGAACGTTCCATGTTACCGCTGGAGAACCCTTACCTGAAAAATCATTGTAAATAAGTCCCTCGCCAACAGAGTAAAGATGTTTAAGCTCGGCATTGCTCTTTATGAGTTTCATTGTTTGCTCACTTCCCGCCAGTTTTTTTGCCAACACCCTCAAGAAGCTGCACCCTTTCAGCCTTCCTTTTTTTCTAAAAATTTCAAGACATCAATCGGTGAAATTAATTGGCACGATCCGTCTCTTTTTACTGGAACAAGATAAATTCCAAGTTTCTCGAATGCGAAACTGCCTCGATATTTTTGTAACACTCTAGTAAAATTCTTTGTTGATGGAAATGCAAGACCGTATTCAGCTTTGTGTTTCATCCGTGACATCACCTGTCCTAAACCCATTTGAAAATTCATCTCCGCAGAACCGTTAACGCCTCTATCCTCTCCCTTTGCCTCGATTAACAGTATCCTTCCTTCTTTCTCAGCACCAACATCTATCCTACCGCCTTCGACTCGAATTTGTTCTTTGACTCTCCATCCATTTTCTTTAAGATACTTCACCAGAATCGACAAAACCTCACTCTCACGAAAAACATCACTTTTCTCAGAGGTGTGTTTTCCTCTAATCTGCTTTCTGATGCTCTCCAAATAAAACATCCCCTCTGTTCTTCATAACTCAGTTTATAACTTTATGAAACTCTTTTCACTTTATTATTTTTTTCTGCGAAAAAGAATTGAGTTTAATCGAAAACTCTTTAACAAGCTACAAAAACTGAAACAGCAATATAGTGAATGATATGTTATGACCTGAGAAGTTATTAAAGAACATGAAGAGAAGTACTTGTTAAGAGAATATTTAGAGCTCATAGCTGCGTCTTTCAGTGAGATTACTTCGACTTCTTGGGTTTTCAGGTTTTTCTAGTCTTTGTTTCAGGGGATTATTTCGCAACTGTTGTATTTCATGTGATCGAAATCTGAAAGCCTAATTCTTTCATCATCAATTAATCTTTGGACTCGCGGTAAGGATGACTTCAACGATTCAACGAGATCCTTGACTGTTTTGCACACCAAACTGTATGCTTCGTTGCTCCACCGTTTCGTTATGTTAGCGTAAAGGCATCTTCCTCCGCATTCCCGCAAGATTTCGCAGCTAGTGCAAGGCGGTCCAACATAAACTCTTTTCAACTGTAGCGGATGTGAATCTTGGATATTTCCCAGATAGTAGTCTTTCATTCCGCTCATGGAAGGACACGGTATTATCTGTCCATCCGTTTGTATGCTGTAATTAGCCCATCCGGAACCGCACCTTAGGAGGCTTTCCTCTCCTGTGAGAAGCGACTGCATTACCCCCAGAAGTGGATAAAGCCTCAAAACCTTGCCCTCCGTCTCCATGAGACTGACCCAAAACTCTACCAGTCTTCTTATCTGAAGATTATAGTTCTCTTCAACCCATTCTGCGAACGGTCTTTTCTGGAAATCGTTTTTCCAGAATCCAGCATCAAGTTGCCAGTGAATCGACGAAAAAGAGTGATCGGGATTGTTTAGGAGCCACCTAACGTTTTCGTAAATGTCAGTTTCTTCCATGAGGGTCATTCTGGCTATTATCTCGCCTTCGAACCCGTTTTTTCTGATTGCCTTAACGTTCTCTATTACTTTTCTGTAGACTCCTTTTCCTCTGTAGTAGTCTGTCAGTTTTTCGGTGCCATCTATGGATACAAAGATTGTTGAAAGTCTATTCACGTATTCTGGCTCAAGCCTGTTCAGGTGTAAACCATTGGTTTGGATGTTAAATTGTTTAGCGTGAACGTTGTCCATGATCTGTTTCATCTTGTCTATGCAGAGCATTGGTTCGCCGCCATAAAACATCAGGACAGGCTCAGGGTCTTTTCCAATAAACTTCTCTAGAAGTTTGATGTCGTAGTTGATTTCGTCTGGAACCTCATAATCTACAGTAAAGTCCCCGAAGTCAGCATCCATGTCTTCACATGATTTTCCATAACAATATCTGCACTGTAAGTCGCAGTTAGTGGTCAGCAGCAGATGAAAGAACATCCGAGGCACCTCAAAGCTGTGGTTATTTATTATTTCACGAAGCATTGAAGCACGTAAATCTTTCTTAACAAAAAAGGTTACATTATCAGCGGGGGCGATAAGTTATATTAGCTTAAACTGTAGTTAAATTTGGGGTTTATTGTTTGTCTGAGCGGGAAACAATCGAGAAAGTAAAAGGAAAGCAGGGAATTCTTTCCAAGATTCAAAACTTCTTCACTTTAGGGTATGGAACAAAAGAGGACCTGAGAGAATTAGACCGAAAGCTTCGGGACCTCTATTACGTTGATCTCCGAGACATGCGGCACGTTTGGGAGGACCTGTATCTGGAGGCTATGGATGCAGGTGCTGCCTCCAGCAGAGACTACAAAAAGGTTATCCAAGTGCTAGATCGAGTCACAGAGAAGGTGAGACACGCAGACTACGGTTACGCAGGTCTCATGGACAGAAAAGGGCACATACGAGAAGAGGAGTTGGCTCGAGTTTTCAATTTTGATCGTGCATTTAGCAGTAATCTTGAAGGCTTGAAGGAGGCTGTTAGCAAGACTCGGAGTGAGGTTGAAGCGGAAAACTGGGCGGCTGTATCCAGTGAAGTAAAGAATGTTAAGAGTTTATTACTTACTTTCGAGAATAATTGGAATGAACGGGAAAAACAGTTTAGACCTTTAGAAATTTAGGATGTGAAATGAAATGCCTGTAATAGAGAAAGTTTCATGGGATTTCGCGGGTTCTGAAGATATAGCTTACAGATTCCCTAACCTTTCCCTGAAGTATGGAAGCCAAGTTATCGTTAAGGAGAACCAGTGGGCTGTCTTTTTCCGTGACGGCAAAGCATACGACGTTTTTGGTCCAGGCAGACACACCATAACCAGCAACAACGTTCCACTTCTAACAGGAGTCTTAAAGGCTCTGAGGATAATCGGCGACATCTTCGAGTGCGAAGTCGTTTTTGTGAGCAACAGCCAGTTTAAAGGAAAATTTGGCGGACAAGCCTACTCTGCCCCCAGCGGAAATATACAATATCAGGCGGAGCTCGGCTACTTTGGGTATCTTCTCTACAAGGTGGAGGACCCGAAGCTGTTTGTTGTGGAGTTTTTCGGCAACAAAGGAGCCAGCACATCCACTGACGTGGAAAGTTACATTCGCGGATTCATCAACGAGCGGGTTATAGACGAATTCGCTCACCACGACATCTTTAATGTAGTCAAAAACGTGGATGAAACCACAGACAAAGTTGCCTTGGTGATAAAGGATGAGGCAGCAAGGATAGGACTCAAAATCATAGACAGCGTTTTTGAGGGCGTTAAAATCCCAGAGGAGGCGAGACGCTTCGCCACAACCATGGGACAGCAAGCCATGACGTTGCAGTATATGAAGGAAACAACCGCGGAGATTCCAGAAGGAGGCGGCGGAGCCGCTGCGGCGGGTGTGGGAGCAGGTGTTGGAATAGCCATGGGAACCGCTTTGGGAAAAGCTATGCAGCCCTCTCAGGGAACAGGTGCACCGCAGCAGGTAGTGTTGTGCCCGAATTGTGGAGCCCAGAACGTTGCCGGAACAAAATTCTGCGGTAACTGCGGGAAGAGTCTTGCTCCAGTAGCTAAGGTTACCTGTCCGAAGTGCGGAGCGGAGATGCCGGCGTCCATGAAGTTCTGTGGTAACTGTGGGTCTCCCATGAAGCCAGAGAAGATCGAGTGTCCAAAGTGTAAGGCGAAGAATCTGTCCACTAACAAGTTCTGCAGTAGCTGCGGTAGCAAACTGAAGTAAAAACCTACCCTTTTTTTTCTTTTTATGTTTCTGTTGTTGGTTTCTTGCTGTATTCACTGTTTAGGATGTTGCGGAAGATGTTGATGTCGATTCCGAAGTTTTCGCAAACTTCAACGATGCTGGAAGCGTAGACGTGAAATATTTCTTCGATGGTTTTTCGTACCAAGTCAGGTGAAATTTCTTCGGTGGGTTTAAGGAAGAGAATAAACCATCTTCCAAGTTTCGTGGGAACATACCATTTGATTCTCACTTTCCTTTTCCCTTTTGCGACCTGCTCCATTCCCTGTTCAAGCATGTCAGCTGAAACCATCCGCTTCAAGTATTCAATTATTGATTTGTTCGAGTAAGAGGTTCCATTGATGAGGTCTCTTTGGTATGTTCGCCCATCCACCTTCATGTTCATTAAAAGACTTTTACCTACCTTAGACTGTAGGACGCTCCAGATTAGCCTACGCTTTTCAGTTTCTAAGGGAAACGGAAGAATATAATGCCAAACGTCATTGTTCCCCATCTTAAAGCACTAACCTACCTTCTATAATTGTTGGTGAATGTTAATAAGATTCCCGTTTTACTCTAAATTCAGAATTCTTATTAGACTATTAACTCTCATCATTTCAGCGTGATTTGAACTATGAAGTCGGGTGCTGGGCGAACTGTTTTCGTTGGCTTCGCAATTTTTATCCTACTCTTGAGTGTCACTGTAGCTGTTGCTGACGAGACTGAATTCCAAGTTGAATCCACAAATCTGCAAATATACAGGGACGGATTGGTTCGCGTCACACAAACGTTGATTGTGAACGAGACGCTTCCGGTGGTGACTCTGCCACTTCTAAATTCATCAGTTAACAATTTTATTGTGCTTGACGAGAACCAGACTGTTTTGGACTATGAAGTAGACGGAATTAATCTGACTGTTTTCACTTTGGGAACTACAAGCGTTTCGCTTCAGTATGACACAAATTCCTTGACGAAAAAAGATTTTGACGTGTGGAGCTTAATTGTTGACACTCCATATAACCTCACTGTTCAGTTGCCTGAAGAATCAACAGTAGTTTACCTCAGCGAAACGCCAACATCAATAGATACTGAAGACAACAAAATAACCTTGTCTTTGTTTCCTAGCCAATGGGAGATAAGTTACATAATTTCATTAGTCCCACCAGCAGACTTCCAAATCAGCGACCTTAATGTCACCCCATCTGAGGTTGAGGCAGGCGAAGAGGTTACTGTTTCCGTTAGAATCACTAACGTGGGCGGGCAAACCGGCTCCTATACAGTTCCCCTAATAATAAATCAAACAACAGAAGACACCAAAACAGTGACGCTTGAAAAAGGAGCCTCAAACACAACAGAGTTCAAAGTTATCAAGCAAACACCGGGAAAATACAATATCGAAATAGCGGGTCTAGTCGATGAATTCACAGTTAGAGCGGCATCTTCAAACGGTGCTCTTTCAGACCTGATTCCCGTTGAATACCTTGCTGTTGCTGCAGTCGCTGTGGCTGCAATATTTGTTGCTGCATTCTTTCTTGTTAGAAAAAGAGGACCTGACGTTGAAAAAATCTTTAAGGCACATCCTCACCTGAACAAGGAAGAAAAGGACGTAATACAGTTTTTAGCGGAGAATGAAGGAAAGACTTTCGAGTCCCAGATAAGGGAACAGTTTCCTGAAATACCCCGAACAAGCCTCTGGAGATTGGTTAGACGACTCGAAAAGCTAGAGATAGTTAAAGTAAAAAAGATCGGGCTTGAAAATCAAGTGGAACTAAAAAAATAACAAAAAAGAAAAGATGTTTTATGGGCTATTTCCGCCGCCCATGTTGCCATAACCGTTACCCTTGCCCGGCATACTCTGTTCGTATCCTCCTCTGTGGCGCCCGAACTCTTGTGTCAGAGCCGAATCCATTTTTTGTATCATTTGACCTATTTCCTTCAAGCTTTGGATTGCATCTTTGATGTTCTCTGCTCCTTGAGCGTTTTCAATCATCTCTTGGAATTGTGCCATGAATTCTTCTTCGTTCTGGTAACCAAGTGTTTGAAGGAGTTCGTCAACGTCTATTTCTTCGTTCCATGCATGTCCAAATCTTTCTTTGAATCTTTCCTTGTATTGGTGTGTATTACCAAGGTAGCGTTCTATTCGTGAGGGATTTAGTTCTTGGGCTATCTCCTTTAGTTGCTGGCAGATGTCGCTGATTATAGAGTTTGCCGCTATCAAGGCATCCTTGGCATCCTCGATTTCACCTGAATCAAGCGAGCCCTGTGCTTCGTTTAGCAGGTCTTCGGCATCAGTCAAGTTGCCTAGCAATTCTTCGTCTGCGAGTAGCGCTCGAAGTTGTTCTATTCTGTCTAGCGAGCGTTCTATGGCTTCTTGGAGTACTTGCATGTCAAGTATTTGTCCGGTTTCGACACCTGCATCGCATAGTATGCCGTTGATTGACCTTAGCACATCACGGAATATTGCTAGTGCCGCTCGTGCGTTATCGATGGCATCTTCGTATTCGCCAGCCAATAATGACTGGTTAGTTGCATTCAGATATGTCCAGCCTTCACCATCGTCAGCCACTGCCGTTCCGTTAACTATTGTTCCAGCTTTCACACAAATCGAAACATTACCATAGAATTGCTCATCCAACTCGGCAACTATAATCAGATCCATTGCAGTAGCGTTAGCTTCCACCAGAGCCACTAAATCCATTACTGTGTCTCGTGCTCCGTCAGCAATCTCTACCATTCTTTCAGCTTTGGTTTCTATATTTTGAGACGTAATATATGCTGAGGCTGGAGCTGCCATTACTATAACAGTTACTAAGATCGCCAGAATCGCTATTTTGCTTGTTTTCATGGTTTCTTCACCACCATGATAGCTGTTAAACCTTAAGTTAAGGGACACTGCGGCATGGGTGTTCCAAAAATTGAAACGCTTGTTCCAACAAAAATGAAGTGCGAAACCGCTTTAGCTTTTTATTTAACTACCCAATTATTGTAGGTGATATGAAAGGAAACCTGAGTCATGCCTGAAAATATCATTGGACACGGAACATGGTACGACAAAACCGCTGTTGAAATCATAGAAAGGGAACAGAAACTAGGTCGAAGCCTAGACCGGATCAGAACAGAAAGCGGTCTCGGAGCCTCCGGTTTTCCTCACATCGGCAGTTTCGCTGACTGCGCCAGATCTTATGCTGTAGCATTAGCTCTTCAGGAGCAAGGATTCAAGTCAGAGTACATAGCTTTCGCTGATGACCTAGACGGTTTAAGGAAGGTTCCAGCTGGACTTCCAAAGTCGCTGAGCAAATATTTGGGCTATCCAGTGACGTCTATTCCAGACCTTTACGGTTGTCATGAGAGCTTCGGGGAGCATATGACCAGTCTCCTTTTGGAATCTTTAGACAAGAGCGGAATAAAATACAGTTTCATGTCTGCCAAGCAGTCTTATGAAAAGGGGCTTTTCAATGAGGAGATTAAGACGATACTTATGAACGCCAAGAAAGTGGGAGAGATTGTCAAGGAGGAGGTTGGGCAGGAAAAATTTGTGGACGTTCTTCCTTACTTTCCGATCTGCGGTAACTGTGGCAGAATCTACACCACCAAGGCTCACACGTTTCTTCCGGATGAAAACAAGGTTCTGTATAGCTGTGAAGGGATGGAAGTAAAGGGAAAGTGGCTGGAAGGATGTGGACACAAAGGTGAGGCTGACATCAGGAAGGCAGAGGGAAAGCTTGGATGGAAGGTTGAGTTTGCGGCTAGATGGAAAGCCTTAGACATTCGCTTCGAGCCTTTCGGGAAGGACATTGCAGATTCTGTGAGGGTGAATGATCGAATATGCCATGAAATATTCGGGTGGTCTCCTCCAACTCACGCCAGATATGAGATGTACCTGGATAAGAGCGGAAAAAAAATCAGCAAATCTGCTGGAAACGTTTTCACTCCGCAGGTTTGGTTCAGGTATGGTTCGCCTCAGTCTCTTCTTTTGCTGACCTTGAAGCGGTTTGTTGGAGCCCGAAGCCTCGCGGTTACTGATATACCGCAATACATGAATGAGCTTGATGAACTGGAGGACATTTACTTCGGAAAGAAAAGGGTTTCAGACAAAAAAGAGCAGGCTAAACTGTCTGGTCTCTACAAGTATTGCATGTTTTTCAATGCGCCATCTAAGCCCGGTGATCATGTGCCCTATAATCTCTTCACATTCTTAGCTAAAATGGCTCCGGAAGGCTCTGAAGCCGATTTCGTCATGGAGAAGCTTCAAGGTTACGGTTACGGAAAAGAGGGCTTGACGGATGACCTGAAGCGCCGAATCGGTTACGCCCTTAACTGGTCAAAGGATTTTACAGAAATTAAGGAGAAAGCCGTAGAGCTAAATGAAACCGAAAAGACTGCTGTGGAGGAACTCATCCAAGCCTTACAAACCAAAGCGAATGAAGAAGAGATTCAGGGCGCCGTCTTCAGTATTGCAAGAAATAACGGCATTAAACCGGGAAAGTTCTTCAAAACTATTTACAGGATTCTTTTGGGAGTGCCCCAAGGACCTAGACTAGGCCCCTATATCTTAGCCATGGGAAGAGAAAACGTAATCGACGCATTGAAGCGAGCCGCCAAAAGCTAAGCCTAAAATGATTGAAATTGCAGTTAAGTTAGAGAGATTGAAGGCGGTCGTAGTCTAGCCTGGTTAGGACCCCGGCTTCCCAAGCCGGGTACTCGGGTTCAAATCCCGGCGACCGCACCAAAATCATTTTCTCTGTAGGTTTTTCAGGAAAAAGCTTGTTTTCAACAATACGCTGTTATTAGGCTCCAAATATGAGGGCTCATAGGCGCCAACTGACCCCAGTTAACTTGTATTTGTTGGGTAAGTTATTTATCCTCATTTTGGGATATGTTGGGTATCAAAGGTAAAGTGGAGTTGGAGAGGATATTATGCCTATGGCGTATGTTTTGATAACCACCGAGGCAGGTGCTATGGAGAGCGTTCGAGAATCCCTGAAAAAAATCGAGTATGTAAAAGAGACATACGCGGTTTACGGCGTTTATGACATTATAGCCACGGTTAAGGCAGAAACCATGGATAAACTCAAAGAAATTGTTACTTGGAATCTACGTAGTTTAGATAGAGTCAGGTCAACCTTAACCATGATAGTGGTTGAAGAAACAAAGTGACCCTCGAAGCCCTACATTTTGTAATTATCAGGTTCTCTAATCAAGTTTTGGTCGTTCATAATTCTCTTTAGAAGCGCGTTTAACATTGTCTGCGAAGGTTTCGAGAACACTTTTGTGATGCAGCCTTGTCAACAGCGGCTGAGAAACCAAACTAACGACACCTAATGCCACGAAGACCGCTGTCAACGGAAGAAACAATGTAACGTAAGCGTTTCTCCACCAGCGAAGCGAACCTTCATAATGCCACATCTCCTCAGGCGTCAAATCAGCGCAGTTCAAAAGCTGCTCGCGCTCCTGAATCGCAGAAATCGAATACCCCAAAAGGCTGACTCCAATTACTAAAAACAAGACTCCTATTACAGCAGCCACTCTAAAACGATTCTTTTTAACCAGATCTTTCAGTTTAGTCATGTCTTTTACCTCGCCTCTATTATATTGTTTCATGTGAGTTAATATATCACTTATTGCAATTATCGTTATAAGTCAAAATCCGAAATATTATGAGGCGGCAACATCCCTCCTCCTTAAATACCTAACGGCAATCAATCTGCGGAAACATTGAAAATTTTATATAGGTCAATAGTGCCCTTTGTAGTTGAGTATCATGGCTGAAATTTGCCCTACCTGCGGACTACCCTTAGACATTTGTGTCTGTGAAGAAATAGGGAAAGAACAACAACGAATACGAGTGCGTTTAGAAACCAGAAAATGGGGAAAAGCAGTAACCATCGTCGACGGCATCACTGAAAAAGAAACTGACCTAAGCAGGTTAGCCCAGAAACTCAAATCTTTCTGCGCCTGCGGAGGAACCGCAAAAAACGAAGAAATCATCCTGCAAGGCGACCACCGAGACAAAGTCAGAACATACCTTATTCGTCAGGGCTACCCAGAAGCAAACGTTGAAGTTCAATAATAGACGAGAGAAATAAAAATGGGTATACTCGCAGATTTTCGCGGAGTACTTAAAGAACTGAAACATAAAAAACGAGGCGAAGCCACAATCAACCTTTGCCCCAAATGTGGAAGCAAAAAAATATCGCTCAGCAGCGGCTTTGAAAGGATGTACGGAATAGCCCCTACACAATATGTCTGTGCAGAATGCGGCTACAAGGGACCCATAGTAATGGAGCAGACAAAAAAAGAAGAAACAGGCTAATCCGGCAACTCTATACCTAACTGTCTCCTCAAACTCTTATACCGATTCCTAACAGTAACCTCAGTTACACCCGCAGCCTCAGCAATATCCTTCTGAGTCTTCTTCTCATTCTTCACAAGACAAGCAATATACAACGCAGCAGCAGCCAAACCCATAGGATCCTT
>Ga0315538_1001627_pt1 | contig 13221 bp, 10 predicted proteins | sample SalMarSW160230MG_2_FD_203834 | JGI IMG/M metagenome (GOLD analysis project Ga0315538, IMG submission 203834) | Salt marsh sediment microbial communities from the Plum Island Ecosystem LTER, Massachusetts, United States - Salt Marsh Sediment SW1601-230 ...
TCGAGATCCCTCACAGCGAGCACATCATGACCTTGAGTCTTGAGCCAATTTTCGACGGCCTTCCCGACCCCTACATCGACTAGGAGCTTCAAGTGAATACTCACCCAGCCTTGATTGGAAGGACCTTCTCTTCGGCGATCAATTCGGCAGCATAGGCCAGTGTCGCGCGGATGTCCTCGGGCTCAAGCCCAGGATACTCCTTAAGTAGCTCCTCTTGGGGGACTCCAGCGGCTAAGGCTTTGAGGACCTGCTCTACGCTGATCCGCAGCCCGCGGATTGTCGGCTTCCCTCCCAAGACGTTAGGATCGACCTCTATACGCTCAGCGATCTTGGGCATAATCTTCCTCCTCAAAGATTATACAGCGGTCTACCTTGCCATCCAATCTGAACGCGTAAACTTGCCAACAGCACTTCGTCCTATCTCAAAGTCTTTGCGTGCAAACGTGCGTGCGTGTCAACTTGCTAACGTCACTTATACTCCTCCAAAGCCTTAAGCTGAGATGAGCCTCTAATTCTCCTCACAAGGGACGCCCACGACGTCCACCAGGAGAGCCCGCCCGCAAAGGGGGAGAACGACCCTTCAACCATTCATGGCAATGACTAGCTCCATAGATTTACCGAAGCTTTCCTTTAAGCTACTAGGGGGCCAGTATTTGCTCTTCCCAGCCCAGCCACAAAAGTGGGGTAAGAGGTGCAAAAGACAATGCTAGGCCCCAGTTATAACTCTGGAAGCTATGCCCTAACAACCACCTCTCACCTGCCCCTACTGAAGCCCAGCGGGAACTTGCTCAAGTCCCCGCACAGGTTTTCTCCTCGGTTGCCGGAGATCGTGTTACCCCGGCCCGTGATCCTGATTCCCCGATCGTCGTCCGTATCGACTCCGCACCCACGGTTAAACTGAATGCGGTTTCCTGAGATCTCGGCCTGGACAGTTTCGTTTCGATACTCATGCCAGCCTATGCCGATACCAGTACCGCGGTTGTTCGAAATTGTGTTATTGATGATCGTGGCTTGTACTGCGTCCCATAGGCCCACACCGAATCGATCATTACCGGTGATCGTGTTGTCGCGGATTGTGACCTGACTGTTTTCCCCCACTGCGATCCCGTCACCGAATTTACCTTTGTTATCGGTGATCTGGTTGTTAATGATCTCCGCTCGCGCGGAATGCCAAAGGTCGATCCCTTCCTCGCCATTGAGGCTGATGGTGTTATTCAGGATACTTGCCTGAGCTGAGTCCTCCATGAGAATGCCCTCTTCGCCATTGCGACTGATGATATTGCCTTCGAGAGTGACACGAGAACTACCAGCCACATAAACCCCATGCACTCCGTTGTCGGAGATCGTGCAATCCCGAAGAGCTGCATTTCCATAGATCCACAGGCCATCTGCTTTGCTGTCGGTTACCCCCAACGCTTCTAGCCTTACATCCACACCTGCCAAGATCGAAACGACTAGCCCCCTCTCAGGGAGGGCTTTAAGGATCGTCTGTTCTCGGCCAGCTCCCCTCAACGTAAGGGACTTCCAGATCGTCAGTCCATCCTCGTAGGTGCCGGGAGCGATGGTGATGGTCCCACCTGGCGCTACAGCGCCGATAGCCTCCTGCACGGTCCCGTAGTCATCCGGGACATTCAACTGTGCTTTGTCCGTTTGAGGAACTAGGGGCTTTCTTAGGGAGGCGGGGGCATAGCCGCAAAGGTCCGCCCCGTTGCCCCTCATCTCGTTAGGTGTACCTGAAATCTTAGCCTCGCTGGAATGAACCCTGATCCCGCAGTGCATGTTTTCCAGGAATAGGTTGTCATAGACCTCCACATTTGCAGAGTCACCTATACTGAGACCATCATCACCATTTCCTGATACTGTGCACGCTTTGATTATAGCCTTTGCCTTGCCCTTGACATGAATGCCATCTTCTTTCCCTGTTCTTTCAGTCCCAACTTTGGCTCCTGCGATTGTGAATCCATCGATGGTAACTTCTATGACCTGATCGCTCTCGATCATGATGACCGGCTTGCCTTCTTCCTTCCCCTTGATCTCCGTCCGATCCCTTCCTGCACCCTTCAATGTAAGGCTCTTCTCAATGATCAGGTTCTCCTTATAGGTTCCGGCCCTTACCTCGATCGTATCCCCAGGGCTTGCAGCGTCGATCGCGACCTGGATCGAGGTATAGTCACAGCCTGAAGGTCCAACGGTGATCGTATTCCCCGCCGCCGAGACGATGCCGGCGCTCAGCCCTAGCCCCAAGACCAACACCATCAACAACACAATCCGAAGCTTCATCACACACCTCCTTAAAGTGATTTGAGTTTCTTTTTTGCAGCTTTTCTCCATCAACCACCTCCCTTTGCACGAGTCTGCGGGTCAGACACTGACCCGTGGACTGTCGTAGGCGGCCGAAGCACAAAATCCTATAGAGATCTGGCCCCCCTTAAGGTCTAACACAACTAAAGGAGAAATACACCGGTTTGCTCGTATTCCCAGCATCATCAATGAGCGTTACTTTGAAACGGGCTGTGACTCTTTCGTCCGTCTCGCACGTGATAATAAAGTCGAAAGATCCTTCGGTCTCACCTTCAACTTCTGGATCAAAGTCAAAAGGCGACCAATTACCCGTCCCTCCTACAGGCTTGAAGTAGGCATGGTTGATATCAGCGTCTGCATCCCTGAAGTACACTTTTCCTAGATTCTCCCTCCCATCACCGATGATTCGTGAAGGAAACTCAATTTTGAGGATTTCCGGAGGCCCAGACAAAGGAGGCACGTAGGCAGAGGAAGGGCCTACCCGATCACATTTGGGTCCGTAACATCCCCCTATGCTTGTCTTTAAGAACCGAAGAGCAGACGGGCAGATATCCTCCCACTTATTCAAGGAGATGGTATTCCCGCTGCCCCGCACTGCGCCCTTAAACGTCTCAAAGGTATCATAGCAATCCCTGTGAATGACCACTACACCATACCCATTATTGTTGATGATTCTGTTTCCATTAATCTCAGCCTGGGCTGAGTCCCCTATGTAGATGCCACACTCGCTTCCCGTGATCGTGTTGTTCTGAATGGTTGCCTGGGAAGAGTCCCACATGTGGATGCCTGCATGCTCGATTCCAGAGATTGTGTTGTCCTGGATGGTTGCCTGGGCTGAGTCCCATATGTAGATGCCACACTCGCTTCCCGTGATCGTGTTGTCACGGATCGTGGCCTTAGCATATTCTCTCAGCTCGATACCATGCCATGCGCTGTTAGTAATGATATTTCCCCTGATGGTGGCCTCGGCTGATTCAGATACATAGATGCCTGTCCCGTTATAGCTGATCTCGTTATTCTGGATTGTAATCTCAGAACCAGCGGAACCGGCCACTTGAACGCCAATGTACTCATTATTAAGGATCTCGCTGTTTTGTATGGCAATGTTAGCACGACCGAATATAACAACACCCCACCGGTTGCCAGAAACAATAGAGTTAGCTTGAATGAACACTTGAGCGGAGTCTGCTACTACGATGCCAGTGCAGGGCGTATTATCAGTAATTCGGCTATTCTGGAAGGTAGCTTTGGCTTGTCCTTCAACTGAAACTCCAACTGCCTCTCCGCACCCCTCGGCTCCAGCGAGCTTCTTAACTCCAGTGATAGTGATCCCTTCGACAGTGACAACGGCTAAGCCTGCGATGTGCATTGCTGCTTTCCCGGCAGTGGTAGACTTGAGAATGACTTGTTGAGGGTTTATTCCTTTTAATGTAAGGCTCTTTCCGATGGTGAGGTTCTCCATATAGGTTCCGGCCCTTACCTCGATCGTATCCCCGGAGCTTGCGGAATCGATCGCCGCTTGGATAGAGCTGTAGTCACAACCTGTGGGGCCAACCGTGATCGTCATGGGGGCTTCTGTGAGACCATGCCGGCGCCTAGTCCCACCACTAAAATCAACACCGCTAACAACACAATTCGAACTTTCATCACGCACCTCCTTAAAATTAGTTTAGGACTTCTCTAACCTGGGATCTTCTTCATCTCTCACCTCCCTTTGTCTCTTCTACATTCCCTCCAGATCAGGTGCCGGGCGGGATGTCGCTGGAGTCCGAAGCAGGCAGCAGACCGAGGATAAGAAGCCCCTGAGAGAGCAGGTAGATTCGATAGCCATGCTCGACCTCTGTCACAAAAAGGTCCGTAATGGCGCTGGGAGCGGCATATCTCGTAACTTCAAATAGGTTAGTTGGATCGGTCAGGTCCAGGACCACAAGCTCCTTATACGTCACAAACTCCATCCCCATGGACACACGCGTCTCACCGGCCCCGAGATAGGCCAGATTTTCCTCTTCCCTGTCCATTAGAACGGTATAGGCAGGCCCCTTGGCCCACTGCCCCAGGAGTTGGGGCTGTGGGGATGCACCTGCATTGTCTTGATCCGCCTGCGACAGGCCGGTGAGGCTTGGCACGCCCAGCATCGCTATCCCCACCACGAGCAGCAGCCCGACCGTCACCATCAAGTCCTTCAACGAGGGCATCCTAAGCCTATCCATTTCCACCCTCATAAGCGCTCACCTCCTGAGCCTGCTATTAATCTCGTGCGAACTCATCCGGGCGGTTGAGGACGCAGGCCAGGACCCTCCGGCAGGGGGCCCACCCGCTTTATGCTGAAGATCCGGCCGAACTGATTATTTGGCATCTCCTTCCACTGCGAAAGCCTTATTGAGATCCTTGGTACTCCCCGCCCTCTTCGGTCGTGAGGAAGTCCAGCTCTGGCGACGGGCAGACAGCACCTTCGCCATTGCCATCGGGCTCTCCTGGGACGGGGACGGTGTTCCCCTTACCCGAGACGCGGCCTGAGAATACCGAGTCGGTGTCATGGCAAGGTCGCTGGTCGAGCGCCACGCCGTAGCCTTTATTCTTAATGATCTTGTTTTCCTCAATGGCCGCCTGAGCTGAGCTCCCAAGCGAGATGCCATCACCCCCGTTCTCGGAGACGGAGGAATTGGTGATCGTCACTTGAGCTGAGCTCCCAAGCGAGATGCCATCAACCCAGTTCTCGGAGACGGAGGAATTGGTGATTGTCGCTTGAGCTAAGCCCCCAAGCGAGATGCCATCACCCCCGTTCTCGGAGACGGAGGAGTTGCTGATCATCGCCTGAGCTGAGTACCAAAGCCAGATGCCATCACCCCCGTTCTCGGAGACGGAGGAATTGGTGATCGTCACTTGAGCTGAGCTCCCAAGCGAGATGCCATCATCCTCGTTCTCGGATACGGAGGAGTCGGTGATCGTCGCCTGAGCTGAGCCCCAAAGCGAGATGCCATTATCCTCGTTCTCGGAGACGGAGGAGTCGGTGATCGTCGCCTGGGCTGAGCCCCCAAGCGAGATGCCACTATTGTTCCCGGAGATGGTGGAATTAGTGATCGTCGCCTGGGCTGAGCCCCCAAGCGAGATGCCATCAACCCAGTTCTCGGATACGGAGGAGTCGGTGATCGTCACCTGGGCTGAGTCCATGAGCACGATGCCATCAACCCAGTTCTCGGAGATGGAGGAGTCGGTGATCATCACCTGGGCCGCACCCTGGATCAGTATCCCAGTGGCGTAGATCCTCTTTTCTAAGTCTGCGCACCTTCCATATGCTTCCCTAATCTTCAGCCCCTCAACCTTGACCTTGATCTCCTTGGGAGATGTAATCCAGATCACTGGATAGCTACATTTCTTGCCCTTGATGATTATCTGCTCCTCTCCAGATCCTTGTACCGTCATGTCCTTCTCGATCTTGAGGTTCTCCCGGTAAGTCCCGGCCTCCACAGAGATGGTATCACCTTCATTCGCCGCCTCGATCGCCGCTTGGATCGAGGTGTAGTCGCAGCCCGTAAGGCCGACGGTGATCGTCCCCGGGGCCGCCGCCGATGCTATGCCGGCGCAAATCCCCAGCCCCAAAATCAACACTGCCAACATCACAATCCGCACCCTCATCACGCGCCTCCTTAAGGTGATTTAGTTTTCTCTCTGCAGCTTTGCTTCATCAACCACCTCCTTTTGTCCTTCACTCCACCAGGTTGAGGACGCGGCCCAGGAACAGGACTGTTCCCGTCCTTAGCATCGAAACGGACAAACGGCCCGGGCCTCACCGTGCACGCATCCGCTCTCACGCTCCCTCAAACTCTTGAGGCTGAGGGAAGCGTCAATCGTATCACGGCTTAGCTCAGTTTCGTAGCTACGGGTACCTTAACTCTCCTCCCGCGCTTGTCGTTAGGAACCGGAGATCGGAGGGGTAAACAGTCCCCTTGCGGTTGCCATAGATGCTGTTGGACTTCCCTGAGACATGACAGCAGCCACGGCCAGTATCTTCCTCTCTACACTCGAGACCGACCCCGTAACGTTCATTGTTGATGATCCTGTTCCCTGAAGCGGTCAACGTCACCCGGTCCAAGCCACACCAACACCTTGAATAGACTCCATCACCATTGTTTCCCGAGATGGTGGAATCGGTGATCTCTGCCCTTGCCTCGAGAAAAAGATAGATACCGGTACAGCCGTTATCTGAAATGGAGGAACCAGTTATCTCTAACCCGCTCCCAAATTTAACTAGGATGCCCGTACATCCGTTTCTGGAAATGGTGGAGTCAGTGATCTGCGCTCTTGCGCTGAAGATGTAAATGCCCGTATCCTCATTCTCAGAGATCGTCGAGTTGCTGATCTGTGCATACGCTCCCTCCGAAAGAAAAATCCCATTAACGCTGCCTGAAATGGTGGATTCGGTGATCTCTGCCTTGGTCGGGCCGCTAAGCGCGATTCCACGCCCCTCAAAGGTGGAGTTGGAGACCTTCACTTGGGTTGAGTTCAGAAGTAGGATGCTGGACTCTGTGAACTTACAGTTGGTAATGGTTGCCTGTGCTGTGGAAGGAATCTTTCCACTCCCCCAGGACCTCTCTTTTTCCCCACCAAGCCGGACGCCACACTCCCTGTTCTTGGCGAATGTGGAGCCAGTGATGGTTGCTTGGGCTGTGCCCGTAAGCCAGATACCATAAGTGTTCTCGAAGAAGGAGGAGTCAGTAATAGCCGCCTGCGCTAGGCCCTTGTAGCCACCTTCAGACCAGCTTGTAAGCGCGATGCCCCTGCTATTGTTGGAGAATGTGGAGCCAGTGATGATTGCCTGTGAGTTGTTCTGGAGCTCAACAGCATATCCAGTTCTGGAAAAAGTAGAATCAGTGATGGTTGCCTGCGCTGAGTTCTCAAGCCTGATACCTGACAGCTGAGAGCTAAACACATACCCAGCGGACAAGGAGAAGGAGGAGTCAGTAATAGCCGCCTGGGCTGAGCCACGAATCCAGATGCCCCTGCTATTGTTGGAGAATGTGGAGCCAGTGATGGTTGCTTGGGCTGTGCCGTAAAGTCTGACACCCGTGCTGTTGCCGGAGAAGGAGGAGTTGGTGATAGTTGTCTGTGCTGAGCCCAAAAGCTTGACACCTGTGTTATTCTCAGAGAAAGTAGAGCTGGTACTCTTTGCGTAAGCATTGGCTCCCAAAAGAAGGCCACTCGTGCTACCTGTGATCTCCACACCTACCAATCCCAATTTCGCTCCACCTACCAGTGAGAAGACAGGGACTACACTCGCATAGTGGGCAGTAGAAATCCCGGAGCGGGGGACATATACCCTCCTTGTATTCTTTAATGTGACCCTTCTTTCCTCGGGAGTCCCCACTCCACCCTTAGACTCAAGTTGCATCTCCTTGTCAATTACCACTGCTGAATCTAGCTCATATTCCCCTGCTTGCAGGACCAGCCTTCCACCTGGGAGTAGGGCATCGACCGCTTCTTGCAAGCTGCTATACTCCTCATCAGGGTAGACGATCTCGTCTTCGGTCGCTTCGGTCAACGGGATCCTTAAGCTCCCGGGAAGGTTGCCACAGAGGGCCGCCCCATTTCCTGAAAAGATGTTTCCTTCACCTTTGACCTCACCGGAGGACTCAGAGTAGATGCCATAAGTATTACCGTCGATACTGTTGTTGCTAATCTCTGCCTCGACTGAGGACCAGAGCCGAATGCCATACGGATTCTCTGAGATGGTGGAGCCAGTGATCGTCGCCTTGGCTGAGTCCTGAAGCTCGATGCCATTATCAGCGTTCCCGGTGACAGTGGACTTGGAGATCACCGCCTTCGCTGATTCCTGGAGTTGGACGCCGTCATATCCGTTCGCGGAGATACTGGAATCAGAGATCGTCGCCAGTGCTTCGTTCCTGAGCATGATACCGCCATTAGAGTTTTCGGAGATAGCAGATTCAGCGACCTTCAGCGCTGATTCTTCAATACCGTAGATGCCAGCTGCACCATTCTTATAGATCTTGCAGTTGGTAACCACAACCCCCCAGACCGGTAAATCAGGGTCCGCTGGCCATGTCTGAGCTATGACACCATCGCATCTGTTCTCGAAAACAGCGCAGTTGAGAATCTCCGCTGAAACAGTTCCTTGAATTGCGATTCCGTGTGAACAGCCGATATTGTGGATATAATCTTCATAGTAACCCCCGCTGCAATCGCAGGACCCGTACGCCCCAGAAATGGACACTCCCTCAACGTGAACCGGACGTCGACTTCTATCGGCATAGATCTCGATTACTGACTCGTTCTCCTCAGCTGCCTTGATGTGTGTCCTACCTCTTCCTGCGCCTTGCAGTTCAAGAGACTTTTCTACGATCTCGATGTTCTCCCTATAAGTCCCAGCCTTTACATAAATGACATCGCCCTCCTCCGCGGCATCGATCGCTTCCTGGATTGTCCCATAATCCCTGGGCACAACGATGTCCGCCTCTCTAGCGGAGAAGGAGAACCTCCAGGGATCGCTCCTATTCCCCTCGCGGTCGATGAGCACTAACTCTAGGGTAACTTCCTGGACGACTCTTGTGCTGAGGCTCAAGGTGAACTCGCCCTCAGTTTGACCCTCCACTTTGGGATCGAAGGAGAAAGGCTCGAAGTCCTCAGCCTCTACCACTGTAAACTCCGCTCGGACAATGTCCCCATCGGGGTCCTTGAAACCAACCCTGCCCTCAACGGCCTGACCATACGCAAGGATCCACTCGCGGAACTCCACCGAGCTGATCTCCGGTGATGACCCGCCCTCACCGACACCAGTAAAACTCACGCTGAGCCCCGCCAAGATCAAGCCCAGGACCACTACCAACACCGAGCGTTTGATCGTCAAATTGCGCATCGCAAACACCCCCTTAAATTTGGTTGTGCGCTTCTCTAAGCGCTGCTTGTTCTCATCAACCACCTCTCTTCACACCTTCCACCGGGTTTAAGACCCGACCCAGGAAGAGGATCGCCCCGGTCTCGCGGTCGCGGATGAGGAAGATGAACGGATGGTCGATCCGGAACTCCCGGACCTCGATGGGGGCTGCTATCCCCTCTCCAACCACCGCGGTGGCGGCCGCTGCCTCCGTCCCCTGCTCATCAACCTGGATGAACGCCTTGTGGATGACATCGTCGATCCAGATGTCCCTCATTCCGTCCATCCCCGAGAAGTCCGCTCCTTCGGAGAAGGCATCCGGCATCCCCAGTGCGGAGAGCGTGTCTTTCAGCTCGAACCCCGAGGTGAAGGAGAACTTGGGCATGGTTAGGTCGACTTCACTGCGCCAAAGCTCCCCCAAGATCTCCCCAAGCCTGTCGGCATCGAGTGCCTGCTCGAACTCCTCAAATTTCTCAAGCTCGGGCAGCAGAATGACCATCGCGAGCTCTTCTCCTACATAGGGCAGCTCCACCGCCTGGTAGTAGACGTCATCGAGGTAGTCCTCGGTGTAGCCAAACCACGCCCCATCTACCATCATCATGGAGGCGGTCTGCGTGCCACCGCCCAAGAGGTGAAACGCCTCCTCATGGGTGCGCCAAGGGTCGAACTGATACTTCCAGGTCCCCTTGAAGTAGATGGCGTTCGTCAGTACCAGTCGAGTGAGCGGATCGATCGAGCCCGGTGGCAAGAGGTCTTCGATCTTCCCCTCGGTCTTCTCGGTTACCCAGTCGTCGATGTGCTCACGGCAGGCATCCGGCGTGCTCTGGAAGTTGAGCAATCGGATCTCCGCGCCGTAGTTCTTCGCTAAAAGGTCGATGTAGTCCTGCAAGAATGGATGGCCGAGTTGGCCCCAGAAGGCGTTGGCGACATTTAGCTCTATCCCTTCTTCCTCGCGGCTGGTGATCGCAAGATCGAGGGCATCGAACGCTGGATGGGTGCGCTCCTGGGACAGGGTGAACTGGAGCGCTTCGGCCATCTGTTGCTCCGTCTCCCCGCGGGCACCGCCATAGGCCATCGCCAGGGCCAAGGAGATGCTGTATGGCGAGTAGAAGAGGTTCTCGCCCTTGTTCTCCTCCATGTTGCGCAGTGCCTGATAGAGGTCGAAGGCGAACGCGGTGTCCCCGTCCACAAGCTTTTGAAGCTCAGCCTCCGTCGCATCAGGCGCGGTCTCCCGCGTCACCTGCGGCTGAAGGACCTCCTCCTTACAACCGTTCTGCGCCAGCGCTGGGCTGCTCACAAACAGAGCCAATACCATAACCGCAATCGATAATCCGAAGATACAAGACTTTGTCATTTGAATCCCTCCTTCTGTTCTGCAGTTACTACTCAGTATCTGCTTTCCTAATCAACGGAACCACTTCCAGGCCACACACCCGGGCCGAGGCATAAGGGGCGGTCCGCTGCCATTCGTCCACAAGAAACCGGCTCTTTGTCGTTTCGAGTGTGTAACGAACTCCTGACCGCAAATGATTGAACGCTGTCCTCTCGCCCGTTCGTTGCACTCACTCAAGCCGCCAAGATCGCTAAGAGTGCTCTTTGTTCTTCTTCTCTTCCCCATTCTAACGCTTTCCTTGGCGTTCTCTGCTCGCGGCCCTATGGGCTGCAAGCAGAGGGCGCAAAGATCGCTGAGATGAAGCATTAAGGTTCCCGTTCCACTCTCTGCGTACTCCGCGTTCTCGGCGGTGAAAGCTTCTGTTTCGCAAGGAGAAGACGTTCGGTCTCTTGTATCCAGTTTCATGCTGCCTTCTTCTGCCGCAGCCTCAGAACTCAACCCCGATCCCCACGACCCACCCCCGGCGGGTGTGATAGTCCAGACTGACGATCCACCCCTCCTGCTGCCAGGAGAACCCGACAAGGAAGGTGAAGTAGGTCTGCCATTTGGCATAGCCGTTCGGCAGAATGACCGCCCACTGGGGAAGGAAGAGATGGACACCCTTCCCGGCTCCTCCAGCCAGAAGACCAAACTCTCTGTCTTGCAGGGTTTGAGGTATATCGTCTGGGAACGGCTCCTGAAACCTTCTTTGGCGACGCTTATCCGGTGGTATCCCGTGGGTAACCAGAGCTCAATTTTTGCGAGTTCGTCCTCTTCTTCCCGCTGAGTTGTGCCTTGGTAGTGATCATCGACATAAACTTGCGCATCGGGAGGCCAGGAGGTAACAACGAGCCTTCCCAGAGAGACGCCGTATCTGGCCCATGCGGTAGCCCAGGACCCTTGCGGCAGGTTCCCCTTCAGCCAGGTATCGAGCTTCGCGGCAAACGCCCCCGCCTTGGTGCTGAGGAAGAGGAATGCCTTCTTGCTCGTGGAATCGTATTGAAGGACCGGGATTGGACGAAGGCTCGCGATCGCCTGGATATACTCGATCCCTGGAGGGCCCTGGATCACGATGCTGTATCTGTTGTTGTCCGGGAGGGTATGCTCGCCTTTTGTTACCCACGGGTTTGGCGAGAACCCATTGGGGAAGAGGAGCCATACCTTGCCCTTAGCATCGATGTTGTAGATGTAGACGTAGGCAGCGCGATCGAGCGTGAACTTGAGGGTCAGCCGTTCCTTTGGGCTCAGGCATTCCTTGCTCAAGTGTAGGTTGAGGGAGAGGTTCGGCTTAGCCGGTGAAACGACAATCCCCTGTGGCCGGGACTGCCCCAAGGCAATTCCTGTCGTTGCCAAAACCAACCAAATTACTACAAGGAGTAGCGCCGTGAGGTGCTTCATCCTCACCGCCTCCACTACTAACTACACCGCAGACGTCCCAAGGGTTTCGGGCTGTTGCCAGTGCGATGAAGAGCTCTATCTCCACCTACCCAACGTTTTTCTATGCCGCGATTTACTCTCCGCCGGGCACGGCCACAGCGTTCCACCAGAAGAACCCGCCCGCGAAGGGGAGAACGAGCCTTCAACCTTTCATGGCAATGACCAGCTTCATAGATTAACCGAAGGTTCCCTTGGAGCTGCCAGTGGAAGACAGTATTTGCTCTTCCCAACCCAGCCGCAAAAGAGGGTTGACGTACGCAAAAAACAAGGTTTGACCCCCTGTTTTTCGCAAACTTATCCATTTTCACCCTCATAAGGGTTCACCTCCTTCCCAGTCCATCCCAGAGGAGGCTGCCCTCGGGAGAAAGCGTCCGAGATCAGCAGTAACGTGTAGAGCCACTGCACACGGGCTAACGCTATTTACGCTCCTCCAAAGTCTTGGGGTTGAGGGAAGGATTACTGCTCAATCGCATGGCCACCCATAGCATCCTCCCTCGCTCGTCATCAGGAGCCAAAGGTTAAGTAAATATTCTACCTGGCGTGAGTGCTCCCATCACCCGCACAAAATCCGATGGTAGACCCCCCGTTTCACGCAACTCAAAACAAAAAACCTGCCAAAGCTTTCGCCCTGGCAGGCAGGATTTTATCATCTACCTCCCTAAATGCCCATTATTGGCAGTACAAGTTGGCGTTGTACCCGCAGTAGTTGTCTCCGTTATTGTATACCTGGTTATTCGTGCACAAGCCGCCTCCTTCTTCCATAAGGATCCCACAGTCTGCATTGTTGTAGATTTTATTGTCGTTGACCAAACCCACAAGGGCAAATGCTATATAGATGCCACCGGCATTGCCAAAGATTTCGTTCCCACTGATAGTAGTGGAGTAGCAGTAGCCTCCTAGGGGTTCTTGGTAGCTCTCAGTGCCCATTATTCCGACCCCGACACCTTTATTGTTGCTTATGGTGTTCTCCAGGATCTTAAACGGACCAGCAGGGTAGATTATGGTAATACCACCCTTGTTGTTTGCGCTGATGCTATTCATTTCGATCGTTCCGCCCCCGCCTATCGAAATGCCACCCTCCTTATTGCCACTGATGTCGCTTTCTACGATGTAACCATGTCCGCAGTCTTTTCTCATCGAAAGATGAGCATGAGCGCGTGAGTCGTTAGGTCAATATACCCGGTTTGGAGAAGGAGCGAAAGAGCTCGGCCTTCTTCTCCTG
>Ga0315538_1001630_pt1 | contig 13211 bp, 16 predicted proteins | sample SalMarSW160230MG_2_FD_203834 | JGI IMG/M metagenome (GOLD analysis project Ga0315538, IMG submission 203834) | Salt marsh sediment microbial communities from the Plum Island Ecosystem LTER, Massachusetts, United States - Salt Marsh Sediment SW1601-230 ...
CTTCATAAAGTATTGAGATGGCACCTTATCGAGTTCTTCAATTAGTCGCAGCACCCAGAGTACTTTTTGCGCCTCTTTGGGTTGCAGTGAATCAAGGAAATCCTCGACTGGACATTTACCATCTTTTGTTCGATAAAAGATGACTTTTCGACGCATGGTTTAGAGTTAACATGTAAGTTAACCTATGTCAATATATTCCTTTCAAATTTTTACTTATCCTGAATCCCAATTCCAAAATCCCTTCCACTCTCTGCTCTCAATCCCTCAATGCCTAAATTCCCAATCCCTCAATGCCTCTACCCCAAATCTCAAATCCCTTTTGCCCCCATATTCCTTGACAAATCATACCCACAGGCGTAAGCTTGCCATAAAATAATTTCGGTCCTTCAAGGAGGTTATTTTGATCTGCAATTCCAGCATGAGATTTTTCCAAAAAGCTTCACCAGCTTAGTGTTCGTGGAGCTTTTTTACGTCTATTTGTGTGGAGCCCCACGGGAAATCCCGTGGCGCCACTTGGTTCCGCAGATTCGCTTCGCGAACTGCTGGACTTAGTGGCACGACATCCCGGCCATAAAGGCATTCATCCACGGCTAAAGCCAGGCTTTCTGCGGTCGGGATAAACGACACTCGCTGTTAAACAAGAAAAACAGAACATAAATCAAACGGAGCCTTGGCCCGTTGAAAAAAAGATTTGACTGATAGGAAAAAAAAGAATGATGGATAATGTACCTGAAAAATCGGCAACATCATCCCAGATTTTGCTTTATCAAACAGAAGACGGCCGTAGCCGCATCGAGGTGCGCCTGGAAGATGAGACAGTATGGCTTTCTCAAGACTTGATGGCAGAACTTTTCCAGACGACCAAGCAGAATATTAGCCTCCACATTCACAACATATTTAAAGAAGGTGAATTAGATCAATATTCAGTTGTCAAGGAATGCTTGACAACTGCCAGCGACGGGAAAAGATACAAAACCAGGTTTTACAACTTAGATGTCATTATTGCCGTAGGTTACCGAGTTCGATCCCACAGGGGTACCCAGTTCCGCCGTTGGGCCACTGAACGTCTCCGGGAATACATCGTCAAGGGCTTTACATTGGATGACGATCGCCTCAAACAGGTTGACGGCCTCAACTACTTTGACGAACTGCTCGCCCGAATCCGCGACATCCGGTCGTCCGAAAAGGTTTTCTGGCGCAAGGTCCTCGATATCTACGCGACGAGCATCGACTACGATCCCGGCACGGACCTTTCCCTGCAGTTCTTTGCTACGGTGCAGAACAAGATGCACTGGGCCGCGCACGGACATACGGCCGCTGAGATAGTCGAAAGCCGCGCTGACTCGGCACATCCCAATATGGGCCTAACCACATGGACTGGCTCAGAAGATCAAGCCATTCGTGGAAGACATTATACGGATTCAGAAGCAGGCAAAGTCGCTGGGTATCTTCGTGAACGACCGTGAACTATTGGAGTGCACCGGCTGCGCCCTTGTGGAGGACGTGGCATTCGACGGCTCACTGATGACCTATCACAGAGATAGCGATGACATTACTGATTCCGGCCTACGGTTTGAGGAAATGGACGAAGAAAAATACCGATGCCCAGTATGCGGGGCCGTGTCGAAGGCGCAGTTTTTGTGACTGGCAGAACCCATTCAACATTAGGGATGACATCCATCAACTCCACCTGGGAGCATGTGAGATCGCAAAATGCGACCTTAAAGTCGCCACCAGATCCACCGCGGAAGCCGATTTGGTTTGAGTTTAAGGAGCCCAAAGTTCGCTATGGTAGAAGAGGTAAAAATAGTCAAACGGGGGTTTGATCCTTGACCAATTATATAAACTTAGTGTTTTGGTGGCTGAATAGTCGTGAAAAAAGAAGCTAAATACCCTATACCAATTCGAGAATGGTCGGAAGATGACAGGCCGCGGGAAAAGCTTTTGAAATATGGGGAGCATACCTTGAGCAATGCTGAGCTACTCGCCATTATAATCAGGACAGGGGCGCCGGGAAAAAGCGCTGTCGATATTGGTAGAGAGGTGCTCCATAAATTCAAATCCCTTCGGGCAATGAGTGGTGTTGATATTTCGGAGTTCAAGAAAATCATCGGCCTCAAGAATGCGAAAATCGCCCAGATAAAGGCAGCCATTGAACTTGGCAGAAGGATGCTGAGCGAGGAGAAGGCGTTAGAAGGACCTATTAACAAATCATCTGATGTTGCGAATTTCCTGATGCCCCTCATGAGAGACCTAAAAAAAGAGCGGTTTGTGCTGCTCCTCCTCGATAGACGGAATGCCGTATCAGATATGATTGATATCGACTATGGCACAGTTGACCGGGCAAATCCATATATCCGCGATATTATCCAGACAGCCATCAAATATAATGCCCCGTCGATTATTGTCGCCCACAATCACCCATCCGGTGCGGTAAGTCCAAGCAACGATGACAAGGCTTTCACGAAAAGCCTGATGATGGCGGCCAGGGCAACCGGCATTGGCTTTTTCGACCACATCATCATCGGAGACAACCGCTATTTCAGCTTTGCCGATGAAGGATTGATCGAAGAATATGAGATGAAGGCGATTCGGGAGCTATAGGAATGTTTAAATACATCAATGTTGATGTTGATTTCCCATGGAATTTACTATAGAATTTTATGAAACAAGTGCGGGCAGATGCCCTGTCCATGGCATCAGGAAAAAGACGAGAGTGCTCCTGGCACGGGATCGACAGGTTGCCCCGGAAAGAAAGCGTGATTGGCTTACGAGGAATCTCCCATGAGGAAACAAACAAACTTTGATCGATATCTTGATGAACAGTTGAAGGACTCCAGCTTTGCAGCGCGGTTTAAAGAGGCGGGTGAGGCCTGGGACGTGGCTATGCAGCTTGCTGCACTGCGTAAGGAATCCGGTTTGTCACAAAAAGAAGTTGCTCAACGCACGGGAACTTCTCAGCAGCAGATAAGTCGCCTTGAGTCTCCGGGATATGAAGGACATTCCCTGAGCATGCTCCGTAGGGTGGCTGAAGTGCTGGGAGGATCGGTACGAGTTCAAATTCAACGGGGTAAACGGGCAAGACCATCAGGAGTTGCCGAGGATACGGAAACTTACAAAACCAGGCCGCGCTGATATGGGGCTTGCGCCGATCAAAAAAGAACAACAGTCAAACGAAGATTTGACCAGTTGATATCGTTCCTCTACTGGACTCATCAAAGCAAATAGCTATTGGTGATCTGGTGCGTAAAAGCTTGGAGAAAAAGCAAGAGTCTAAACGACTCCTTGACCAAGCCAAAACCCGCGTGGAACATTTCATCGAGGAGGCGGTGCGGTCATGAGCGGAAAAAATACCGATACCGGAGATCAGTCTTTGCCTGTTAAGAGCGAATTTCTGCTCTATCAAACCGAGGATGGAGAAACGCGCATCGAAGTCCGCCTCCAGGATGAAACCGTCTGGATGACCCAGGCCACCATGGCCGATCTGTATCAAACCACGACGCAGAATATCACCACCCATCTCAAAGCGATTTACAAGGAAGGGGAACTGTCGGAATCGGCAACTTGTAAGGAATACTTACAAGTTCAGCAGGAAGGCTCGCGCAAGGTCTCCCGCACCCGGAAATTTTACGATCTGCCCGTCATCATCGCCGTGGGCTACCGCGTACGGTCCCACCGGGGCACCCAGTTCCGGCGCTGGGCCACCGAGCGTTTGAACGAATACCTGGTTAAGGGTTTTACCATGGACGATGACCGCCTGAAAGCGGGCGTCAACATCGGTTCCGATTATTTTGACGAGATGCTGGAGCGGATCAGGGACATCCGGTCTAGTGAAAAACGCTTTTACCAGAAAATCCGGGACATCTACAAACTGGCGGCGGATTACGATCCCAAGGCAGAGGAAACCATGGAATTCTTCAGCATCGTTCAAAACAAGCTGCACTTCGCAATCTCCGGCAAAACCGCCGCCGAGCTGATCTCCGAAAGGGCCGACGCTACTAAGCCCAACATGGGGCTGACTTCGTGGAAAGGGGCCAAAGTACGCAAGGGGGATGTCGCCATTGCCAAGAACTATCTGAACGCTGATGAAATCGAGGGGCTCAACCGGATTGTGACCATGTACCTGGATTACGCAGAGGACCAGGCCAAACGCCACCGGCAGATCTTCATGCGGGACTGGCGTAAAAAACTGGATCCTTTTTTACAGTTCAACGAGCGCGATATCCTCACCAATGCCGGAAAAATCAGCAAAGAGGTGGCCGACCAACTGGCCTTTGAGCAATATCAAATCTTTCACCAACATCGGTTGGGCGAGGAAGCCCGGCAGGAAACCCTCGCCGATGATGCAGAATTAAAAAGCTATCTGGAGAAGAAGAAATGAACCTATCCAGTGAGGACAAACAACTGCTTGACGAGCTTTGCAGGAAAAACGGTGTGAGGCAGGATATGAGCTGGAGGTCTGGAGTTACTCTCCGGGTTTATTTGCAAACGGCAAAATAGTTGATCCATTCTCTCTGTATCTGAGTTTAAGAGATATTAAGGATGAACGCATTGAATCCGCCATGGAAAAGATGATGGAGAGTGTTGAATGGTAAGGGGGCTTGATCTTTTTCGGGATTATTTCAAGGGCATGGTTGGATTTATGTAAGCTCAAAAGTTCCGGTGAGACTATCGACAGTAAAGATATAAAGAAACACAAAAACGATGTCTTCAGGCTTTATCAAATCTTGTCCCTGGACGCAGATATTGCATTGCCTCAATCCATAGCAGATGATATGCGGACGTTTTTGGAGAAGGTATCCGGTGAGCCGCCTGATTTGAAAAATCTGGGAATACTCAATACATCGTTGGAGGAGGTAATCGCTAATCTCAAAAATATTTACAACCTTTGATGACGGAAAAAATAGTTCATGCTCATTATTGATATGTGGGCGTGGCGGCGGAACGGGCAGAGCAGATTGCCGGAAATTTTGAGGAGTTGGGGATATGAGCAAACTTTTGAAAAAATTGCCTGACGATTACGCCGTGCTTCTATCAGAAGTGAAGGAACGGGTGCGTGCCGCCCAGTACGAAGCTCTCAAAGCAGTCAACAAGGAACTGGTCGCACTCTACTGGGATATTGGAAAACTGATTGCCGAGCGGCAAAACAGAGAGGGTTGGGGCAAATCCGTTGTCGAACAATTGGCTAGTGACCTGCAAAATGAATTTCCAGGAGTTAAGGGATTCTCGGTCCAAAATCTATGGTATATGCGGCAGTTTTACCTGGAATATTATGACAACGAGAAACTCCAACCACTGGTTGGAGAAATTAGCTGGAGTAAGAATCTGGTTATTGTGGCGCGCTGCAAAGACCCTCTGGAACGTGAATTCTACATCCGCATGACTCGGAAGTTCGGCTGGTCGAAAAATGTATTGGTTCACCAGATCGAAAACCAGAGCTACGAAAAGACCTTACTCGGCCAGACCAATTTCGATAAGGCGCTGAAACCAGGCCAGCGTGCACAGGCGAAGCTTGCCGTGAAAGATGAATACACCTTCGACTTTCTTGAAATGGGCGAAGAGCATTCCGAACGCGAGCTGGAGCGCGCCCTCATCGCACGGATTGAGGACTTTCTTCGCGCTATGGGCGGGTTGTTTGCGTTTGTCGGCAGCCAGTTCCGTCTTGCCGTGGACGATAAAGAATATTTCATTGATCTGCTTCTCTATCACCGCCGCCTCAAATGCCTTGTTGCTATCGAACTCAAGATTGGTGAGTTTCAACCGGAGTTCGTGGGCAAGATGCAGTTCTATTTGGCCGCTTTGGACCGGCAGGTGCGCGAGGAGGGTGAAAATCCCTCCATCGGTATAATACTTTGCAAGGAGAAGAACCGCACAATTGTCGAATATGCCCTGCACGATGCCCGCAAGCCCATAGGCGTGGCGACCTATCGCATGGTTAAGCGCCTGCCCAGGGAACTAAGAGGGCAACTGCCGTCACCTACTGAAATCGCCAAATTGCTGGAGGGCGTGGAATGAACGATCTTCAATCACGATGGGATATCCACGTGGAACTGGAAGACCTCAATGCCGAAGCGGCCAAGCTGGCGGCAGCCATCAAATATAATGTCCCGTCGATTATTGCAGCAAATCGTTTATCTTTGCGCACTCTGCGCCTAACGAAGCCCCGCATATGCGGAACAAGCGCGCGGTGAATATCCAGCTATTACCTATCAGCTATGAGCTATTTCCTTCCCGCCGCTCGTTAGAGCGTTATTCCTTGACAAACCTCAACCACAGGCATAAGCTTGCCACAACATAAATTTAGCCCTTCAAGGCAAGGAGGGATCTTGATCTGCAATTCCAACATGAGGTTTTTCAAAAAGCTCCACCAACGCACTGTTCGTGGAGCTTTTTTATGTCTATTCTTGTGAATGACAAGTGCTGTTAAACAAGAAAAAAGGAACATGAGTCAAAAAAAGATTTGACCCCTTCACTGATTATCGAAAAAAGACACAGGTTCACCCCAAAAGAGGACACAAGGAACGTGAGTTGGATGTGAAAGATTCTGATTTTATGGAAGACTTCAGGGCGTTTATGGAAGAAACAGTGCCGGAAAATCGCCGTGAATTTGACTGGCATGACCCCCTGCATGATCCGGGAGGTAAGTACTTGATTGATTGCCGTATAAACGGGATGCCCAAACCGATTTTTGTCCAGGCGTTGCCAACAGATGATAAAACAAGAGACGCGACTATTACTTTGCTCCAGTTTGAAAAGTGGGGATCGACTTTCCGTTCTCTTGCCGTCTTTGAGGATCAGGAACAGATCAATCGCAAGGTGCTTGCACGATTTAGCGATGTCTGCGAAAAACAGTTTTCAAGCCTTATAGCAAACCGGGAACGAATCAAGCGCTATTTGGAAGAAACAATGTCATAACTGTAACGCGTTTTGTCAAAACCATATACATCACGGAGCAATTTGATGGCTGATAACATACGCTGGGGGTTAGACAACCCGCATCCTTTTTCGAAGATGAAGACGGAGTTGATCTGGGAAGGGAAGTATGACGAGTACGGCAATCGGCGGGCAGTGAATGTTGCCGGGAATGCCATGCCTCTCCATAAGATAGGGATAATTACTATCTCATTGGTGTACTGGACGATGGGAATCCTGAAGCTGAGTGGTCAACTCCATTTTTGATAAAAAACCCGCTTGCACTTCTTCTGTTTAAAGGAGAATTTGATTTTCAAACGACACTAAAGGTAAAAGTAGTTGATATATGTAATTTAGATAAAAAAACGTTGCAATAACTGTGTAGAAGAAAACAAAAAGACTTAACATGGAAGATGTGAACTACAAATACGAAGTAGCATTATCATTTGCTGGCGAAGATAGGCCATTTGCTGAGGCTGTTGCGACAGGCCTTCGGGAAAATGGTGTAGAGGTATTTTATGATGATTTTTATGCTGCGGATTTGTGGGGAGAGGATCTCAGCTCAAAATTGGGACAGATATATTCGAAAAAAAGCCAATATTGCATTATGGTGCTTTCCAAATACTATTTGGAAAAAATGTGGACTATTTTCGAACGAAAACATGCCATAACAGGATTAATTGAGAAAAAAGAAAAAACATATGTCCTTCCGGTAAGACTTGATGGTTTTAGTGATGATGTTCCAGGTCTTCCGGGAACCATAGGGTATCTTGCAGTTAGCAGCCATGAGCCCGGCAAGGTGGTGAATACTTTTTTGAGAAAAATTGGTAAGGCCTCACCGCAGCAGGGGTCAACACAGGACACAGATAGTGTCCCTACTAAGGCCTACATTCCAAAAATTAGAAAAGAGTTTTCAGATAAGGAGAAAAACCAATTTCTCCGGCAATCTTTTGAGGAAATTGTCAGATGCATAAATCATTTCGCTGATGAGACGCACAAACGCTATCCCCATATCGAACATGAAACGGATAGGGTTACATCGAGAAAAGTAATTTTCGCCATATACGATAGAGGCAATCAGATAGAGCAATTCAAAATATGGATTGGAGGGATGCTTGGTGGAAATGAAATCGCATTCCTTCATGGAAATCATTCAGATATTGAAAGTGATAGCTCAATGAACGAGTCCATTTCTGTTGAAGAGCATGAAGGAGAGCTAAAATTAAAACCTATGGGAATGGGAATGTTTGGACCGGATAGAGATAAGCTTTTATCACAGGGTGAAGCGGCAGAATATTTATGGAAAATTGTTTGTCAATCTTTTTCCTGACATATTTACTCATAGAGGGAATGACATGAATAAGAACAAAGAGGCGCTAATGAAATATGCTGGGGCCTATACTGAATTTAAAAAGACAAGAAAAGTGGGAATTGAGAGGATGAACGATGTTTTGCTTCGTCTTTCAGAAGTGATTCCAGAAGCAGAAATCCAGATTAGAAATATTGACGATTTCTCAATAGAATTTCAAATAGTTGGTCTCACTATCTTTGTCAGGTTTATTGTAAACGTCACAAAGGATATTGGATGTGTTCAATGGTTCCATGTTAGTCTAAACCCGGAAAAGCGAAAAGACGAAGGCAAATTAATTTTAGAATATTATTTCGACTACTTGGGGAATATATATAGGAATATTTTCGATACCAAAAGTACAACATATAGCTTTCAAACAGATTTCTGGTCCTTCGTTTATCAAAACCTTCTTGAGTTCTGCCAAAAAGTTGATGCAGACACCTACTCTGGGTTTCAGGGGGAAACGGAAAAGGGGAAGGGAAAGTGAACTTATCCACATCTTTTGAGCTTGACCCCCAACATTTTTTATGTCTATATAGGTTGAAAAATGGTTAATAAATAGGTTTTTTTCAACTCAAAACAAGGTGAAGAATATTTATCCAACAAATTTAGTACAGAAATTAACCGGAGCAACACTTAACCAGATAAAATATTGGGTCAGGATTAATCTTGTTTCTCCGAGAAGAGAGGGTAAATCCTCTTTTTATTCTTTTAAGGACATTGTCAAACTACGTGTGTTAGTTTCGTTAAGAAAAAATGGGTTAAGCCTTCAAAAAGTAAGAGAAGGAATAAAAAATCTATCCGCTATGCTGCCGGATGATGAGCACATTTCCAGATTGATTATCTATACCGATGGAATGGACATGATTGTTATTGAGAAGGGAAAATACTTCAGCGCCTTAACTAAACAGCGTTATTTCCGTTTTGACACGGAACAGATTGGGGCTGAGATAATAAATTTGCAAAGAACAGATAATCCCCTTGCAAGAATGAGAGATATTTCAAAAAATGGAAGGGCAATGTAAATCCTGCATAGATAGATTGCAAAATGAAGGATGAGCAAACGCAAATACCATGAATGTTTTGCACGCAGTTCGCAATGAGTTAAATCGGTTAGGTTATGCAGGGAATCTGTTACAGGAGGATTATGTCTTTGATGATGCATCCGTTTCAGGCACGAAAGATCTTAATGTTCCATTGGCAGCATTTGCTCAGTGGCCACCATCATATCGCAATGCTTGCATCGGTGTACTGACTGCGAATGGTCAGTCTGGACCGCAGCATGTTTCAGGATACGGAACCCTTGGAGCTCCGATGTTTTTTGAAGTGCTTAAGGATCGGCTTGACCGTTACAGTGTCGAGGCCTCTGGCCAGGCCCGTTTTCTGGAGTCCATTTCAGTCCGCAATATTCACAGAGCGTTTGAGGTCAACAGGGAAAAGTGGGCCCCTGATACAATTTTCCGCGCCAAAGCTATCACACCGATAACAACCCCCACTCAGCTTGATTTTGTCGATATAGGTCTTCTCCCCGCTCTGAAGGGTATGATTCATGGCAAATTGGATCGTTTGCTAAGGGATATACTTCAGAAAGCCCTAATTACTTATGAGGAAGTCACCTCTGGCAAGCCCGATGAGACCTTGCTGTTTCGCCTGGTTTTCCGGTTTCTTGCCGCTAAGATTTTCAAGGATAAGAAACACCACGGTAACTGGGCTGTTCCACAGGCAAATATCATAATACAGGAAATTCAAAGATTTTACGAACTTACTGCGCCTGACATGCAAAAGGTACTTGATGAACCCAATACACAGCAGATTATATGGGATAGATTTCAAAACGCTTTTAACTTTCAAAACATTTCTGTGGATGACCTGGCGTTTATTTATGAAAATACTTTAATACGTGAAGAAACCCGTGAACGATTCGGTGTTCATAGCACTCCATCAGTTATAGCAGAGCTTATGGTTGACCGCCTCCCCTTTGAATCTTTACCGGAATATGAGCGATTCATCACAGAGCCATTCGCCGGGCACGGGGTTTTTTTGGTTGCTGCCCTCCGTCGGCTTCGTGAACTGCTACCCGTATCATTGACTGACGAGGAAAGACATCAATACCTGAAAGATCGACTAACCGCTATAGAAGTAGACACTTTTGCGGCTGAGGTTTGCCGTTTATCTCTGATGTTAGCGGATTATCCCAATCCTAACGGATGGAAAATAATACCTGCAGATGTTTTTGCAAGTGATGTTTTTAATAAACAATTGAAGACTTCACAAATTGTACTATGCAATCCTCCTTTTGAGGATTTCACTCTGCAAGAGAGAGAGCATTATCTTGATAAAATTCAAAGTGTTCATAAGCCACATGAGATACTGAATAAAGTATTAGAAAATCCGCCGGCTATGTTTGGCTTTGTATTGCCAAAATCCGCAATAATGGGCAAAAGATATATAGATATCCAGGATCGTATTGCCAGAACCTATGAACAAATAGAAACAATAGCCCTTCCTGATCGTATCTTCGCATTTTCAGATCAAGAAACTATTTTAGTGCTTGCCTCAAAAAGGAACAAATCAGCTAAAGCAAATGTTCTTACCCGCACATTCTGGGTACGCGAACACGATCGACAATCACTTCTTCAAATGGGGCGATTGCCTGTAGGAATTGACAAAAATATAAATCGATCTATCCATACAGCGCCTGTTGCTCTCTGGAATGTTCCTCTCTCAGATATTTGGGATTATCTCAAGCGTAATCCAAACTTAAAGGGGATTGCAAATGTCCACAGAGGTATTGAGTGGAATATTTCGCTTAATACAAATAGGGGTATTTTGATATCATCTGATTCAATACCTGGATTCAAAAGGGGGCTGGACAAGGTGACGGGGAAAATAGAGCCTTACCGGGCCCATGGATTTGTATATCTCAATATGGCCGAACGATACAAAAGAACAAATGCCCATTCACTACCTTGGGATAGACCGAAAGTTATTGTTAACAGAGCCATTATCAGCCGTGGTCGCTGGCGGATTGTCGGTGTGCCGGATAGAGACGGGTTGGTTTGTCGTGAAAATTTTATAGCAATCTGGCCAAAAACAAACATAAATGTTGAAGTAATTTCAGCCCTTATTAACTCTCCTTTGGTTAATGCGGCGCTTTACGTGAGAGGAGGCAAACGTCTTAATCAGAATTATACGCTTGAACAAATTCCAATCCCATTTCCAGGGGCTATTGATACAGAGAAAATTGCTCATCTTGTCATAAACTATGCCAATCTTAGATCGAGAATCAAAGATTCTGATAATCAACAAATTAGTCAAGAATGCGTACGAACCCTTATGGAAATCGACGGGTTAATCCTAAAAGCCTACGACCTACCTCCAAGGCTTGAACGGAAACTGTTGGAGTATTTCAGAGGTTACCCCAGGCCGCTGCCATTTGATTTTCCTGAATATTATCCAGAGGACTTTAGCCCATGTATGCCATTGTACAAGTATCTCGAAATGGATTTAAAACAGGCAAGTGCCGGAGAGCTTCTTAACAGAATAACTCCTTTTGATTCAGAGGACATACATGAGTTCGTAATGGATATTGAGGAAAGGCAATCATGATTGATGGTTACCTTTTAGATACGAATGCAGCCAGTATTCTTTGGGATAAACGGCACAGAAATTATTCCCAAATTAGAGCTTTTCTTAAGAACGTAGCATCTTCTCCCGTTTTGATATCGACAGTTGTGTTGGCAGAGGTGGAATACGGCTTAAAAATTGCTCCAGAGATAGACATGAATCGACAGAACGACGTCAGAAATGAAATGGCAAAATTCCCCCTTGTTCTTGATATTGACAGGCACACAATCACACCTTACTCTGATCTTCGTTCAGAGTTATTCAAAAAGTATTCATCAAAAAAACGGAGAGGAAAATTAACCGCAAAATGGCCGGAGGATCTTTTTGACCGAACAACCGCCAAGGAACTTGGTGTCCAGGAAAATGATATCTGGATTGCAGCGCAGGCCATTCAGTACAATTTAATTCTTGTTACTGAAGATCATATGTGTCGGCTTGTAGAAGTTTCCAAGTCACTCAATGAACCTCTTATAATTGCTAAATGGAAATAGGCATTACAGTAAGATTCGCAGTGCACTTCTAAGGAGTTGTATCATGGCTGGCAATATACGATGGGGACTGGATAATCCGCATCCGTTTTCGAAGATGAAGACGGAGTTGATCTGGGAAGGGAAGTATGACGAGTACGGCAATCGGCGGGCGGTCGATGTCGCCGGGAGCGCCATGCCGCTCCAGAAGATCGAAACTGTGGATCAGCCGCGGAGCGAGGCCGCCGCATCGGGCCAGATTGAGCTATTCGAAAAGGAAAACAAACGCCTTGACGATTTTCGCAATATGCTTATCTGGGGTGACAACAAGCTCGTAATGGCGAGCCTACTCAAGGATTTCAAGGGGAAGATTGATCTTATCTATATCGATCCGCCCTTTGATGTGGGGGCGGATTTTACGATGAGCATTCCTCTTGGTGATGAAAAAGAAATTGTTGAAAAAGACCAGTCCGCCCTGGAGATGGTGGCTTACCGGGATATGTGGGGTAAGGGGACTGATTCTTATCTGCATATGATGTATGAAAGATTTTTGCTTGCTAAAGAGCTATTAAGTGAACAGGGTAGCATTTATGTCCATTGTGATTACAGAGTGGTACATTTGCTTCGGTCACTTTTAGAGGAAATATTTGGATACCAAAATTTTCAGAACGAGATTCAATGGTGTTACAGTATTGGAGGAAAAGGTTCTAAACGTTTTGGACGCAAACACGATACTAAAAGGTGTTGCAACAATTGTATAAATATCCTGTAAAAACAGTTGCTTAAATAAGAAAAAGCCTCTATAATGGAGGGGATTTTATCAAAAGAACCCTTAGCCCAAAACGGAGGCTTTT
>Ga0315538_1001643_pt1 | contig 13143 bp, 11 predicted proteins | sample SalMarSW160230MG_2_FD_203834 | JGI IMG/M metagenome (GOLD analysis project Ga0315538, IMG submission 203834) | Salt marsh sediment microbial communities from the Plum Island Ecosystem LTER, Massachusetts, United States - Salt Marsh Sediment SW1601-230 ...
CGACCACCTCATACATCGAATCGGCGGCGGGAATAGAGCAGGGCGGTCGAACCGGGCTGACTTCGATTGTGACAGGCGCCCTGTTTTTGCTGACGCTGCTGTTCGTGCCCGTCGTGGGTATTGTGCCCGCCTATGCAACGGCGCCGGCGCTGATTATGGTCGGGCTTTTTATGATGAAGGAAGTCAAAGCGATAGATTTTTCAAATATGGAGCAGGCGTTCCCGGCATTTATTATTATGGTGATGATTGCGCTGAGCTACAGCATAAGCACCGGCCTGGCGTTCGGTTTTATCTCGTTTACGCTCGTAAAACTTATCTGCGGAAAAGGGCGGGAAATCAAACCGGCGATGTGGATTATTGCCGTTCTTTCGGTCCTGTTTTTGACGCTCGACGGGCTGGGTGAGCTGGTCGGATTTATAAAAAATCTTGTTTAATACTACAGCGTCACTTGCCGCTGAAAATAGTACTTTCTCTGGAAGCAGGGGGAAAAGAGGAAGCATCGGACCTGCAGGATTTGTAGGAAGGAGCTGAAGGTTACCGGCGGGAATAGTCAATTTTTGGACAGAGATATTTGCGTTTGTGCCTCCGGCCAAAGACCGGGGCGAAATGTGTCGATTGCAGGGGCGTTGTTGAGCGATTTGGTGTTTGTTTTGTAGTTTTGGTATGGGTCATTGCTTTCAATCTGGTCAGATTTGCGGATTGTGGTTTTCACAAATCATAACCGCTGAAGGGATGACCTTCATATTATCTATGTATGTGTGCCTGCGTCGCCGGGGAGTTACGGCCTGAACGGCGGGCGTTTCGGCGGCGGTCGCCTTCTTTCAGGAGGCGTTTGCGGATACGAATCGAGTGGGGACAAACCTCAACCAGCTCGTCGTCCTGAATGTACTCCATTGCGGCTTCGAGACTCATTTTCCTGGCGGGTCTTACTTTGGCGGCGTCGTCTTTGCCTGCGGCGCGAACGTTCGTAAGCTGCTTGGCTCTTGCGACGTTTACCGATATGTCTTTATCCTTGCAGTGCTCGCCGACGACCTGTCCTTCATAGACTTTTTCGCCCGGCTCGACGAAGAAAATGCCCCGGTCGTACAAAGCATCGAGTGCATAAGCGGTAACCTGTCCGGTGACGGTGGCGACCATAACGCCGGCCTTTCGCTGCGGCATTGTTCCCCGCATCGGCTCATATCGCTCGAACGTATGATACAGGACGGCTCTGCCCCGTGTGGCGTTTAGCATCCTAGTGTGCAGGCCGAACAGGCCGCGAGACGGTATCGTAAATTCTATATGAATAAAGCCGTTTGCCCCACTCTTGGCGTCGAGTTTGACCATTTCGCTGCGTCTGTCGCCGATAAGACTCATGACGGAATTTTGACAATCGCCGGGGCAATCCACGGCGAGCAATTCGATAGGCTCGTGACGTATGCCTTCGTGTATCTTGAGAATCACACCGGGCTTGCCCACACAGAGCTCATATCCCTCTCGGCGCATATTTTCCAGCAGTATTCCAAGGTGCATCAGCCCTCTGCCCGAGACATCGAACTCTTCAGTTGTCCGGCCCTGCTCGACTTTCAGGGCGACATTGTGCTGAAGCTCTTTTTCAAGGCGTTCTCCGATGTGCCTGCTGGTGACGTATTTTCCGTCTCTTCCGGCGAATGGGCCGTCGTTCACGCGGAAGGTCATTGTCATGGTCGGCTCGTCAATATGGATAGGCGGAAGCTGGGAAGGATTATCCGCAGAGGCAATCGTGTCACCGATATCAACGGGGTCGAGGCCTGAAATGGCACATATATCACCTGCCTGGGCGCTTGCGACCTGCTTTCGGCTCAGGCCGTGAAACTGATAAATCTGCATGACCTTCTGGCGTGTATGCAGGCCCTGCTTGTCAATTACGGTAACCGGCTGACCCTCGGTAATCCGTCCGGCGACGATCCTGCCTATTGCTATCCTCCCGACGTAATCGGAATATTCCTGATTCGTCACCAACATTTGCAACGGGGCATTGTCTGTAACCCTGGGCGGTGGGACGTTGTTCACGATTGTCTCGAAAATCACCCGCACATTATCGGTTTTTTTGCTGAGATCGGTGGTGGCCCAGCCCTCCTTCGCCGATGCGTAAACAAGAGGAAAATCGAGCGCCTCATCTTTTGCGCCGAGCTGGACAAGCAAATCGAAAACCTCGTTGACAACATCATCGGGCCTGCTGTTCTCGCGGTCCACCTTGTTGATTACGACTATAGGTCTTAGCTTCTGCTCGAGCGCCTTGTTCAATACAAATCTTGTTTGCGGCATAGGCCCTTCGAATGCATCGACCAGAAGCAGCACACCGTCGGCCATTTTCAGGACGCGTTCGACCTCACCGCCGAAGTCGGCATGGCCTGGTGTGTCGATTATGTTGATTTTGTATTTGTCGCCCTTCAAATCCGTATAGTAGATGGCGCAGTTTTTGCTCAGGATTGTTATGCCTCGTTCCCGCTCTAAGGGGTTGGAATCCATAATTAGCCCGTGCTCACCGCCCGCCAGCTTGTCAAGCTCGGCGTCGCGAAACATCCCCGACTGGTACAAAAGCTGGTCCACCAGCGTCGTCTTGCCGTGGTCAACGTGTGCAATTATGGCTACATTACGAATATAGTCTGAATCCATAACAGTCAACTTTCACACTTTTTAGGCGGCCAGAGGCCGTGAATCATAAAGACGTATTTCGATTTGAAGCACAACGCCTGGTTATTTTTATCAGCCCGCCTCTGGCGGGCCGGAGTTTATCGCTTTTAACTACCTGGATAGGTAACAAGCAAAGGTGGCGGTTAAACCGCCTCTGGCCGGTATAGGTTGCTGCGATGCCCGGGTTACTCTTCGGCAGAGCCCTGTCCCCCGCAACAACGGAGATTATTGTAGCAGTAGCGGTAAGCTTTGGAAAGTAAAAAAGTTTGATTGACAAACATCCCAGGGTTGTTAATGAACGAAAGCGCATTGGCGACCGGGAGTCGGATACGTTTACCGGCAAGGGCGGAGGCAGCTACTTTGCCAATGCGTTTCATAGCCGGCGGCGCCGTCAGAGCTTTGACAGAATGGTCGCGGTGTGCATACCGAGCAGCATCAGGTAGTCGGCGTCGCCGAGGTTGTAATGGTCGTCACGGAAGGTATTATTGGTGTACAGCACGCCGAAACAGCCGGCCGGGGTGAGCAGCGGTGCGATTACCACTGAACGAACCTGGACTTCTTTTTTGAGATTCAAATCACGCGGAAAGATAAACAGCATGAACTGCTTCTTGTCAATCGCCTCGCCGATTTTATCGCCGAATTCGAGACTGCCCTGTTCGATGGATTGGCCGCTTCGCTCCCTTCCGGAATGGGCGGTCATGGAGCCGTCGGCTCTGGGCCTCAGCGCACACCAGACCTGGTATGCCTTAAATTGTTTCTGAACCGTATCGAGCAGATTGAGCAGGATCTTGTCGATATTTTCGGCCTTTGCAATTTCCGCGGATGCCCGGAGAAAATCGGGCGCCCTCTCGGAAGGGAATCTTATTGCCGGCGCCTGTTCTGCGCCGAGTTTTCGTATGATTATCTGCGGGCCGGTGACCAGCGTTGCCGGGGCTTCCTCCAGCTCGACGGTTTCGCCCGGGTCGGGGCCGGTATCATCCTTGAGGCTGACCTCGATAGTGAAATCGGTTATGCGGAGCGTATCGCCGTTTTTTATATCCGCCTTGTGAATCTCGACGTCGTTGAGGAGCGTCTTGTTGGCGGAGTCCAGGTCTTCTACGAGCCACTGGCCGTCCTGCGTATTGTAAATCACAGCGTGCTGTCTTGAGACGGTTTTATCCGGCAGAAAGACCTGGCTGTTGCTGTGCCGGCCGATATAGACAGGCCCTTTCTCGAATTGAAGCTCGTTAATGGTACGATCACCTTGTTTTACGACCAGCCGCATTGGCTATTCCTCCCGTCATTAGACGTCGTAATTCATTCGCTTGATATCATATCACTTTATCAGCCAGCTTGTCAAGGAAAAGAATCATAAGTTTTTGGATGGCCGGCACAACCCGGGTAAATGATGAATTTCGGCTTTTTTTGGTAGCACCGTCAGCGTTTTTGCGTACAATACGGCGTTGATTTTGCAGCTTCGGCCGGCCGGTGCTAAAAAGGCCGGCTTCGGTCGTCATTATTACCCAGGCTCGGGACAGGTTATGGCACAGAAAAGTAAAATAACAATAGTGGGGGCGGGTAACGTCGGCGCCACGGCGGCGCACATCGCCGCCGAGAGAGGGCTTGGCGAGATAGTGCTTGTTGACATTGTGCCCGGCCTGGCAGAGGGTAAGGCCCTTGATTTGTGCGAGGCGGCGCCCGTCGAGCTGTACGACTCGAAAATTACCGGCACGACGGACTTCTCGAAGGCGCAGGGCAGCGATATCGTTATTGTCACCAGCGGGCTGCCGAGAAAACCGGGTATGAGCAGAGATGATTTATTGGCCAAAAATGTCCAGATTGTCAGGGAAGTCAGTGGGGAAATAGCCCGGCATTGCCCCGGCAGCATCGTGATAGTCGTCTGTAATCCGCTCGATGCGATGGTCTATGCCGCTGCGAAGGTTACAGGTTTTGACAAAAACAGGGTAATGGGGATGGCGGGGGCTCTCGATGCCGCCAGATTCTGCTTTTTCATTGCAGAAAAGCTCAATGTCAGTGTTGAGGACATAAAAACCGTCCTGATGGGCGGCCATGGTGATGATATGGTCCCCCTGCCGAGATTTACTTCAATTAGCGGTATTCCTCTGAGTGAATTTATCGATAAGGATGCTGTAGCGCAACTTATTGAGCGCACCAGAAAAGGCGGTATCGAAATTGTAAACCTGCTCGGTTACAGCGCATATTACGCACCTGCCGCAGGCGCCGTTAAGATGGCAGAAGCCATCCTGCGCGATAAGAAATCCGTTATGTCATGTTGCGCATATTGCGGCAGCGAATACGATGTCGGTGGGTATTTCGTCGGCGTACCGGCTGTCATCGGGGCCGGCGGTATTGAAAAAATCATAGAGCTGGACCTGAATGAAGGCGAAAGAAATAAGTTTCTCGAATCACTCAGACACGTAAAAGAACTCGTGACAAAGGTTGACAAACTCATACAATGATTGTTTTTTGTAGTTCACCGGTTGTTACGGCGCAGCTTTTAAGCGAAATGCTTTTGAAAATACGGGAACACAGATGGAGCTGATAAGAAAAATCAAGCATGCCGAGTCCGAGGCCCGGCAGATTATCGAACAGTCCGGCAAGCAGGCCGCAGGCCTGGCGGAAAAGGGCCGGACAGACAGGGCTGATGCGCTCGAGCAGGCCGAGGCCGAGAGAAAAACGGCAATTGAATCGGCTATTGCCCTCGGCCAATCGCAGGGCCAGGCAGAGGCCGAAACGCTAAAGGCCGAGGCCGCCGCAAGCTCGCAGCAGCTGCGACAAAAGGCACAGGAAAAAATACCCGCAGCTGTGGCTAAGGTAATGGAGTACCTCAAGGGCTGAAAATGGCGATAGCCGCTATGACAAAACTTATGATTGTCAGCCATCGCAGCGAGGTGGCTGAGCTTCTCGAGGCCCTTCAGCAGCAGGGCCTCTGTCAAATCCTCAATGCCGAAGAAGCGATTGTCAGCAAAGACTTGTCTGAGCCGGCTGCCGTCGGTGAAAAGCCGAGAGATATCGAACGGCTCACGGTGCGTCTGTCGAAAGGCATTGCATTTCTAAAGGGCTATGCCGAATCCGCCTCCGGCCTTGCAGCCATTCTCGCCCCCAAGGCCGTCGTCGATGAGCAGTCCTACGAAAAGGTTGTCTCGGACACTCAACTGCTCCGGTTAGTTGACAGGGCCGAGGAAATCGACTCGGCAATAGAAAAATGTAAAGGCGATATCGAGAATTTGCAGAACCGCCTGGCCGAGCTTGCACCCTGGCGCCGATTGAAAACACCGGCCGAAGAGCTGGGCCGGCTCAGCCGGGCACAATGCCTGGCGGGGTTGATACCTGTTCAGAACCTGCCACGTCTCAAAGAGAAGATGGAAACAGCCGGGGCCGCGATAGAGGAGGTTGGCTCGGCCAACAACAAAACCGCCTGCATAGTTGTCTGCCTCAACGAGGCCGTCGAAGAAGTGCGCAAGCTGCTTCGCAGCGAGGAATTTGAGCCGGCCGGTTTCGGCGGCATCACCGGGACCATAACCGATGCCGTTAAGGATATAAACGACCGCCTGGAGCAAACTACTCAGCAGCTTGAGCTTCTCCAGCGCAAGGCCGTTGAACTGGCAAAACATCTGCTCGAGCTTGAAATTCTCTGCGACCACTACGACAACCTGCTGGACAGGGAGCAGACCAGATTAAGCTGCCCCGCCACCGAGCAGACCGTTTTATTGGAGGGCTGGGTAAAGAGAAAGGACTTTCGGCTCGTCGAAAAAACCGTCTCGCAGTTTTCCGCATCGAGCTTACACAAAATAAAGCCCGCCGAGGGTGAAGACATCCCCGTCGAGATAGAAAATAACAGAATAATCCGCCCATTCGAGGTAATTACCCGTCTGTACGGGATGCCCAGGCACTTTGAAGTTGACCCCACGGTTTTTCTGGCGCCGTTTTTCGCGGTGTTCTTCGGATTGTGCCTGACGGACGCCGGCTACGGACTGGTGCTGCTGGTCCTGATGCTGCTGTTCGTGAAAAAAATGCAGGGCGACAAACGGCTGCTCGTTATGCTCGGCTTCTGCTCGGTAGCGACCGTCCTGGCCGGCGCACTCACCGGCGGATGGTTCGGTGATGCCGTCCAGCAGTTTGTACCCGCGCTTGAACCGCTAAGAAAGAAGCTGATGTGGTTTGACCCGCTCGAGAACCCGATGATGTTCTTCAAGCTCTCGCTCATACTCGGCTATATCCAGATTCAGGTCGGTCTTTTGGTTGCCTTTGTGCACAACCTCAAGCGGAAATCCTTTGCCGCGGCGCTGTTCGACCAGCTGACCTGGCTGGTAATGCTCAACTCGATTGTGCTCTTTATTTTCCGAAAAGACGAAGTGGGCAGGGTCTTCGGGCTTGTCGCCCTTGTTCCGGCGGCGCTGATATTTTTGTTCAGCCAGCGCGAGGGAAACTGGGTCGGCCGGCTTGGAATGGGATTGTACAACTTGTTCAGCGCCATTTTCTATATGGGAGACGTCCTGAGCTACCTGCGGCTGATGGCGCTGGGTATGGTGACGGCCGGGCTGGCAATGGCGGTCAACGTTATCGCAAAAATTACCATTGCAATACCATACGGCATCGGCATTGTCCTGACTATAGTGATACTCGTCGGCGGACATTCGTTCAATATGGCCTTGAACGCCCTCGGGGCGTTTGTCCATACGCTGCGGCTTCAGTTCGCAGAGTTTTTCCCGAAGTTTTTTGCCGGCGGCGGCAGGGCGTTCGAGCCGTTAGCAAAGCAATACAGGCACATTTATCTGAAAAAAATCTGAAGGTTGTAACTGGGCAAGAAAGAGAGGTTTGGCAATGGCTGGAGATTATGGGATGACATTGGCCTTGTTGGGTGCGGGACTGGCGGCTTTTTTAGCCGGCATCGGCTCGGCAATAGGTATCGGTATCGCCGCACGCAGTGCTACCGGTGTGCTGAGCGAAAAGCCCGAGCGGTATGGCCAGATGTTTATTATGGTCGTGCTGCCCGGAACTCAGGGACTGTACGGCTTCTTGGCGGCGTTCCTGATTATGCTGAAGATGAACTTCTTTGCCGCCGGCGGCGCCATAGCTATCAGTAACCAACTCGGCTGGCAGATTTTAGCTGCTTCCCTGCCGGTCGCCTTCGCAGGCCTGATGAGCGCAATTCATCAGGGCAAGGTATGCTCGGGCGGTATTCTGATGGCGGCCAAAAGACCCGAAATGGCATTCAAGGCCGGCGTCATATACGCGGTTATGGTCGAGTTGTATGCTATGCTCGGCCTGGTGGTGACAATGTTCATCGTGCTTAAAGGTATTCACTGGCCCACAGGCGGTTGATAAACACCGGATGAAAAAAAACGCTAACTTAAGAAATGGATAGCGCAGATGGAAGCTGAACAGGTCATTGAAAAGATATTGTCGGACGCCCGGGCCGAGGCGGAAAAGATAACCAAAGACGCAGAGCAAAAGCAGGCCGACGAGCAGGCAAAACTGGCGCAGCAGCTTGAAGAGTACAGCCGGCAGACGGAAGAGCTTGCCGGCAGGGCAGCCGAGGACAAACGCCGGAGAATCCTGGCGGCGGCGAGAATGCAAATCGCCAAAGACCGGCTCGCCGAAAAGGCCCGCATCCTTAATGAGGTCTTCGAGCAGGCGCAAAAACAGTTGAAGACATTGCCGGACGAAGAGTTTTCCCTGCTTATGACCCAACTGATGCTCGCCGCGGTGGAAACCGGCGACGAGGAGGTCATCGTCGATAAGAACGAGACACGCCTTGACCACAGGTTCATCAAGCAGGTCAATCGCCGGCTCGGCCCCGGTTATAAGGGCAATCTTCGGCTGGCGGAACAAAAGCAGGACATCGTCGGCGGCTTTGTGCTCAGGCGGGGCAAGATAAAAAACAACGTCTCGTTTGACATCCTGCTGACCCAGGCCCGAAACGACCTTGATATCGAGCTGGCCAAGCAATTATTTCAGCCGGACTAACAAATGGCTCAGACGCTAAGACAGTCAGTTGTGGACTTTTATCGTTATCCGCCCGTCGGCGGCGATGACTGGCGATACGCATTCGGCGCCGCCCGCGTGCGTGCGCTCGAGGCGCAGATGCTCAGCAGAGGCACACTGCTCGATATGGCCAATGCGCCCGGCTACGAACAGGCCGTCGAGCTGCTATCATCCGGCGATTACGCCGCCGGGCAGGCCAAAACCGGCTTCGCCGAGCTTGAAAATATCCTCGCCTCCCGCAGGGCCGAAGTTCGCAATACCTTCGAGAAGCTGATGATTGACGCTCGGGTTGTCAAGCTGTTCAGGTCCCGCACCGATTTTGCAAATCTGAAATTAGCACTGCGAAGGATGCTGACCGAAAAGCCCATTGGCGGCGACTACAGCGGCGACGGCAACATTTTGCCCGGGCAGTTCGCAGAGATTTTCGAGCAGGAAAACTACGCCCTGCTGGGCGAATACTTGTCCGGCCTGGCCGAGCAGGTCGTCCTTGGCTACTATCAGAATAAGGATATTCGCCAGATTGATTACACAATCGACGCCGCCGCGGCGCAGCACAATCTCTCAACAGCCGATAAGCTTGCAAGCGTGTTCTTAGCCGGGCTTTTCCGAATACAAATCGACCTGACGAACATTCGGACGATGTTTCGGCTAAAGCTGACCGAATCCGAACAGCGTAACGTTTTTCTCGCCGGCGGCTTCATCGAGACCGGACGCTTCAGGCAGGGCCTCGACATCGGCAACGAGTCCGTCGCACAGTTGTTCTTCGCAACACCGTACTATGAAGCAGTGCAGGCGGGCGCCGGCTATCTGTCGTCGCAAAAATCGTTCTTAAAACTCGAACAGCAGTGCGACGAATACCTCAACAGCTATCTCGGCTCGACGACTCAGATCACAGCCGGGCCTCAGCCGATTATCGCCTATTTGCTCGCCGCCGAGTATGAGATTCGCACCGTTCGGCTGATACTTACAGCAAAAAGAAATAATCTTAATCCTAAACTTATACTGGATCGGCTCGGATAAGCCGGGGGAAAAACCTATGGAAGGCAAAGTTGCGGTGCTGGGTAATGCCGATTTTGTAATGCCGTTTGCGGCGCTCGGGCTTGATACGTACCCGGTCGGCGACAACGCCGGGGAAATTGAGAAAAGCGCACGCAGCATAATCGAGACGGGCTATGCCCTGGTGGTCGTGGCGGAGAACGTAGCCGCCGGGGCCGAGCAGTATTTCGCCGATGTCCGCTCTCAGCCGGTCCCCTGTGTGGTTACGGTACCGTTCACGACCGAGCCGGAGGGCTTTGCTACGCAGGCCCTCGGCAGGGTTCTCAAGATGGCGACCGGTATTGATATTCTGGAAGGTAATTAGCCGGTTTGTTTTTCGGCTAAGAGCGAAAATCGCATAACGAAGGTTTGGGTACAAAATAATGAGCCAGACAAGCAAAGGCAAAATAGTGAAGGTGGCCGGGCCTGTTGTGGTTGCCGAGGGTATGGCCGGCTCGCGAATGTACGACGTCGTACGCGTCGGCGAACTGAAACTCATAGGCGAAATTGTCGAGCTTAAAGGCGATACGGCATCGATACAGGTCTATGAGGAGACCACCGGCATAGGCCCTGGAGGCCCCGTCGTCGATACCGAGGTCCCCCTGAGCGTCGAGTTAGGCCCCGGTTTGATTGAGAGTATCTATGATGGTATCCAGAGGCCGCTCGATTCCCTCGTGCAGGCCGAGGGAGAGTTTATGAGCAGGGGAAGCTCGATGCCCGGCCTTAACAGGGACAAAAAGTGGCGCTTCGAGCCGGCCGTCGCTGAGGGAGCCGAGGTTACCGCCGGCGACATCATAGGCGAGGTTGATGAGAGCACCTTAGTAAAGCATAAGATAATGATACCGCCCGGCGTAGCCGGAAAGCTCAAGGGCATAAAGCAGGGCGAGTTCACCGTCGAGGATACGGTGGCCGTCGTCGAAGGCAAGGACGGCAAAGAACATCAGGTAAAACTTATGCAGACCTGGCCCGTGCGAAATGCCCGCCGGGTAGGCAAACGTCTTGCGCCTGATATGGTTCTCGTAACGGGCCAGCGGGTTATCGATACCTTTTTTCCGATTGGCAAGGGCGGCACCGCCTGCGTGCCGGGCCCGTTCGGAACGGGCAAGACCGTCGTGCAGCACCAGCTCGCCAAGTGGGTCGATGCCGATATAGTGGTCTATGTCGGCTGCGGCGAACGGGGCAACGAGATGACCGACGTGCTCACCGAGTTTCCGGAGCTGAAAGACCCCCGAAGCGGTGAGCCCCTGATGAAGCGCTCGGTCCTGATTGCCAACACGTCCAATATGCCGGTGGCGGCCAGGGAGGCATCCGTCTATACCGGTATCACAATCGCCGAATACTTCCGCGATATGGGTTACAGCGTCGCGCTTATGGCCGACAGCACCAGCAGATGGGCCGAGGCAATGCGGGAAATCTCGACCCGGCTTGAAGAAATGCCCGCCGAGGAAGGGTATCCCGCCTACTTAGCCGCCAGAATCGCTTCCTTTTACGAAAGAGCGGGCAGGGTCAACTGCCTGGGCAGTCCCGAGCGGCAAGGCACACTTTCCATAATCGGAGCCGTCAGCCCGCCCGGCGGCGATTTGTCCGATTCGGTCGTACAGGCGACGCTGCACGTTGTAAAGGTGTTCTGGTCGCTGCAGGGACGGCTCGCTTACCAGAGGCACTTTCCCGCCATCGACTGGCTCACGAGTTATTCGTTCTACAAACAGTACTTGAAAGATTGTTTTGAGGATAAACAACAGGGCGAACAAATGGAAAGATTTACGGTCGAAGCTATGGGTTTGCTCGAACAGGAAGCCGAGCTTCTTGAAATCGTCCGGCTGGTAGGCGCCGAGGCGCTGTCGCCAAAAGACCGGCTGGCTCTCGAGACGTCAAGGTCCATCCGGGAAGACTTCCTCCATCAAAATGCCTTCCACAAGGTCGATACCTATACCTCAATGCCGAAGCAATACGAGATGCTCAAGACCGTTCTGCATTTTCAGAAGGAAGGGCTGGCTGCGATTGAGGCCGGCGTCGATACCGCGCAGATATTCAAATTAGCCGTCCGAGAGGAAATCGCAAGAGCAAAATATATCCCCGAAGCCGAACTGGATAAAATAGCTCAGATAAGAGAAAAAATAAGCGAACAGATGAAGCAGTTGGCAGGTTCGGCAGTCTCATAACAGGAGTTTTAGATGCACTCACTAAAAGAATACCAGACGGTAACGAACATTTCCGGGCCATTGATGATGGTCGAGATGGTCGATGACGCCAAGTACGCGCACATCGTCGATATCGAGCTGGCCGACGGCTCGATACGGCACGGCCAGATTCTCCAGGTCGAACGCGACAAGGCCCTGGTCCAGGTCTTCGAGGGCACAAGCGGCATTGACGTCAAAAACAGCACCGTCCGATTTCTCGGCAGGCCACTCGAATTAGGTGTCTCGCGCGACCTGCTCGGCCGGGTCTTCAGCGGACTCGGTGTCCCCAACGACGACGGCCCCGCCATAATCCCCGACAAACGCCTCGACATCAACGGCAGGCCCATCAATCCATATGCCAGGGACTATCCAAACGAATTTATCCAGACCGGTATATCGACAATCGACGGCCTGAATCCCCTCGTCCGGGGCCAGAAGCTGCCCGTATTTTCCGGGGCGGGCCTGCCTCACGACGAAATTACCGCTCAGATAGCACGCCAGGCAGCCGTCCTCGGCAAAGAAGAACAATTCGCCGTCGTCTTCGCCGCAATGGGAATAACCTTCGAGGCCGCCCAGTTCTTCATCGACGACCTGCAGCAGACCGGGGCGATTGAGCGAGCCGTAATGTTCATCAACCTTGCCAACGACCCCGCAATCGAACGAATAGCAACACCGCGTTTCGCCCTGACCGCGGCCGAGTACCTCGCCTTCGACCTCGATATGCACGTGCTGGTTATTCTCAATGATATGACCAACTACTGCGAGGCCCTGCGTGAAATCAGCGCCGCGAGAAAAGAGGTGCCCGGCAGACGCGGCTATCCCGGCTATCTCTACACCGACCTGGCGACCGTCTATGAGCGGGCCGGCCGAATCAAGGGAAAGACCGGCTCGATTACAATGGTGCCCGTCCTGACAATGCCCGAAGACGACAAAACGCATCCCGTCCCCGACCTGACCGGTTATATCACCGAAGGCCAGATTATTCTTTCGCGTTCACTGCACAGAAAGGCAATTGCCCCGCCGGTCGATGTCCTGCCGAGCTTGTCTCGGCTGAAAGACAAGGGTATCGGCGAAGGCAAGACCCGCGAGGACCACGCCGACCTCTACAATCAGCTCTATGCCGCATACGCCCGCGGCAAGGAGGCACAGGAGCTGGCGACCATTATGGGCGAAGCCGCCCTGTCCGAAGAGGATAAGAAATATATGACCTTCGCCGACCGCTTCGAGGCGCGCTATATCGGCCAGGACTACCACGAGAACCGCACCGTCGAGCAGACACTCGACC
>Ga0315538_1001648_pt1 | contig 13126 bp, 9 predicted proteins | sample SalMarSW160230MG_2_FD_203834 | JGI IMG/M metagenome (GOLD analysis project Ga0315538, IMG submission 203834) | Salt marsh sediment microbial communities from the Plum Island Ecosystem LTER, Massachusetts, United States - Salt Marsh Sediment SW1601-230 ...
TCTTGAACTTGATAAGTCATGAGAATGGAGTCCCCAAAGAACCGCGGCTTGAGTTTAGCGAACACGTCCGAGATGAAGGAATCACCCTCTTTCTTCCGTGTTATCTGAAACGCGTCCTGAATTTGGCTTTTCAGGAGGGGAATGCTGTCGAGGTATTCTGCGGAGCGTTGAATGCTCATAGCGCGCGCACCAAGAGCATCCATTAGAGCAACGATCCCGAACTTAGGCTTAAGTTTCATGGCTTCCCCAGGCAATAGTAATTAGCTTGTAAACCTGCAACATAGTACATGCCGGTTGATCTGCCCGTCAAGTGTGTTCTATCTGTCGTTGCACCTCTGAAGGGCCGAGATCTTTGCTTTTAGTGTTTTAGATCAGGGCCTCGGTCCGAGTTATCATTTACTCTACAAACAAGCCTGTGATAGGCCAACCGATCGACTGCTCCTAACCAGCAAGACCCGCCCCCCCAAGACTCTTCGCGGTGGTTACTATTCGAAGAGCACGCGGCTCAGGTTCGGTTCCCAATTATCCGCCCTGACACGGTCGACCATCTCTGCTACGGCGGCGAGTGCGGCCAGCGTGTTCAGATGTGAGCCTTGCGGGGCGCGGTAACCCCACGCGCGGGCGTTCATCCAGTCGCTCGGCTCGGTATTCGCTGTGTTGTCGGGGAAAGCATTGCCGGGTCCGGCTAGGCTCTCCACGTAGGCAAGGTCTGGATTAAGTCGACACCACAGACCAGCCGTATAGTGGAATCCGTCGTACGCCTGGTGAATGTGTGGCTTGTTCATCGCAACCTGGACGTGATCGATGCTCGCAAAGACGAGCATCACCTTGAGATCGGAAAGGACGTCGGCGAGGAGTGGGTAGTGACTTCTAATTTCGGCTCGCACGGGACGGATACCAAAGAGAATTCACCACGAAGAGCACGAAGAATGGCATTCGGTTCAAGCTACAGCATTCGTAACCGGTCGAGTACGAAGGCGTGCGCCTGGACTTACTGACAGAAGACAAGCTGATCATCGAGTTGAAGCGCTTTGTTCTTCAACGCCTTCGTGCTCTTCGTGTCCTTCGTGGTGAAATAATTCTCCTTACTCTCCGACTGCCTTTGGGAGAGACTCCTTCTCAGGGAAGCGAGGAACGATCGTCCCTGGCACCGGGATCCGCTGCAACAGCAACGGGTATTCCACGTTCTCAAACGCCGATAGCACCGGAATCAGGTTGAACGTTTGAAAGATCAGGCCGATCGTCTCTTTGCGAAGGTTCGCCAGTTGTCCTTCGGACAGGCTGCTCGTCGGCTGCTTCTCAAGGAACACCTCTCCACTCGTCGGTTGGTCAATACAAGCGATGAGATTCAGGAATGTCGTCTTGCCACTGCCGGAGGGGCCGTTGATCACCACGAAATCGCGCTGCTTTGCGACAAAGTTCACCGCGTGCAGGGCGTGCACCTGTTGTGTTCCCACACGGTAGACCTTGGAAAGGTCTTTCGTTTCAATCGATACCGACCCACGTTCGTAGCAGAAAGTCCCGCGCTCTTCCATTGAACGTCACCCTCCGTCCTAAATCCCCCCACTATAGTCCGATGCTCACCCAGGAGTCAACCCGCAGTGCCAACCGTGGCGCTGGCAGAAAACCAGCTCCGTTCCCACACGGATAAGCCCAAGTCGCCGCGACACAGGACGTGTGCCATGCCCTTGATTATTCGCTTTTAGACAAAGGGCCTTCGTGCTACCACTAGCACTTGACACGCTTTCCGCTTAGAGATACAGTGGTTCTTAAGAACTGGAGGTCGATCGATGTCTCGGGCAAGGGTTCTCTTAGCTCTTCTCTTCATCCTCATCGGACTTACGTATGGCTCACTCATCAATGGCCAGGCAGTCAGCGAGACCAGCCCGTCCGAAGTCCCATCGGACCTGGATCTCTCGGGAGTCTGGGCGATGGTTCAGATCACATCGGAAATCGTGAGAATACCGATCGTCGGCAATCGAACACGCACGACAACAACCCACCTCCGGTTGATCATTGAACAGAGGGACGATGCGTTATCAGTTCTGGAGAGCAACTGCGGAACGGACATCGACGACGGCACCATGATGGTGAACACAACCATTCCCGATGCGTTCCTGCTCTCTTTGGGTGTGACGGAGCGCGCAGCCCTTCTTGAGCTCGTGTCGGGAATGGATCCATCCACAGGGAACCCCTCTCCCGAACGCCGCATCGTCTTCCCGTGGAACACCCAGGTGCTGGGTGCACGACTCAAAGACCCAGAGAATGAAGCCCTCCCCATGGATGTGGCCGATCCGCGTGTGTTCGACCAAGACAACGATGGCCACCCGGGGATGACCGTACGGGTGGAGATCATGGGACTGATCAGCGGGGAAGTGTACGTCGTTCAACGTAATCGCAATCGCCTTGTGGGAACAGTCGTGTCTCCGGGGTTCATCCAAGGAACGATCGAATGGGAGACCGAACAGGTGGTGCTGGGAGCGAGTAGCCCTTTTCTCGTAAGTGGGGGCCAGGGATCTCCGGATCCTGACCCTGAGCGGAATTTCTTCCTTGCGAGGCGGATCGATCCACTGCTTGACTGCGAGGACATCCAGCAGATGAACCTTCTCCTGTTGGGAGACTGACGTGGCCAAGCCAGCGTGTACGAACTGACACGTACTCCATTCCACGGCAAGAAGAGACGCGACAATTCACCCGCGGCGTTGTTTCTCTTCGTTGCCGTCATCAGCTGGCCGAAGGGGCCGACCTTTCCACGTGCCGCGGCCCAGGGCATGCCAAATCACCGAGCGGACGGCGATGAACAGCATCAGTAGCATTGTGACCGGATGAAGGGCGGCTTGAATCCATGGAATTCGGAAGCGAAGGTTGTTGATCAACCACAGCAACAGGCAAAGCCCCGTTGCCAACGCAGCCGGAAGGACAACCTCCACCGGTATTGACAGGGCTCGTGTGGCCCTCAACACCAGTACGAGCGGCGGCTCCCACGCCACCCAGAACAACAACGTCCAAACGAAGCCAAACAGCGGCAGATTGCAGCCGAAAACGGCGAACAGATTCTTCGAGAGGCCATCCCACACTTCTTTGGAGGATCGATACATCCGGACTGAGATCCTCGCCTTTCCGTCCAGTAGGGACCACAACAGACCGGCCTTCACTACGCGTTGCGCCAGCGATACGTCATCCAACACCGACCCTCGTACGCTTCTGTGGCCGCCAATCGCCGCGTAGGCTTCTTTGCGAAACAGCATGAGCTGGCCCGCAGCGGTTGCCAGGGCTCGCAGACGTAACCGCCGAGCAAGGCCGATGGGAAAGAAGGTGTGGAGACTCCAGGGAAGAATCGGAATGACCAGGCGCTCTGCCCATGTGTGCAGCTCCTGGCGAGGAATGGCGCTCAGGAAATCGAACCTTTCCACAAGGAGTGCTGTCACGGCGTCGCGCAGCATGGAGGGATGGTGGCGGGTGTCCGCGTCGGTGAAAAGCAAGATTTCTCCTGTAGCCGCTTGGGCCAGCTGATGGCAGGCCCAGTTCTTCCCCATCCACCCGGACGGGAGGGGTTTCCCAGCCATCACGCGTAACCGTTCATCCCCGGCCAGAGATCGAAGGATATCCGGTGTCCGATCCTCCGAGTCATCCAGCACGATCACCTCAAAATCAGCGTAGTCCTGTGCCAGAAGTGAGCGGACACAGCGGGCGATATTGCGTTCTTCATTCCTTGCCGGGACAAGAACAGATACCCTAGGAAGCTTCTCTGGCTGGGAATCGAGCCGGTTCCTTCGCTTCCCGAATCCACGGCCTCCGAGGCGATGCATTGCGACGAGGTTGGATAGAGAGATGGCCAGAAGCACACCCAAGAACACCACGATGCTGTATTGGTGCTGAACGAGGAAGTTCAATCGTCCCCCGCTTGTTTCTTGCGCGAGAAAGCACGCAGCTTCGGGGCGGAGAGAAGCTCTTTTCGATGAGTCCAAGCCAGCAGAGTAACGTTGAGAACGAAGGCAACGACGAGGAAGGCCTCCACTCGAAGAAGGAGAAGGGCAATCAACGTCGCCAGCGCCGCCATCATGACCGTCCAAGCTGGTACGGTTTGAAACGTCATGATTACCGCCATGGACAACCCCAGCGTCATCGGTACAATCCAGAACGTAAGGGCACTCCAAACGCCGAAGGTTGCTGCAATTCCCTTGCCACCGCGAAATCGAAGCCAAGGTGACACGACGTGGCCGAGAACCGGGGAAAGCGCTATGGGGACAAGGGACCAACCTCCAAGGTCAAAGACGAATCGCGCAAGGGCGACAGGGAGTCCTCCTTTGATCACATCCAATACGAGCACGGGCACTCCCACGCGCCAACCTCCGGCTCGCCACGCGTTGATCGCTCCGGGATTACCATCACCGAACGTACGGACATCTTTGCGTACCCGCCATCTCACGAGCCATGACGAGAACGGCAATGAGCCCATCAAGAAACCAATTGCCGTTGACACAACTATTGGCAAGAATTCCTCCCAGGTAAATACGATCTGATTCCTATCTTCTTCATACTATATCGACAAGGCGATGAGTAGATCACCCATACTCACAAAGGACCCTTCAAGCGTAGTAAGGAAAACGTTGACTCTGTTTGACACCCTCTGGTCTGGCAGCAAGAACAGGTGTTTCATGAACAAGATAGCGGCCATACACGAGAAGGCGAGCGCGGCGATACGGAACCCCGGAGACACACGCGCGAGTCAGGGTGGCTGTTCGAGCTTCTCTCACGGTTACAGACTCGTCTTTGTACACCATCCTATCGACGCCAACTATGCGTGCGATAGGATCAAATCGCGGGGTTGAGTCGGGAAGCGTTTCTAGTTCAATCTCAACTGTATACCAGTCACCCAAATTCAGAAGGACTTTGGGAAGAACGACGTTCGTGGCACCTTGAATCTTGGCTTCTGCATTGATTTCAGTTGGATTGGAGGCAAGTTCTCGTGCTGACAGTATTCTCTCTACGTCCTTGAAATCCACGGTCAACGGGCTTTCATAGTTGTCCTTGCGTATTGGCCTGCCGCAAGTGTTGGCTACCCGAATCTGCATGTTGGCATAGCTGGCGATTTGATCGCCATTGTTTGTTACGCACACCTCAACTGGTCCTAGATCGAGATCTGAAGATGTGAATGAAGTCACGGAAACGAGTTCCGCTTCCAAGCTCTTCGATGCACTCGTTTGATTCAGGATGAAGAGGAGGACTGTTAGACCAATCGCGACTACAGCACCGACTGCGCCAATCACTCTCCAAAACTCTGAGTTTACCACTGCCATTTACCTCCCACTCCACTCATTTTGCTTCAGCACCGCAACTTCAGGGAAGTGATCTCTTTTAGGAATCGTAGCAAGAAGGTCGCGATGAAAGCAACTTATTCACCAGGGAGGTTCTAGGGAAACCCACGTAATGAATCGGCTCAGGAACCGGGTCTTCGTTTTTGGTGTTTCTGCGTTCTAGAACCTGGTCCAAGTCATCAGTTGCCCTGCAAACAAGCCTGTTATAGGCCAACCGATCGACTGATCCTAACCAGCAAGATCCGCCCCCAAGACTCTGCGCGGTGGTCAGTACTCGAATAGCACACGACCTAGGTTCGGTTCCCAATTATCCGCCCTGACATGGTCGACCATCTCTGCTACGGCGGCCAGTGTGTTCAGGTGTGAACCTTGCGGTGCACGGTAACCCCACGTGCGAGCGTTCATCCAGTCGCTCGGCTCGGTGTTCGCCGCGTTATCGGGGAAAGCATTGCCGGGTCCGGCTAGGCTCTCTACGTAGACAGGGTTGGATTAAGTCGACACCACAGACCAGCCGTATGGTGGAATCCGTCGTACGCCTGATGAATATGCGGCTTGTCCACCGCAATCTGCACGTGATCATCACTCGCAAAGACGAGCATCACCTTGAGATCGGGAAGGACGTCGGCGAGGAGGGGGTAGTGACTTCTAATTTTGGTTCGCACAGGACGGATGCCGGTTGCGAAGCAAGACCGGAGGTCGAAGAGAATTCACCACGAAGAATGGCATTCGGTTCAAGCTACAGCATTCGTAACCGGTCGAGTACAAAGGCGTGCGCCTGGACTTACTGACAGAAGACAAGCTGATCATCGAGTTGAAGCGCTTTGTTCTTCAACTCCTTCGTGCTCTTCGTGTCCTTCGTGGTGAAACAATTCTTCCTACTCTCCGACTGCCTTTGGGAGAGCAGCCTTCTCAGGGAAGCGAGAGATGGTCGTCCCTGGAACCGGGATGGCGACTCGATCACCTGCTTCGAGGGTGCTGACCGTTCTTGCTTCTTCACTCCGTGGTGGATTGAGGAGGGTGATCGGCGTGCCAGGAGTGACACCGAGTTTTTCCAGAAGGGCGAGGCCAACCTGAGTCTCCCCCAGGCTGACGCAGCTCGTCACCCGGCCGAGATAGAGGCCGTTTCGATCGATCACTGCCGCACCACTGTGGATCGGGCGTGTACCGACTGCGTTGACCTGGAAGCGCGCGATCTCCCGTTCGGGTTTCGTGTACGCGGTGACGCAGGCATCCCGACCGATGAAGAACGGCTTGTGCAGTTTGACATACGCGCCGAACCCAGCCTCGTACGGATTAACAACGTAATGCCCGGCGAGCTCGTGCCCGTAGAGAGGCAGTCCCGCTTCGGTGCGCGTGGAGTCGCGTGAGGCGAGTCCGCAGGGGAGGAGGCCGAACGGTGTGCCGACCTCGATCAGTTTCTCCCACATCCACACGGCAGCAGGAGGCGCGGAGTAGATCTCGTAGCCGATCTCCTCGCCGGTGTAGCCGGTACGGGCGATCAAGAATTGATGATCCTCGATGTCGACCTCGCAGAACTCGGTCCGGTTGAGAGACTTAACAAGGATCTGTTCCTTTTTTTCGAGGATCTTCATAAGGATTGCCTCGCTTAATGGTCCCTGCAGAGCGATGTCCATCACACCCCGCTCCTCCTTCAGGTTGCGCAGGGTGACTTTATGGGCGGGACGGCGGGCGGGGATCTCTCGATCGATCAGGTAGCGGCCATCGTTGACACCGGAGAGCCAGTCCCAGTCTTTATCTTCATTGGAGGCGTTCACCACCACGAAGTAGCGATCCCAGGCGCGGCGATAGACGAAGATGTCGTCGATCACGTTTCCATCCGGGTCGAAGAGGTAGGCGTACTGGGACTCGCCGTCCTCGAGCCACGCGGCATAGTTTGCGGTCACGGCGTTAAGAAACTCGGTGGCGTACGGCCCTTCGACCTGGAAGACTCCCATGTGTCCGAGATCGAACAGGCCGGCCCGTTCCCGCACGGCGCGGTGCTCCTCCAGGGCCGAGGTGTACCAGACCGGCATCTCCCAGCCGGCGAACGGGACGAGCCTCGCCCCGAGCTTTACGTGCGCCTCGTAGAGGGGTGTTCGCTTGAGCGGACCTTCCACCTCTTCCCACGAGAAGGAGGTTCGTGTGGGGTCGGGCTGCGAGAGATCGAGCCGATTCTGGCCGATGAAGTACGGTTTGGTGATTGCAAACCGCTCGGGATGCTGTTGATAAAGGTCTTTAATCCCAGCATCTTCCCCGTTTGTCGGGAGGTCAAGAGAGGGAAGGGTGCGAAGTACTTCGGGAACCTCGCTCTCGGGCATTTCCTCGATCAGGGCCGGTCCTTGAACCTTGCGGAAGAGATCCTCCTCATCGAACAGGATATACCCGTCGGCAATGCCGGAGAGCCACTCCTTCACGCTCTTCCCATTCTCCTTTGGGGCGAGGACGAGGTAGTCCTCTTCCGCGATCTGTCCCAAAATTATCTCCGAGAGAAGTTCTCCCTTTTCATCGAAGAGGTAGGTGCAAAGGTGGTCCCCATTATTCATGGTGAAGAGATCGGTTGTCACCGCTTCGTTCAACAGTGCGCGGCTGCGGCCGCCGTGCACACGGAGGATCGTCCAGCGAGAATGGTTCTCTTGAGGAGAGGAGATAGAACTGACCGCCGGATCGACGTGGGAGACGAGTTTTCGGACCTCCCTTCGCGCTTCTTCGAGCACGGAAAGCGGAAGTTTACCCCGTGAGAGGTCGCCATTCAGGCCGAGATAGGAGAACGGACGGATTGCGTGGAGGACCTTGGCGATGATCGAAGCGAGGATTCCCATCTCGTCCTTTCCCATCCCGCGCTGCGTCGCCCACGGGGTTCCCAAGCGGATACCGTGCGCATCGGCCGCGCTGTGATCGCCGGGAATCGTGTTCTTGTTACAGACGATCCCCACGAGGTCAAGGATGCGGGAGGCGATCTCTCCCATCATGACAAGGCCGGTCTTCTTCTCAAGCTTCTTCAGGTCGACGAGGAGGAGGTGGGTGTCCGTCCCTCCGTAAGCAAGGATGAGCCCCTCTTCCTCCAGTGCATTGGCCAGGTGTCCGGCATTCTCCACGATCCGGCGCTGTAGGTCATTAAACTCCTGTGATTGCGCTATCTTAAACGCGACGGCGATCGCGGCGAACTTGTTGACGTGAGGGCCGCCCTGCTCGCCGGGGAAGATGGCGTTATCGATTTTCGCCGCCACCGCGGGATCGGTGGAGAGGATCACCGCTCCGCGGGGGCCGCAGAGCGTCTTATGGGTGGTAAACGCAACTGCGTTGGCAATCCCAATCGGATTGGGGTAGACACCACCGATGATCATCCCCGCGGTATGGGCTACATCGGCGAAGAGCACCGCGCCGACCGCATCGGCGATCTCGCGGAAAGCAGCCCAGTCCGCCTGCCACGGATAGGAGGTGAACCCACCGATGATCATCCGCGGTCGGTGTTCCTTCGCGAGCTCCATGATCTTGTCGTAATCCAGTTTTCCGGTTTTTCTGTCAGCGGCGTACGAGACGATGTTGTAGCGCTTTCCGGTGATGTTGAACTGGGAACCATGAGTGAGGTGTCCGCCCTCGGTGAGGTCCATCCCCATCACGGTATCCCCTGGATTGACGAACGCTTCGTACACGGCGAGGTTTGCCGCGGCGCCGGAGAGTGGCTGAACATTGGCATAGATCTTCTCTGCCGGATAGTCGGGCGTGGCGAAACACTCGGCTGCACGACGACCGGCGAGCGATTCGACGAGATCGGCCATCTCGGTTCCCTTGTAAAAGCGCCAGTCCGCGTAGCGGCGGTGAGAGGCGAGCTGAAGATCGAGTTCGGCGAGCCTCTCGGGAGGGGTCTTGCGCATGGCTGGACGGGGGTAGCCCTCGGCATAGACACTGGTGAAAACAGAGCCTAGAGCCTCACGAACAGCCGGAGGGGTCAGGCTCTCAGAGGGAATAAGAATGATCTTCTCGCGCTGGCGGCGCTCCTCAGCCGCGATCAACGCGGCGGTCTGCGGGTCGGTTCCTAATACCTTTGCAAGATGGGTCGAATCGCTCATTGACGCTCCTTTTCCTAGAACTCGATCGTATCGGGGTGAAGTCTACGACGAAGCTCGTGGTCTTTCCAGCAGGCCTCCGCGAGGAGGTAGAGCCCTCCGCTCACGAGGGAGTGTCCGCCGAGGAGGATGGGGATCTGCGAGTCGATCGCTGCTTGAGTAAAGGTTTTCCATAGCGGATCCTCGACGAGTTCGGGGCGCAAGAGATCGCTGGCGAACCGGTCGTTAGGTGGTGGTAGGGGTTCCGTAGCGGCAAGCATAGGCCGGGTATCAATGATCGCTGCGTCGGTGGATTGCGCGAGAAGATCGAAGAAGGAATCGATCCCTATCTCCTTGAGCGTCGAGGCGAGAAGGGGCGCCTTCCCATCGGGGTAGGCACGCATCCCCCGTCCTTCGCTGTAGGCGCTCGTGCGGCAGGCGATCTCTCCTTCGAAGTGTGCCCAGGACGCCGGGTGCATCCGGCCGACCAGCGTAAGGTGCGCGCTCCGATCGGTGAGAATCGTTAAGAGGTCCCCGAGCATCGAGTGGTTGAAAGACTGTGCAGCGAGGAACGCACGCATCGCATCACCACCTCTCTCTGCTGCAGCGAGGAGGACGAGATCTGTTGGGGTGTCGATATCGAACTGTGTCTCAACGGTGCGGGGGAGGGAGAAAGACGGGATGCCGTGATCGGCGAGGGAGAGCCCTAAGGAGTTGTCGATCTCCGGAAGATCGAGCGAAAGGAGTCTCTCTGCTCCCGCGATCGCGCAGAAATCGCAGGAATAGAAGTTGTTGAACAGGGCTCCCTGTTCCACGCGGGAAGCGAAGCTAACGAGTCTCGCGATCTGATCGACGGTGAGGAGTCCTCCGGCCCCGCTTCCAAAGTAAAGGAGCCCATCGAGTGCTTCCTCGGCGATCACACGCTGCAGAGCCTTCCCGAAGTGAAACGGGTTTTCATCGCCCGTGAGAATCGTGGCGACACCGCGTTTCGAGAATCGTTCAGCAAGCGTAGCACTCCGTGTGAGGAGAAGGGTTCGCTCCATTCCCGCCTTTTTGAGCGTCGTCACGAGGTCCTCGGTCGATGCCTCACGCCCCTCCTCCACGATACGCTCCCCCAGGTTCTCTCCCAGAGGGGCGTGCATGATCACGCACGCGATTTTCTTCATAAAGAGCCTCCGCTGGATATCCTCCAGCTTGCTGGGGGGAGAGAAGCGGAGATTCGCCGCAGGCGAATCAGCTTGTTGTTCGTACTGGCTACATGAGTTCTCGGAAGGATAGACGCTAGAACGTCGGAGACAAGCTCCGACGCTACGAAAAGATTGATGTAGCGTTGCACCTTGTGTGCAACGTTATTCTCGATGCAACAAAGCTCTACATGAAATCGCAGCATGAAGACCAACTCCAGTTAGATCTCTGGCTTCTGCCTTTCAATGCCCTAATGGATGTTCAACATACATTCCTTATCACGAATCCCACGACTGGTGCAAATTCCGAGAGATTCGGCGATATGGATAATTGAGTGTTTTAGCTTTCGAATCTCTCAATTTCCCGATCATTCAATCGCCAAATCACTCAATCCCTCACGGTTTCTTCAACGAGGAGGCAAAGGGCGCGGATCGCTCCCTCTTTATCGAGTGGACGGTTGTAGTTCCCACAGCGTGGGGAGTAGATGCAGGAGGGACACCCGTTCTCACACGGACAATCGGAGACAAGCTTCAGTGCCTCGGCAGCGAGACGGTGAAGCGAGGTGAAGAGGACCTCAGCGAGACCAGCTCCCCCTTCGATCTCGTCGAATATAAGGATCGTTGGTAAACCGGTCTCTTCGTGGAGTGGAGTGGAGACCCCGTCAATATCGTCCCGCTCGCACAGGACGAGGAGCGGCGCCATCGCGATCAGGGCGTGCTCCGCTCCGTGTAATCCCCCGAGGAGCTTCTCGGGTGGAATCCCACTAATATCGCGAGGGAAGGTGATCCACAGGGCATCAGTCTCGTAGGTGTGCGCGGGTAGGTCGAGCGCGTCCACCGAGATAGTTCGATCGAAGTGGATCGTCTTGTATCCCACAAACGATTCGGTCACCTGAGCGCGTCCCCGCTCGATGGCGATCGACGGGCAAGAGTGCGATTCCTGCACCGTAAGGATCTTCACCACGGAGGTGCGCATGCTCTTCGTGTAGTAATCGACCTTCTCTTGGCGTAGCCGGGCGACCCCCTCTTCCAGTTTGAGATCCTCTACCACGTAAGTCTCACCCCTGTGAAGGAGGACGGCTCCAGGGTACGCGTCACGTCGCGCCCGTAGCGGGTCCATCGTTTCGAGCAGCTTCCCCTCACAGGTTAGCTTGATCCCCTCCCCGGCGATGGAATCCATGCTCAGGATCTCATGTGCCCGCTTCCGCCCCCGGTAGATCATGCCTCGCGGGGTCTTCGTCAGGACAGCGTTCGCTGCGAGTTCATCAAGGAGACTCCCTTCTTTTGGCGAAACCTCCTCGGGGCGAAGGGGCAGCTCGGCAGCGGCACACGTCAGGTGCCATGCCGCCAGGCGGGGATTATCCGGCTGAATCACGATCCGTTCCCGTTCTTCCCCAAGGAATTCAACAGGGTGGTGCAGGAAGTAGCGGTCGAGCGGGTTCTCGTAGGGGATGTACACGATCAGAGAGGGGTCGCTACCCCGCCCGGCACGCCCGGCCTGCTGCCAGGCCGAGAGAAGGCTCCCTGGAAACCCGACCAGGATGACCGCATCGAGGCTCCCGATATCGATTCCCGCTTCGAGCGCGCTCGTGGAGACGACCCCCTCGATCTGCCTCTCCCGCAGACCAGATTCGATCTCCCGCCGTTCCTGCGGAAGGTAGCCAGCACGGTAGGGAAGGACCGTTCTTGCGCCCATGTCGCGAGCCGTGCGGGCAATAAGCTCGGCCATCATCCGCGAACCGGTGAAACAGAGGGTCTGTACTCCGGCGCTGGTGAGGAAGGCGAGAAGCTTCGCTGCCTGCGTGGTGATCGAATAGGAGGGATCGAGGAGCGCGTCCCAGAAGAGGACCTGCCTTTCACCGCGGGCGGAGGTTCCTTTATCGATGGAGACGACCTCTCTACCTGTGAGTGCGCGGGCGTAATCAACAGGGTTTGCAACCGAGGCGGAGGAGAGGATGACCTGCGGAGAGGCTCCGTAGTGATTCAGGATGCGTTCGAGGCGTCGCAGTAGGAGAGCGACGTTCGTTCCGAAAACCCCGCGGTAACGGTGTGCCTCATCTATCACGATGTAGCGAAGGTTGCTGAAGAAGCGGCTCCACTGGTGGTGCCAGGGGAGGTAGTAGTGCAAGGCGTGGGGGTTGGTGAGGATGAGGCGGGAGACCTGCTTGATCCGGCTTCGTTTGCCTGCTGGCGTATCCCCATCGTAGACACCGGGGAAAAGATCGAGGCCGGTCTCGCGCTCGAGTTCGAGGAGCTTCCCGCGCTGGTCGTTCGCCAGTGCCTTCAACGGATAGAGGTAGAGTGCGCACCCTTCCGGGTCGGCGAGTAGGGCCTCAAAGATAGGGAGATTGAAGGCGAGAGTCTTCCCCGAGGCGGTGGGAGTGGTGATTATCACGTCTTTTCCTGCGCGTACGGCCTCTATCACCTCACCCTGGTGCTTGTAAAGCGTGATCCCCTTCCCATCGAGGTAGTTCTGCAGTATAGGCGGGAGTGCAACCCTCGCGGGTTCGGCCTTGGTAGCTGGAACCTTGGCGATGTGGGTGATCTGTTCGTGGTACCACGATTCTCCGGTAAGTCG
>Ga0315538_1001649_pt1 | contig 13119 bp, 16 predicted proteins | sample SalMarSW160230MG_2_FD_203834 | JGI IMG/M metagenome (GOLD analysis project Ga0315538, IMG submission 203834) | Salt marsh sediment microbial communities from the Plum Island Ecosystem LTER, Massachusetts, United States - Salt Marsh Sediment SW1601-230 ...
ATCGACGGATCGAAGGTAGGAACGAACGTGGCCACGGCTCCTAATGTTACATGCTCGTAGGCATGCTCCGTTGCAATGAAATCATGCGGGTACTTGATCTGAAAACCATGTCCCTCACTCTCGTAGGTATTCCAACCGGTGGTATCGACCCACCCTGAAGGAGGTATAGGGGCCGGCACTTCGAACTGCGAATAGAGCGAAGGCGAAGCCTGACTCAATGGGCTTGCTGTACCAATAACAAGTACAGCGAAAAGCGCAACGACCATCGTTCTCCAATCCATCTGCATGATACACTCCTCTTTGCATAGTCCTTTCGTAACGATCGTCTTTTCTGCAAGTTGCGACCTGAAGCAGGACATGCCCGTCTCGCCTTCACTTTAGCATGATGACTAGTTGGTTCTAAACCATGCGGTTCGACGGATGGGTGCTGGTTGGGCGCAGTAGGGAAGGGACAGCTGGGGAGTAACCGCGTTGGTCTACTTTCGAAATCCTTATCTGCGTGCCAATGGGAAGGACTTACTCTTCCTTTAGGGTTGGGTTGAGGATAAGGTCGACGAGCTGGGCGAGCAGCTCCTCAGGCCATGTGGAGAGATCCCAGGGAAGCTGCAGCAACAACGCTTCCTTAAAGTCAAGCTCCGAAGCGACTTCCTCTGCCAGCACCTCTCCCTGAAAGACAAACGTGCCTGTCCCTTCGATCTGCATCGTTAACGGGTCCTCAGGGGGGACGAACGTACCGCTCCCCGTCCCCTCGGCGTCGCCGCGCACGTATACAAGCCGATCTGGAAGTTCAAACACGAGGAAGAAGAGCCCGGTGCCGGATCCGAGAGAGAGCGTCGTCAGATCGGTCTCGGAGCTGATGGCCGTCGTGCCGCCGCGGATGAAGATCGGGACTCCACCTTCTGTAGTTCCCGAAGCCTTAACAAGGGTCCATGCCGTTGTGGCAAGCGTCTTCGTATTGCTGATCCCGGAGCCGAATGATGCGCCGGTGGCCGAGAAGCTGACGATCTCGCCGCTTAACTCGATACTCCCGGTCAACGTGAGATCCCCACTGAATTTCAGAATGGCCTCCGTTTCGTAGAACCAGAGGACGGTTGTGGCCGTCAAACTCCCCTCGGCGTTGATTGTCCCTTGTGAAAGAACAGGGAGACTGAGGAGAAGTATGAACAGCGTCGCGATGACAATCTTCTGCATAACGACACCTCCCAAGTTATAGTAATATTGCCGTCCCACGACACATCATAACGCATCTTCGGCGGAAGTGGTAGAAGATAGAACTCGCGCGTAAATCTCCTTCTTAACCTTATTACAGGCGTTGAGGGAGATCGACACATGCGCAACGAGAGGATTCACGAAGCGGTGATGGAGCACGGCTATACATTGACGGCACTCCAGAAGTACCTGGGGCTACACCTTTCTACCCTGAGTCGTATCGTAAAACGAATCGGGGAGGAAAAGAATGCAAGAGACAAGGTCTGACCCCATTTCTGCTCCGGCGATTGAGAGCGGGATGAGACAGATCTGAAAACGCCCCTTGAAAGGCGGTTTCGCGATTCCTATGGACCCTGAGGAACTGATTGTACAACTTCTGTGTTGGCGGTCGCTTGGTGACGAATACAGGCCTCTAACCCAAAGGCCCAAGAAAAGCTGTTTCTATCGATGGGAAACGGATGGATTCTTCTTTGTCTGTGGGGCGAAACGTGACAACATGGTCAATAGATCACGTTTTGCTGATCATTAACCAGCGCACTTTTGAACTCGTTTCCGGGGATTAGCCAGAAGGGGTCCCAGGAGAACGCCCTGCAAGCAAGAAGGAAGATCTCATCCAGAAGTACGTAGAAGAAGGGAACCCAACCGTTTGTTCTCTCCTTAGTGCAACTGTACACTAGTGTTTCGATCGCCCTTTGTGTCACAGCAAGGTCTCAGGGGGGTATCATACGTTGGAGAAGCTCTACCTCTCAATAGCCTCTTTGGTGATTGGAATCCTACTTGGATCTTTGCCCTTCTCGGTGTGGTTGGTCCGATGGATAGCGCATGTTGATGTCCGAAAATTCGGCGACGGGAATCCCGGAGCGATTAACGCTTGGAAAGTCGGGGGATGGGTAGTTGGACTTGCCGTGCTTCTGTTAGATGTCATCAAAGGAGGAGTCTCTGTTGCCCTTGCCCGATTTGTCTTTTCCATCGAAGGCTGGGCCCTTGTCCCGGCAGCGCTTTCGCCCATTGTAGGTCATGCCTTCTCGCCCTGGCTTCGATTTCGTGGTGGTAAGGGAATCGCGGCGACATTCGGTGTATGGAGCGCTTTGACCTTCTGGGTAGTGCCAACTACGTTGGGATTGCTCATGGCCACGATCATGGCGATCCAGAAGGTTCGCGCATGGACGGTCATGATCGCTTCGGCCATAACACTCGTTGTTCTCATCCTCGTTCGAGCAGAGGCCTTTCTTGTTGTTACGTTTGCTCTAAACCTGGCGCTACTAGCCTGCACCCATCGCAAAGAGCTTGTCTGCCTGCCACACGTGCGTTGGTTCTCACAAAACAGAAACAAGGGGGACGATTGACCTTCCTTGTTCAGCACCAATACAGCATAGTGGGGTTTTTGAGCGTCATTCTGGGCATTTCCCTTACCAACCTGATGACAATTCGTCGCCTCGGAAGCCGCCGATTCGGTAGGCCAAAGATAGAGTCTGCACTCCGAGTAGAGAAGCTTCCCCGGGTGTCCGTTCTCGTCCCAACGAGGAATGAAGAACGCAACATTGCTATGTGCATTCGTTCACTTCTGGCACAGGATTACCCTGATTTCGAGGTGATTGCTGTGGATGACTCTGAGGACCGCACGCGGGACATTCTTCAGTCTCTCGCTTCGGATAGTAGATTGCACGTTCTTGCTGGGAACCCCCTCCCCGCCGGATGGTTGGGGAAAAACTGGGCGTGCCATCAGTTATCGCAAGCGGCTACAGGGGAGATCCTGCTTTTCACCGATGCTGATACGCGGCACCATCCCTCCATGCTGCGCGACGCCGTCACAGCACTCCTTGCGGGAAGGTTCGACTTCTTGAGCGCCATTCCGCGTCAAGAGCTGCATTCGTGGGCGGAGCGCCTGGTCATCCCTGTCCTTCCGTGGAGCCTCCACACTTTCTTTCCCATTGCACTTGTCCGGTGGCTGCGCCTGCGAGGTCTGGCGACCGCGGTGGGCCAGTTCATGCTTTTTCGAAGGGAAGCCTATGGTGTTATTGGAGGCCACGAGGGAGTACGGCAGTCAGTTGTGGATGACGTATCGCTAGCGAAGCAAGTGGTGAAAAACGATTTGCGGTGGTCCTTGATGGACGGCAAGGCGCGGATCTCAGTCCGGATGTATCGGTCCTTCAAGGAAGTCTGGGACGGCCTGTCAAAAAACCTGTTCGCCATTTTCGGGTGCAATCTGCCGTTGTTTTGCTTCGTTTGGGCGTGGTTGTTCTGGGTGGCCTGGGAGCCCCCGCTTCTATTGGTATTGTGGGCTACACGAGCCCTGTCGATACCGGCGGAGATTGTCATTCCGGCTGCGTTGGCAACGAGTCTTTGCCTCCTGCTGTGGTTGATCAGTAATCTTCGCTTCCGAATCCCATTGATCCAAGCCGCTCTTTATCCGATCACAATGTTATTGATGCTCTTCATTGCCGCTCGTTCAGTGATCTGGTATGCACTGGGCCGCGGCACATGGAAAGACCGGCCGCTTCGGCCAGCCGATGGATGACTGCGACACAACGGGATAACGCTTTAGGTGAAGTGCTGAGTCTCTTCTTGCCACGCAATTGAGTCCTTATTGTTTGTGTATGCTGTTTTGGCTGCTTCAGTCTCCCAACAGGATAAAGTCCATCTGTTGGATGTCTGCACAGTCAAGCATTTGGTCGATTCTCCTGGCAAGGAAGAAGTTACGTTCAGGGTCAGGATTGGGAGTTCCTTGTCCCCCGCTTGCGAGGAACGGGCTACTTGCTCCCAGTATTACCTGTTCGGTCTCCCATTCGATCGTTCCACGGATGAACCCGGCGGAGATGACCGTTCCAATAAGCCGATTGCGATTGCGTTGGACGACGTACACTTCCCCGTTGATCAGTCCCATGATCTCCACACGTACGGTCATACCCGGGTGGCCATCGTTGTCCTGGTCGAACACGCGCGAATCGGCTGCATCAGTGGGAAGGGTTTCATTATCCGGGTTTTCGAGTCTTGCTCCCAGCACCTGGGTGTTCCATGGGAAGAAGATGCGACGTTCGGGAGAGAGGTTACCTTTGGATTGATCTATTTTCGCTACTAGCTCAAGATGGGCTGAGCGTTCCGTCACACCCAAAGAGTGCATGAACGCATCGGGGATGGTTGTGTTTACCATAATGGTGCCGTCGTCGATGTTCGTCGCACAGTGGGTTTCCAGAACTGAGAAAGCATCGTCACTTTGCTCAATGATCAATCGGAGGTGTGTCGCTGTCGTGCGCGTCCGTTCGCCGACGAGCGGTATTCGCACGATCTCAGATGTGATCTGAACCATCGCCCAAACTCCAGATAGATCCAAGTCCGTTTGGGCTCCGGACGAACTGGTTTCGTCGACTACCTGTCCATTGATGAGGGGGCTAAAGATGAGCGGAACCAGGAAGAAGCAAAAGACTGCAATACGTCTTGCCCAAGACATCTATCGACCTCCGGTTCTCAGCACCACTGTAACTCGCAAACGGAAAGCGTGTCAAGTGCTAGTGGTAGCACGAAAGCCCTTTCTCTCAAGCGAATAATCAAGTTCATAAGGCACATGCAGCGTCGCGGCGACTTGGGCTCTTCCGTGTCGGAACTGTGCCGTTGTTCACCAGCACCACGGTTTCCGCTACGGGTTGACTTCCGAAAGAGCATCGCATTAGAATTGGGGATTTAGGACAGAGGAAGAGGTCCAATGGAAGAGTCTGGAACTTTCTGCTATCAACGCGGAACGGTATCGGTGGAGACGAAAGACCTCACCAAGGTCTACCGTGTGGGGACGCAAGAGGTGCGCGCGCTGCAGTCGGTGAACTTCGAATCCGAGCAGGGCGACTTTGTAGTGATCAACGGCCCCTCTGGAAGCGGCAAGACGACGTTCTTGAATCTCATCGCCGCAATTGATCGGCCGACCAGTGGCGAGGTATTCATCGAAGAGCAAGCCACAAGCAGGCTGTCCGAGGGCCAATTGGCCAAGCTCCGCAAGGAAACGATCGGACTGATCTTTCAAACGTTCAACCTAATTCCGGTGCTGTCGGCGTTTGAGAACGTGGAGTACCCGTTGCTCCTGCAGCGGATCCCGCGAGTGCAGCGACGTCAGCGCGTGGCCGCGTTGTTGGATGAAGTAGGCCTGGCGGATCTCGGTCGTCGCCGACCGGCCGAACTCTCCGGCGGGCAACGTCAGCGCGTGGCCGTCGCGCGGGCGCTCGTCGCCCAACCCAAGATCGTACTCGCCGACGAGCCAACCGCCAACCTCGATACCGAGACCGGCAAGCGGGTGATGACCCTGATGCGGCGGCTGAACAAGGAGCATTGCGTGGTGTTCATCGTCGTGACGCACGATCCGGTGGTGACCGAGTACGCCCGGCGAACCGTCAACATCCGCGACGGCCGCCTCGAAGACGGAGGAAGCAATGTGGCTGCGGGTTCCACTGCGTAGTCTGCTACGAAACCGGCGACGCACGGCGCTTTCCATCGCCATCATCGCTCTGGGTACAGCGATCTCGTTGTTCGTGCTCGGCTTTTTTGCCGACTCCACTCGCTCGATCCAAGAAACCACGGTACAGGAGTTTGGCACCCTGCAAATCGCAGCGAAACGCTTCTGGGACGACACCGCCGAGGGATACGAATATCTGCTGTCCCAGCAGGATCTGGCGCAAGTGGAGGCGATCCTCGATCGAGAGGACGCCGTGGTCAGTCGCTCGCCCCAACTCTCCTTTTCCGGCCTCGTCGCGTCAGGAAACTCGACCAAGGTCGTCCGTGCCACCGCGCTTGTTCCGGGGAACAAGACGTTAGATGTCAACGACCTCGTCGTGGAGGGGCGTGGCTTGGAGCCGACTGATGCTGCGGCGGTTCTGGTCGGCCGCTCGTTCGCCGAACAGCTGCAGATTCGTCCAGGCGACGTGATAACGCTCACTGTTACCACAGTCGACGGCGCGTTCAATGCCAGCCCACTCGAAATCTCTGGCGTCTATCAATTCACCTCCAGCCAGGTGGAGAGCCAGCAGATCTACTTACCGCTGCAGTTCGGACAACTGCTTCTGAACACCGACGGTGTCGATAGTCTGGTGGTGATGCTCGACGACCTTGACTCCACGCAACCTGCGCGCGCGCGCATCCAGGGCGGCCTCGATCTTTCGCCTTCGGGCCTTGAGGTCAAGACTTGGGACGAACTTTCCCCGTTCTACGAGCAACTCACGGGATTCTTCAACGCTCTATTTGGGGTTGTTACCCTGGCGGTCTCCGTGCTCGTGTTCTTCATCATCCTGCAAGTGTTGACGATGTCGTTTCTCGAGCGCACCCGCGAAGTGGGGACAATCCGGGCGCTGGGGACCAAACGCGGAGAAGTGTTCCGCCTGTTCTTTGCGGAGAGCTTTTGGCTGGCACTTCTGGGAAGCGGAACGGGTATCGCGTTCGGCGTGGTGTTGGGATTGGCGTTCAACGCGGTGGGGATCGAGTGGCAGCCTCCAGGGACGGTGGAACCGGTCGTCTTAGGAATCCGCATGACCGTACAGACTGCGTGGCTGCCGTTTGTGGTGAGTGTTGTCGCCACACTGCTCTCTGCAATCTTCCCTGCGGTTCAGGCGGCCCGGTTGCAGGTGGCCGAAGCATTGCGCGTAACGTAGGAGGCGAGCAGTGGACATTAAGGTTGCGTTTCGCAATGTGTTCCGCAACGGGCGTCGCACTGCGTTTAGCCTCACGGTGATCGTACTTGGCGTGGCGATTCTCTACTTCCTCCTTCTGTTCATCAACGAGGCCCTCGCCTCGACGAAAAAGTCTTTGGCGTGCGAATCCGGCGCTGTTCAGATAGCCGATGCGCGCCTGTTCGACAATACTGCCTCCGGAGCTGACGTCCTGATTGACCCTGCAACTCTCGATAGGGTGGTGGCAATGGTGAAGGATGATCCCGGGGTGATTGGTGTGACCTGGGAGTTGAACTTTGCCGGGCTAATCGGCGACGAGCTTGGTAGCACACTGTTGATCGGCCGCGGATTCATACCCTGTAACTGTGTCAACAACTACGAGTGCATAGTGATCGATGGCGAGCTGTCAACTGACGATGCCTCCGGTCAGATCGTACTTGGCCGGGCGTTGGCAGCGAAGCTTGACGTTGAGCTGGGTGATCGAGTCAACATCGCCACCGGAACCATCTCGGGCAACTTCAATGCAGCAACTGTAACGGTCGTTGGATTGTTGACTTACAGTGTGGAAACAGTCGAAAAGCAGCTTGGACTCGTGCCCCTGCCCTTCGCTCAGCGGCTCCTGCGCACCGACGGAGTGGAGCGGGTTCTCATCGGATTGGAGAACGTTGACGACTCGACATTGTACGCTGCAGAAGTGCAGGCCCGGCTTGAAGCAGCGGGGATCCCACTTGAGGCGCGTCCGTGGCAGGAGCTTACAACGACGTATGAGTCGATTCGCACGTTCTACGGCGCGTTCTCAGGGCTTGCCACCATTGCTGTATTTGTGCTCGTATTCTTCAGCGTGTTGGAAGTGTTGACGATGTCGTTTCTTGAGCGCACCCGCGAGGTGGGAGCAATTCGCGCGTTCGGCACGACCCGCGGCCGGGTCTTTCGTTCGTTCTTGCTTGAAGGGATCTTCCTCGGGGCTATTGGAGGGTTTACCGGACTGGTGATCGGAACGATCATCGGGCTCGTGTTCAACGCGATCGGAGTGACGTGGACACCACCGGGAGCGGCCATCCCCCAGCCGCTGCACGTGCAGATCACAGCGGTTGCCCTCCTGCTTCCGTTTTTCACCGCGATCGCGTCAACGTTCTTAAGCACGCTCTATCCGGCGGCCAAGAACGCGCGATTGCGGATCGTCGAAGCGCTCCGTAGCATCTAGACGGAACATGACTCCTAAGGAAGGAGACAGAATATGAGACAAAGTGTATTTTCTCTCATTGCCTTTGCCGCAGTGGTCCTCTATGCAGCCTTCGGTGTGGCACAGACGGACCTCTCCGATGAGGAACTGCTGACGGCCTTTGACGAAGCTCGGCTGTTCGATGAAACAACCACCGGGATCACCATTGCTATCGTTGCCGAAACAGCGGATGCCACAAAAGAGGCCACTACCAGGTTGCGGTTCAAGATGATCGATGGAGAAGAGTACGCACGCATCGAATTCCTCGCTCCGGAGGAGTTGGCCGGACAGATCTATCTCTCCACGCCTGAGGCAACATATTTCTTCGGTCCCGATTTGGACTTTCCGATCAAAACGAGCGCCACGAGCGAGCTGTTCGGCGATGCGGCCGTCGCCCAAACGAGCGGGATCGAATTCGTCGATAACTACACGATTGTCGAGCGGCGCGAGACGCGGCTCGAAGATGGTGCCCCCGCAGTCGAGGTCGACCTGGAGGCGGTCGATTACACAATCGCCTTCCAGGCCGTGACGGTCCTCGCCGACTCCGGGACGCTACAGCCAGTAATGATGACTCTCTACGCGCTGAGCGGCCTTCCCTTCTACAAGGTTTTCTTCGTGGAGTACGCTGCAAACGGAGAAGACCTCTACGTTAGGAGTCAACGGATTGAAAACCAGCTTCTTGCTGGAAGTGTCACGGAACTTGAGATCGTGGAAATCACGAGTGAGGCAATTCCCGATGGCTTATTTGACCCTGAACAACTCCGGGCCTTAGAGGGCGAAGATAAAGAGAGATAAAGGGTCAGACCTTGTTTGTTGCATGGCAACCTGCAATACTGCTACCATGACACGGCCACTGTGAATCGAGTTTGAAGGCGCGGTGTATCCCCCACAGCACGAGGGAACGCTAAGCAGGCGATTTTTCTGAATGGCGATAACCAAATGCACTTTCTTGACGTTCGGGGAGGACGCGACTCACCACCGCATAGCTCTTACAGCTACTGGTTCTCCGGCAGGTAGCTACGGTATGACAGGCGTGAGTGTAAAGACGCGGGAAAGTCGTGCTGCACTTTTGACATCGCCACGATGCAGGGCCTCGCGAACGTCGTCGAGCTTGTACGCATTCTCCAATGACAGGTACGGTGACCAGCCTTCGTCGGTTTCGACTAGCTCGACGTCAACCTCTGCTACGTATTTTCCCTCGTGGACCAGTTTTGTGTGATGCCTCTTCTTCATTTACGCCTCCTCAAGAAATCAGTTGTCCATTGGCCGGGATCCGGCCTGTAACTCGTAACAACGACCGCAGGGGAGATTGCATCCTTTGGAATTCCCCAAACAACATGTATCGGCCTACCATCTCGATCCCTTTGTAACACCAACACGCAAGGGCCTTTTGGATACTCCGAATAATCTTCCACCAGCACGGCATCCTTTACGCCGGCCACTATGTCTTTCGCGAATATGTCGTCTTCTGCCAGCTCATCGTAACCGTGATCTGATATCTTGATTTCCTGATTCTCAGGCGAGCTGTTTGATCCGCTCAAGTGTCTTGCTCATAGAAGCATTCTACCCTCTCTATTCCTTCCTAACAACGAGATTTATGCCAGGTAGCAAATGGGGTGACCTTTGCCGGGGGGCGGTGGGAATGGGTGCGATTGAAAAGCAACACCCCCTAAAGCACTAAGCCTGGGGAAGCTGATCGGATAGGATCACCTTGGTGAAAAAGGGGATCAAAGCGAAAAAGAAGGGGGAGAGATGGTTCCTCCAGTTTCAGCTTCAGGATCTGTGGAGCCTGGGGGACTGAATGTAGGACGCGTGCGTTAACCGTTTCGTGGCGACGGATGTGTAAGCCTCATGCGTTGGCGACTCCCAGAATCCTGTTTCAACCTAGCATCGAGCAGCTTCAATCTAGAACCCCATGTACAAAGAGACAAGGGGTGCAGTGACCGCTCCCACCGGCACGCCGGTGACAGCTCCCCAGAGCGCTCCAGCGAGGATCCCCATGCCCACCATCGCCAGGCCTTCTACGCCCGAAGATACCCCAATGCGTGCACTAGTTCCCAGCGTGCCTAGTACAGGAAAGCTGACTGCACCAACGAACGCGCAGGCGGCAGCTCCCAGGCCTGCCCCCACTAGTGGGGAAAGCAGAAGTGAGGATTTGAAGGACAGAATCCGGTTGGCCAGCCAGCGACCCGCCAGAGTACTTGCCACTGTGAACGCCACGGTGCTGGGCACCGCAACGTAGAGCATATCGGCAAGAGAGAGCGTATACGGAGAGTAGCTGACAAAGGAGATCGATCCGTAGATGCCGCTTCCCAACCCAGCAGCTGCTCCGATGAGTGTCAAGATAGTCCGAACTCGGTCTTCTCGGTCTGCATCTACCATGTTCACGTCCGTGTTCGATCCACTTGCTGTTGCTCCGACGAGCGCGACGCATAATGTAAGACTAAACACAGTTCGCAACAACTTCATGATGAGCCTATTATAGATGTTCGTACGCGAGCGGTGAAACCGGTGGAGCTTGAGCAACTCGACCCCGCAATCGGTCCGTTTATACAGGCTCAGGTTAAGCCCTTCGAAGGTCTCAACAGAGGTCCCGTGATCAGGAGCCTATGTGACTGTAGGCAGAACCTTCGTTCTCGCTTGTTCGTGGTAGTGGAGCCTGGGGGACTGATTGTACAACTTCTGTGTTGGCCATCTCGTGGTGATGGGTACGCAAGGCAGATGGACTTCCTGTCCCGGAACTGCTCTTGGACCGATTTCAGGAAGGAGGGGCAATCGTCGTACTATCAATGAAGGTGCCGTTGGGCAGAACATGATGGCTGTTCAATGGGTAGACAAGGGGGTAACCTCGTGCTCGAAAGAGCGAACCTAGTAGGGGCCGTCGTGGCGGACTGGATCTACGCGGTGAGCATTCTCGTCTTCGTTCTTCGATTGCTGCAGATGCCAAGAATTGGCCGCTGGATCGGCTTAGGGATGTTTCTGGCGGCGTTCCCTCTTGGCTACCTGTTGATCACGAGCCCCAGCCTGGGGCGTTCCACTCTCTACTATTTTCAAGTCGGGCTCATGTTCGCCTGGTTGGTTGCCGAGTTCCTTCTAAACTGGTGGCCGGGGATTGAGTTCCGTCAAACGCGTTGGATTGTGATCCCGTACACCATGCTCTTCTTCGCGGGAGCGGGAGGGATGATTGGTGTGGCCGCTCTTGCTGGTCGTGGCTGGACGATTTCGTCCATCATCATGTTCCTCATCATGGGAGTCCTTTGTGCACTGCTGCACGTCCGTGGCCAGGGGCCGTCGTGATCGGGGAGCTTGACAGGCTGATCAATGCACCACCAAGTTGACGATCGCGCTCATAAGTGGAGCAGCCGTCGGACGGCTGTCATTGGCTCGGCATGAGGTCTATTCACCATTCGGCGAAGAGGCAAAGCATGATCGGAAGACTGAATCTGGCAGGGGCCGTTGTGGCGCACTGGATCTACGCGGTGAGCATTCTCGTCTTCCTTTTTTGATTGCTGCAGATGCCGAAGCTTGGCCACTGGATCGGGCTAGGCGTCTTGGTGGCCGCGCTTGCTCTTGGCTACCTACTGGTCAAGGGCCCAGGTGCAGGACGTTCCACTCTCTACTATTTTCAAGTCGGGCTCATGCTCGCCTGGCTGGTTGCCGAGTTCCTTCTGAACCAGTGGCCGGGGATCGAGTTTCGTCAGACGCGCTGGATCGTGATCCCGTAGGTCATGCTCTTCTTCGCGTGAGCCGGGGGGCTGCTTGGTGTGGCCGCGCTTGCTGGCCGTGGCTGGACGATTTCGGCCGTCGTCATGTTCCTCATCATGGGAGTCCTTGCCTTCGTGCAGCGAGTGATGACTGGCATGTGAGGAGTCTTGCTTCGGGAGTCGCGCGTCCCGCCCCCTAGTAGCTACCAGCCGAATCTCGAACCCATTTCGATGCCGAAACCACAGCCGAGCCAGCTGCTTGCGACAGCATATGCGTTCTTCTTGTCCTCGACGAGCAGGCCCTTGTATCCGCCGCCAGACTGGATGTAGATGGAAGAGGTGTCGGATGTGAAGTAGTCGAACCCGAAATGGCCCCAGATCCCATACGTGAGGTTGGGAGGGATCAGGTTGCCAACGCCATATGCGCGGCTGTCGTACGGTGTGAACGAGTAGCCCAACAGGAAGTCGCTTCCGCCGTACACGCGGAACTCGTCATCAAGGAGAGGCCCGATACTACCTACGCTGACCACGGCTCCAACAACCACAGGATGAAACGACACAGTCTCAGACGTCTCCATGTTGACGAATGTGACCCACGTAATCGAGCTCATCCAGCGCAACTTGACGTGCACGAAGACCGTGTCATTGATCTTCGGCAACATCACTCCGACTTCGAAGAACGACAAGCTCCCAGCGATGCCCGCTCCGATAGTGATCCCGAAACCGTTAGCTGGGACTGCATTCACGGCAGATGCGGCAATGCACACGACCAATGCTGTCAGCAGCAAGACGCGCTTCATGGTGCCTCCTTTAAGAGGAGTATAGAGGAAGTGCAGGCCGACCGTCAAATCGGACACCGCAAGGGAAGAACGGAATGAGCTCCTTTATCGATTGGAGCCTAGGCTGAAGTTCCTGAAGTCAAAACAGCGGAAACTCTTTTGGGATCTGAAGTTACTCAAGAATCGCGGTGCAGCATTCTGTCTACACCGCGATGGTATCGATCAACTTAAGCGCTCGTTTCTGCTTGGCATTGGGGGTCGTCGTCATCGTGAAACTTGGCTCGTCTAACCCTCCTCCCTTGCGGCGACAGGTGTTCCGCACGATGGTGCTGAGATCGGTTAGCAACGTGTGGAAGCTGTGTGCTTTAGTGCCGTCAGCCAGTGTCTTGCCGTGAACCTTCTTAAGGGCCTTGGCTGACCGTTTCGCTGGCGTCACCGGATCACGGGTCTTCTTAGCACCTTGATCCTCATCGCTGAACAGCAGCTCCCGCCACGCCTCCTTCATGTGCCACTCCACGTAGTAGGCTAACATGCACAGGAAGATATGCGCGCGTACCCGA
>Ga0315538_1001650_pt1 | contig 13119 bp, 7 predicted proteins | sample SalMarSW160230MG_2_FD_203834 | JGI IMG/M metagenome (GOLD analysis project Ga0315538, IMG submission 203834) | Salt marsh sediment microbial communities from the Plum Island Ecosystem LTER, Massachusetts, United States - Salt Marsh Sediment SW1601-230 ...
GCTTCCACTGTTGGGGGGGGCGCTCCAACGGATTTGGTTTCACTGGCAGCGCTAACTGTAGGCGAGGCAATCGCTTCGGAGGTAGCTGTAAGAGCCATATCTTCAGTAGGCATTAAGGCATCTGCGATCGAAGGCACAGTAACCGCAGCCTGCTCGCCGCTGCCTAAAGAGCTGATGCGTATGGCACCCCAAATTATAAAAGCTCCCAGAAACAAGACCAAAATACCCACCAACAAGAAATCACCGGAGAATACCCGCCAGAGGGGGGCCGGCACGCCTCGGGACCGTTTTTTATTCAATGGGCGCGGCCTAGTCGCCTGTTTTGCGACCAAACGAGCCTGCAATCCATCAGCAAAACGCAATAAGAGTGGTTCCGGATTCAGCCCTAAGAATACAGCGTAGTTTGACAGCATCCCTCGTCCTTGCACTGGAGAGGGGAGGTCGTCAAGGTTTCCCGATTCTAAGGCCTCCAAGTAATGGAGACGTAAGTGCGTGTGACGCTCGACCTCTTCCAAATGAAGACCCAACAGTTCTCTCTGATGCTGTAATTTACCTCCGATCTCCTTGAAAATCACCCATTCTTCACCTGGAGCAATCTCCTTTTCCTCAACCGTGGGTGTGAGGATTTCTGCTTGTATATCAGGTGTGTGGCTAACCTCGCCATCCATTGAATCCACCAATGCCTCCGGATCCAGACCGAGGAAGCTGGCATATACTCTGAGAAAGCCGCGCGCCTGCACTATGGAGGGCAGCCGTTCAAAGTCCCCAGCTTCCATTGCTTCCAAATAGTGCAGGCGTACGCGGGTCCCTTGAGCAACTTGCTCCAGGGAAAATCCGTTTTCCATACGCCTCTGGCGGAGTTTTTCGCCAATAGAATCGATCAAATCAATCTCACCGGGTTGCTGCTAATTCAGCCTTTTTCCAAGGAAAGACTTTTCTATTATACAGCAGACACAAAACACCGATCCTAAAGCATAGTGCTATAGAGGGATCGGTGACGTAAATATTCGATTTTTCAGGAATTCCAGCTGGGAGATATTTCCTGCCAGGTGAAAAGAGACTAATTTTCTGATTCTTCAATATCGTTAGATTCGAGGTCTTCTACCTCAATCTCTTCCGTAGAGGAATCTTCTTCGGCTTGCAATTCAACTGCCTCTTCAGTCTCTTCAACTTCAGGCTGGATGTTGACTGCCTCTTCTTCAACAGATACTTTCTCGACGGCGAGATCAGGGCTCTCTCCCTCGCGGTGGACAATCACAGTCACCTCAGGAACCAAATCCACTGTCAGGCGCACCTGAACAGTATGTTCGCCCAGGTTGCGTAATGGTTGCGAATCAATTTGGCGACGGCTGATTTCCACGCTTGCTTTCTCACTGAGAGCTTCAGCGATCATTTGTGTGGTGATGGACCCATATAGTTTACCTGTTTCGCTGGCTTTGGCAGGGAAGGTGAGCAATACACCCGCCAGCTGTTCGGCAACGCCGCTCATTTCCTTATTGAGTTCCTGGCGGCGAGCGCTTGCTTCTTCCCGGATCTGTCCCGCCTGTTTGACAGCTCCCGCGGTTGCCAGCACGGCCAATCCCTGAGGGATCAGATAGTTCCGGCCATAACCGTTGGCGACCCGTTTGACGTCACCTGCACGGCCCAGCTTATAAACATCTTTTAACAGTAGTACTTTCATCTTTCATCAAGCCCTTTCATTATTATTCGCTCTTAGCGTATTCGAACGCAACCTCGAAGCGGTAATGCCGCTAGCGATCTTGAGGTGCCACAAGTTCTGCATAAAGCAGGCCCGGGCGAAGGGTACAACGCACCGGGCTAAGGGATTTTACCAGATGGGGGGGTCAGAGTCAACAATGATTTATAATTGCTGCAATGTCCGTTCGTGAACGATCCTTGCGCGCCGAAGCAGTAGTGCTCCGGCATTCCGATTTGGGAGAAGCTGACCGCCTGCTCTCAATTTATACTCGCGAAATGGGTAAAGTGCGCGCCATAGCAAAAGGCGCACGCAAAATGCGTTCGCGCAAAGCCGGTCATTTACAGCCCTTCACCCGCGTTAGTCTGCAGCTGGCACGCGGCCGGGATTTGTTCATCATCACCCAGGCAGAGACGGTCCAACCCTATCTACACTTGCGACAAGACTTGCTGCTGGTGGGATATGCTGCCTATGTGGTAGAACTACTCGATAGATTTACCTATGAAAATGACGAAAATCGCTCGATTTATCGCTTATTGTGGAACACTCTCGCCCGCCTGGACTCGGAACCAGATCCACTTCTGGCAGTGCATTATTATGAGGTTCGTCTACTCGACTTGCTTGGCTACCGTCCAGAGCTGTTTAAATGCGTAAAATGCGAATCTCAGATCAAGCCTGAAGACCAATTTTTTTCCGCTGCTCGAGGGGGTGTGCTATGCTCCTCCTGCGGAAGGGTCGCTAATAATGCCCGCCGAATCTCTGTAACCGCCCTTAAATATTTGCGCCATTTCCAGCGCAGTTCATATACCGAAGCCAGCCGAGCTCGCCTCAGCCCCGCTGTCAACCAAGAAATTGATATTTTGATGCAGCATTATCTTACCTTCATTTTGGAACGCAACCTTAATTCCCCCGCCTTCATACAACACCTGAAGAGTGAATGACTACCCAGGAGGCATCCAACCCTTTGAATTGAGATCTCCCAAAAGGTAACGAATGGCAATCTCAAGGTTTTTCGTTTAGCATTTTCTGGATCATCTCACTGAAGGCCTGCACCGAAAAGGGTTTTTGCATCCAATGTACTTCGTTTCTCTCCAATAAAGCCTGATCCTCTCCGTGTAAAGGATGTCCGGTAATAAATAATATCCTCACCAGCGGCCAGCGTTCCTGTAAAGTCCGGTATAAAGCCACGCCTCCCATTTCCGGCATCACTATATCGCTGATCACCAAGGCGATCCGCTCTGCTTGTTTTTCGTAGATGTGCATCGCTTCCAGGCCATCCGCAGCCAGCACCACCTGATAGTTATTGGCTTCCAATAGATCCTTCATAGCTTCACGAGCAAAAGGATCGTCTTCAACAACGAGGATGGTTTCACCTTTCCCTTCGATCCCCACCTCACTTTCTACAATTTCATCATCGTCATCATCTGAGGTAAAGGGTTGCAAGAATATATGAAAGGTTGTGCCATCGCCTGGCTGGCTGTGTACGTCTATGTAACCGTCGTGCTGCTTGATAATGCCATAAGCCTGTGCTAAACCTAATCCCGTGCCTTGGCCCACCGGTTTGGAAGTGAAAAATGGCTCGAAAATGTGAGGTATCGCTTCTGGGGGAATGCCCTCGCCGTTGTCTCTTACAGCCATTCTAATCCAATCACCAGGTGGTAGATCGGGGCAGGATGATTGCTCGCCCGGCTCTAAATGCAAGCGATCCAACTTGATTTGCAATCTGCCCCCTGCAGGCATGGCATCGCGGGCGTTGACAGCCAGATTCATGAACACCTGCTGCAAGCGGGTAGGATCTGCCCTTACCCGGTACTCTCCCGGTGTGTAGTTTAATTCCACCCGAATGGTTTCAGGCAGAACGCGCTTCAGTAATTTATCCAGTTCTTTTACGAACGGCAATAAGTCTAATGTGCTTTGCTCCATCACCGAACGGCGGCTGAAATCCAAGATCTGGCGGATCAAACTGGCTGCCCGTTGTACCTGCTGTTGAATGATCCCAATTCGTTCTCGGCTGGTAAGAGGTAGGTTGGTATCACGTTTCAATAAATCCGCATAGACGATGATAGCCGCCAGGATGTTGTTGAAGTCATGAGCTATACCAGCTGCCAGCTGCCCCACAGTTGCTAACCGTTCTTGCATCTGAATACGAGTCTGGGTTTCTCGATCGCGGGTTACGTCCCTTAAAACCAACACCCAGCCACCAGGATGCTCTCCCGCACCCAATGGTTGGGCAGTTACCTCAAACACGTTGCGATGAGCCTCCATTGTGGCAAATTCATGCCATAAGCCCTCTCCATCAACCGCTAAGACCTCATCCAATGATTTGCCTGCCAGTTGGGTCAATCCTTCCCCCGGTTTATCACAGTCCAGGACCGCGAGGTATTCATGCCCGGCAGGATTGGCGAGGATCATGCGTTTTCGCTCATCTAGCAGCAACACCCCTTCCGGCACACTATCCATAATCTGTTGTACCTGCCTGGCGTGGACTTGTATCTGTTCCAACAGCTCAATACGTTCTACAGCACCCCCTAGTTGCCGCCCAACGCCCTCCAATAAGGCCACTTCTTCCTGGTTCCACTCTCGAGGTCGGGGCGAAGCGACGCTTATGCCACCAATGCGGGTGCCCTCTGACAAGATAGCCACAGTGAGCGTGGCTCTCAAATCAAAAGAAGCCATGATTGGTACGTATCTCGATAAGGTTCCTGTCTTGTTTACTTTTTTCCAATCCTCGATAGCGATTGTATTCGATAAGTCAAGGTCGTTTGGAAGGAGGACTTCGGCGGTCTCAACGCCGATATTGCCTGGTATGACGCGTATTACGCTTTGGCCTGCTACCCAGATTCCACCATTCTCCAAACCTAGTGCTCTTAAGACGTGTTCCAAAGCTACTTCCAGGACGCTCTTCAGGTCTGAGGCTGCTGCTACAGCCGTGATGATTGCATTGAGAGCCTCCAAATGGGCCGCTCGGCGGCGGGTTTCATCGAACAGGCGGGCGTTTTGTAAAGCCACCGCTGCTTGCCGGGCGAATGCCAGCAAAACATCCTGTTCGGCATCAGACCAGTTGTGAACCTCATCATAATAACAGCCAATCGTAGCGATTACCTGGTTCTCATAAACCAAAGGCCATAACCCCATTGCCTGATAGCCCTCAGTTTGGCTCAACCTCAGCAATAGTGAGCCCTGCTCCAATCTATTGACATCCTGTATCAGGACAGCTTCGGTATTATGCAACAATTGCCCGCCAGGGAGTTCACTAATCTGAGCGAGTACTTCTTGCAGATAGGTCTCTGATAGGCCATAGGACCAGCGACAGGTAGCCTCATTATCTCTGTTACGGAAATACACTGCCGCTCGAGTAGCACTACCGAGACTCATCGCCCCCTTTCCGATCTCCTCTATCACCTCGCCAACCGAAAGAGGTCTATTGAGAGTCTCACTCAAAGAAGCCAAAGTTCCCATCAGTTCAGCTTGTTCGCTGGTGGCCGCAAACAAAGCTAAACGCTCTACCGCCTGGCTGACCTGGCTAGCAGCTTTCTCAACCAGATCGATTTCGGATTGTAAGAAATAGCGCGGCTTGACATCGGCGATCTGTAAGGCTCCCACCACCTCGCCCCCGAAGAGGATCGGCACGATCAGTAAAGATGAAATTTCTCGCTGCTGCATGAACTCCCGAAACATTGGCAGGTCTGTGTCGATTCGGTCGGTCGTGATTACCACCGATCCTTTATGCTCGAATAGGTTAACCATGGCGTCTTTATCAAAAAGAGGGATCATATTCCCCAAGCTACTAGGACGACCAGGTTCCACGTATTCAGCGATCACTTGTACAAAGGTTTGTTGGGTGTTTACCAACCCAAAACTAGATTCGGCAACCCGGAAAAAGTGTGCCAATTCAGCGCAAACCGTCTGAAAAGCGGAAGACAGATCCTTTTCCGTGGCGGTGATAGCGATAATTTGGCTGAGAAAAGTGACTTCCTCCAGCCTTCGTTGGGTCTCTTCAAACAAGCGTGCATTTTCCAGAGTCACTGCAAACTGGTCAGCCACAGTAGTTAACATCTCGACATCGCTATGGTCAAAGGCATTTAAGCGGTCAGCATCAACGTTCAGAACGCCAACAATGCGATCACCAACTTTGAGTGGTATCACCACTTCGGATGCGACCGCCCGGCCTCTGAATTGAAAGAAATCAGGATCTTGGCTGGTATCGTTTACCAACTCAGTTTGTCCGCTGGCAACTGCTCTTCCGATGATCCCTTTCCCGATTGCTTGTCGGTAGCTTCCTGGTTGAGCAACCCCTCTTGGACGGGCGATGGCTTGTAAAACAACCTCATGTGTTTTTTCGTCCACCGTCAAGATCGAAACATTGAAATATCCGAAAGCCTGGTAAAGGCGCTGAGTCACCGTCTCGCACAGCTTATCGATATCGAATATACTGGTCATCTCGCGGGCTAACTCATTGATGATCGAGAGCTGTTGGGCGTGGCGGTAGGTTTCTTCAAATAATTGGGCGTTACCGATTGCAAATGCGGCCCGATTCGCCAGGGTGCTTAAAGTCTGGAGATCCTCAGCCGAGTAAGCACCTGGCTGGTAGCTCTGGCTGGATAACATGCCAAAGACTTTACCCCCTAAACGCAAAGGCACCGCCAGGATCGACTGCACCGCATCGGCTTCACCTGCCCACACTATCTGCATTTCTTCAAATTGTTGGGGATCATTGATTAACAAAGCTTTACCGGTTGCGATCACATATCCACTAAGCCCCTCTTGAGTCAGGATAGGGTTCGCCTCGATCGGCTTGCCTCGGTCTACCAAATAAGCCGGAATAATCTCTTGGCGAGCCTCATCCAACAAAGTAATCACAAAAGCATCGGTTGGTACCAGTTGAGCCGCAGCTTGGTGGATTGCTACGTAAACCTGTATGGGCTTCAGGCTGTCAACCCCCTCCTGGCTGGCTCGGTAAAGAGTGGCAAGTTGCTCGGCCCGGTGGCGATTGGTCGATTCAACCCGCAATCGGTCAATTGCCGTTGATAGCTGCCCAGCCAGCGTAACCAGCAAGCGCTCATCCGCTGCAGTGAAAGCCTCCAGGTGATCGCTTTCCGCATTGATCACCCCAATTACCCGTTCCTCGATTTTCAGCGGGACACATAGCTCGGACTTGGTTAACTCATCAACTTGAAAGTAAGCCGGATCTTGGGTTACATCTGCCACGCGGCGCGGTTTCCCATCTCTTATAACCTCCCCGACGATACCTTGCCCTAATGAAACCGATGTAATATTCTTCACTCCATCGCGGGTTCGGTATGAGTCATGCGGACGCACGCATCTATCTGCTTCATCCAGTAAAAGCAACCCGAAATTATCCGGATAAAAAGTCTCTCCGATGATCTGGGTAGCTCGTTCGATTAGTGAGTCCACATCGCTGGCTTCTGCGCCAGCCGTGGCGACCGCATGTAACACGCTCAGTTCTTTAAGCTGCCGGTGTAAAGCATCCTCGGCATTTTTCTGTTCCGCGGTATCTGAAATTGAAAAGACACAGCGTTCTACTTCGTTCTCGATACCTAAGAATGGGTCAAGCCGGGAAACTGCTACCCACGTTTTTCCACCCTTACTTTTAAATGAAATCTCTATAGTACCAGGTGACTTATTTTGAAAGACTTGCGACACCAATGCAGCGATCTTTGGTTGATCGCTTGGGACCCGTAAAAGCTCCTTGAAGGAATGCCCAATAATATGCCGCCCATGTTGGAAGACCCGTTCACAGGCTAGGTTCCAGGTGAGAATAACCCCCTTTTCGTTTACTGAAAAGACTGGGGTTGGTGAATATTGTAGAGATTGCCAGTAGCTCTCACCATGATTTGGGGAGTCTACGTAGTTGTTCTGCTTTTGGATCGCTGCACCAATCATCTCAACAGCTGCTTTTAGGGTGGTCAATTCAGATGGAGACCACTCATGCTCCCCTGGCATTTCGTCGATGCGAACAAATCCCCACCACCTGTCCTCCACAAACACTGGTAAAACCACCAAAGACCGGAGAACTTGCCCGTTCAACAATTCACCTTCATCTGTGGAAAAATTGCTGGTTGAGCCTTGGATGATTTCACCCGAAGCGAGCGCCTGTATCCAGCCCTCGGCTCCGGCCTCTTGAAAAGAAAACGCTTGTATATCCCCGGGGGAAACCTTGCTTTTTTGCCCCGTGGTTACCCACTGGTATCTGCAAATGGCGTAAGGAACTTCATCCACGCCGTTTTTGTTTTCAAATATGGAAACCCGCCAGGCGCGAGTCGCATTCCCCAAAGATGCCAGAAAACCTTGAACACCTTTCTCCCAATCATTGCTTGCCAGGTAACCTTTGGCAGAAAATAAAACTGTCTCAAGGATCGCTTCGTGCCGGATTTGGGTTTCTTCAGGCTGATTCTCGGGAATCATATCGCTTTACCTTAAAAAATCACTCGCTCAATTTTATTTTCACTGCCTGGAGAGCCTCTTTTGAGAGGACATGGTTTTTCCACAATTTTCCCATCCATCTGTACTTTTGGGTTGCCTTCCGGGATGAGTCAGAACCATCATAATATCACTGAATGCATATCAAGATTAAAAGGCGGCATCCAAAATATTTACTTCTCTTATACTTCAATTTTGCACGGATGGCAAACAAAAGTGACCCAGAAATATCATAATTAACAAATACGAAAGGTCCGAGTTCGCTTGAACTACCGATTAAAGGGTTTCACCTGAGTAAAAGGCTGCCCCTGCTGCTAATAAGGATCCTCGTTTCCCGGTGCGTTGTATAATGAAAGAGGTTTCATTTTAAGAGCGGCTCAGCCAAACATCGTAGCTGCCACAAATAATCAGCACCTTCCAGGGCTCTCGCCAAACTTGTTTTGTCAATCACCAGAATTTTTTCTATGAACCCTACCAATTCCTCCACTTCAAATGCCACCCCATCGAAGATTGGCACCCTGGGGGAAACCTCGCTGCATGCCGCCTTGAAAAGATGGTACGCCCAGCCCGGTGACCAATTCGAGGTGCCCGTCGACGGCTTTATTGTAGATATTGTTCGCCAGGATCTCTTGATCGAGATTCAGACCAGCGATTTTGCCAGTATTAAACCCAAACTTAATCGGCTTCTTCAGAACCATCGTGTTCGTCTTGTACATCCCATTTCCCAGCAGAAATGGATCATCCATCTGGGCGCAGACGAGCAAACGCCATCGAGCCGGCGAAAATCCCCCAAACATGGTTCTGTATTGGATGTATTTACCGAACTGGTCCGCTTTCCAGAACTGGTCACCCATAGAAATTTCTCCTTGGAGGTGCTTCTCACCCGCCAGGAAGAGCTCTGGCGGGATGACGGACAGGGCAGCTGGCGACGAAAAAGATGGAGCATTTCCGATCGTCGTTTGGTCGAGGTTGTCAAGTGTTATAATTTGGACTCGCCAGCTGATTTTAAGACGCTCCTCCCTCCCAATCTGGTCCAGCCATTCACCACCCTGGAATTATCCTTAGGACTTAGCGTACCTCGCTATCTCGCTCAAAAGATGGCATATTGCCTGCACGCTATGGGAGCGCTTGAAAGGGTTGGTAAGCGGGGAAAAGCTTATCTTTACTTTGAAAAGTAACAGAGACAGTGCCATAATTTATCAACACTATTCAATGGTATCATAGCGCAATGACGCCTGAAAGGATGACCAATCAGCAACTTGCTGAGATTTTTCAGACAATCGCCAACCTGCTTGAGATTAAAGGCGAGGTTATTTATAAAATTTTAGCTTATCGCAAAGCTGCGGATAGCTTGAATGCCTTAGGACGTGATGTTAACGAGATTTGGCAGGAGGGTAAACTAACCGAGATTCCTGGGGTGGGCAAAGCTATCGCCGAAAAAATAGATGAGCTGCTCTCCACTGGTAAGCTCGAGTTTTTTGAGAAACTAACCGCTGAGATGCCCGTATCTCTGGTGGAATTGCTTCATGTTCCCGATCTGGGGCCAAAGAAAGTCGCTTTATTTTGGAAGCAGGCGGGTATTACCGACCTGACCGAATTGGAGGCTGCATCTCGCGCCGGCCAGCTTCGGGATCTACCAGGTATGGGGGAGAAATCAGAAACTAAAATCCTCTCAGGGATTGAAGCGCTAGCCCGCCGGACCACCCGCACGCCTTTAGGAAAAGCCTGGCCTATCGCCCAGGATCTGCTCGCCATGCTGCGCGAGGTGCCTGGTGTGAAAGCTGCCGAGGCTGCCGGTAGTTTTCGGCGTATGCGCGCCACTGTGGGCGATCTCGACCTGCTCGCCGCGGCCAGCAACTCAAAACCGGTCATGAAAGCCTTCGTCAATCATCCCGACGTAGTGCGAGTCTTGGGACATGGCGACACAAAGTCCAGTGTCGAGTTCAGCTTTGGCATGCGCGCCCAGCTGTGGGTTCACCCCCCCGAAAGGTTTGGGACTGCTCTGCAGTATGCCACGGGTTCTAAGGATCACAATGTACGCCTGCGCGAGCTTGCCTTGAAAAAAGGTTTATCGCTCTCTGATCAGGCTTTCGTAAAAAAGGATGGGACAGAAATCCTATGCGCCACAGAGGAAGAGGTTTACCAGATGCTTGGTTTGCCTTGGATTCCTCCCGAGCTGCGCGAAGATCGTGGCGAAGTTCAAGCCGCCTTAGCAGGCAGCCTACCGAACCTTTTAGAGGTACAGGATATTCGCGCCGAATTGCACTGCCACTCTACCTGGAGTGACGGGCACGTCTCCATCAAGGAGATGGCTGAGGGTGCTCGCGGGCGTGGCCGTAAGGTGCTCGCCATCACCGACCATTCTTATAGTTTAGGTATCGCCGGTGGACTAACTGCTGAAGATTTGAAAAAACAGCGCAGCGAGATCGATGCCGTCCAACAGGAGCTGGGCGATTCGATTCTGCTCTTACAGGGCTCCGAGGTCGAGATAAGGGCAGATGGTTCCCTTGACTTCCCTGATGAAGTGCTTGCTAATCTGGATATTGTCTTTGCCTCTTTGCACGTCAGCTTGCGTCAGCCACGCCAGCAAGTTACCCAACGATTGCTCAATGTCATTCGAAACCCTCATGTGGACGTTATCGGTCACCCCACCGGACGCCTGATTCCCGATCGGGAAGGTGCTGATCTGGATATGGAGGCGGTTTTCGAAACCTGTACCCGAAGCGGTCTGGCGCTGGAAATTAACGCCCACCCCGCCCGGCTCGATCTGGACGACGTATATTCTCACCGCGCCATTGACTTGGGCATCCCGCTTAGTATTAACACCGACGCCCACTCCCCTGATGAAATGGACCTGGTTCATTTCGGCGTTGCCACTGCTCGTCGTGGGTGGGTTGAACCGGAAGATGTGATCAATACCTGGAGCACCGAACGCTTGTTGAATTGGCTGAAAAATCGCTGATCGAATTTAGGCGACCTTATCAGCCGGAATTTCAAGTGAAGCCTCTGGCGAGATCCATTGCTGGCTAACAGCATGCTGTGCCATTTGCGAGGTTTCTTCCGCCAATATCAAGCTGCAACCCACCGCAGCTACCTCTCTCGCCATTTGCTCGATGGCTTGCACCCTTTCTACGTCTTTGCTGACATCCCGAATATATACCCCTAAAATCCGGCCCGGATATTCTTTGACCACCTCTACATAGATCTCCGGGTCCTCTTGGCCGCTGTCACCAATTAAAATGAACGACAGCTCTTTGAAGACGTCTAAAAGATTTCGAATGGTCCTGAGCTTATGCAGGCGGTGGTTGGTCGGCAGCAGTTCATCTTCATTAAGCCCCCAATCTCGCAAAAAAAGCATAGGTCCATAGGGGATTTCTTGCAATTGAAAAAAATCAGACAACAAATCATAAATATTCCACGGGCTGCTCGATACGTAAAAAATCGGGTTGTTTTGATTCCCATGGCTTCCTCGTCTTAGCCGCTGATAGAACTCACTCACTCCCCTGAACGGCAGACGCGTGCGAGCGTTGCTCAGGAAAATGTTACCTGCCATGCGCAGCCAGTTGGCTGTCTCTGTGTAAAGTACCGTGTCATCGATATCGCTAATAACGCCAAACTGGGCGCTCGGGGGCGGCACGAGCACTTTCCCTTGGGTCCTCACCGGTGGGTAGCCCACCCGCTGCGGTTCCAGCAGGTCCAACTCAATCTGATGCCAGATACGATCTTCAGGTAATGGTTTGGTGGGATGGATCCAAACTTCAAAAAACCCCTCCTCGTCCGCAATTACTTGTTGATCTACGTTCTGAAAGCGCGCCGCTAATTTGGCGTAAGGTATTTCATTACTCCCAAATCGCTTATAGGTGTTTATCAGATTATCCCAGATTGAATGATGAGCCTCTGCCGAGGTGATACCCCGATCCTCCAACACGCGTCCCTTCAGATATAGGTTATCGGCGGTGCCATATCCCAGATACGGCAGAATCATAATGGCATCTCTGCCACCCACCCGTTCACGTAAACGGTACTTGAATAGATCAACACGCTCCTCGACTTTTACCAATATTCGGAAAATTTCCTTTTTCCAGCGCTCCATGAGGGCGTACTCCAGAATAGAGATCTGTGGTTGATGTTCGCTGACAAGTTCGGATATTTGTTAAAAAGCGCCGGGCAAAGCCACAAGCAACGGAGATAAAATCCACATGCATGGGATTTCAGTCCACCAAAGAACGGACATCGTATTGATTGGTTCGGAATTATTGGCAGAAGCCCATATTCATGTACCAATCTTTGGTCAGCACTTGATTGCCGTTCATAATAATGCTATCATACATTAATCCTTATCCCATCCCTTAGAAGAATGACATATCGAAAGCCAAATTTAATTTCTCGACGTTTTCATAAATGTGTATGTCGAACCCAGATTTCACCGGTTTTTGGTGAAATTGACCTTGTGACAGTAGTCTGGCAGCTTGCAGTGCTGACAATCTGGATGGAGATAGTTTTGGTGCGGGTCATCTGATCAATCTTTAAACAGCTAGTAAATCTAAAGGAATTTTAATGCCAGGATGCTAATCTCTTTAATACTTTCTCATCTAAATATAAACGGAGGAAATTGCTATGGCCAAGAGCTATCTCGTAAGCCTGCTAGGAGAGCATGAGAAAATTGTTATCGTAACTCGCCAGCATTGGTTCACCTTGGCAAGCTCGATATTACTTGAATGTGTTTTGATTCTCATTTTCCTGGTTGCTACGGTGGTCGCTGTGATTTTCTTCCAACCGTTCGCCCCGCTTCTTATCGTTGTAGGTTTTATCCTGTCGATCATTCCGCTTATCACTATGGGGCGCGATATCTTGGTATGGACTAATCGCCAGTACATCGTCACAAACCGCCGCGTAATGCAAATATCGGGCCTTTTCAACAAGAACGTCACTGACTCATCGCTGGATAAAGTCAACGATGTAAAGATGAATCAGTCTGCCCT
>Ga0315538_1001663_pt1 | contig 13069 bp, 8 predicted proteins | sample SalMarSW160230MG_2_FD_203834 | JGI IMG/M metagenome (GOLD analysis project Ga0315538, IMG submission 203834) | Salt marsh sediment microbial communities from the Plum Island Ecosystem LTER, Massachusetts, United States - Salt Marsh Sediment SW1601-230 ...
TTCTTCAGACGAAAAATAAGCCTGTTAGAGACCTTTTTATTCCAGGGAATAAGTAGCTCAGCGAAAATTAATCTGTCGCTCACATCGCATTAAATCAGCTGTAAAATACCCCTGGTGAGAAGGTTTTTAGACAAACTCCCGTTATAAGCAAGCCCCCGACAAGAAGAAAAACGCAGGAAGATGACACTAAACTTCATATTATTACCTTCTTACCTGACTCGTACAACAATAAAAGAAACAACAGAGAATTGGAATAGTACATAAACAATTGTTTGACTAGTCCTTTAGAATTGACTAATTTTGATGAAAAGATAATTAGAATTACAAGATGAATTTGAAATAACCCTTACCCAATGGCAAGCATAATAGAAGGGTACGAATACGACATCTTTATCAGCTATCGCCAGAAAGATAACAAGCACGACGGCTGGGTTACTGAGTTTGTCGATAATTTGAAAGGAGAACTCGAGTCAACATTTAAAGAAGATATCTCTATATACTTCGATGCAAATCCTAAAGATGGTCTCCTTGACACTCATATTGTAGATGAGTCACTGGCAAAGAAATTAAAGTGCCTCATCTTCATCCCTATCCTCTCTCAAACCTATTCCGACTCAAAAAGTTTTGCCTGGCAACAGGAGTTTTGCGTCTTTAATAAACTGGCAAAGGAAGATCAGTTCGGAAGAGATATAAGTCTTGCCGGTGGTAATGTGGCCAGCAGAATATTGCCGGTTAAGATTCATGATCTCGATCCGGAAGATAAAACACTTCTTGAAAATGAATTGGGAGGAGTGCTTCGGTGTATTGAGTTTATCTATAAGTCAGCCGGTGTTAACCGACCCTTACGGACCAATGAAGATCATCCACATGACAATCTCAATAAAACTTACTATCGTGATCAGATAAACAAAGTGGCAAACGCGGTTAAAGAGATTATTACTTCAATAAAAAAACATAATCAACAGGATGGCGAAATTTCAAAGAAAGTTGTTAAAGCCAAATCTGAAAAGATAAATAAACTGAAAGCAAAAATCGGTATCGTTTCCTTTTTAGCATTAGTGTTAATAGTGTTGGGATTTTTCTTTATCCCTAAACTATTTAAATCGTCCGAGCCAGTTGAAAAATCCATTGCAGTGCTTCCTTTCCGAAATCTGAGCAATGATACCACACAATTATACTTTTGTGATGGTTTTATGGAAGAAATTCTCAACAATCTTCAGAAAGTTAAGAGTTTCATAGTAAGGTCCAGAACATCGTCCGATCAGTACAGAGACACAAAAAAATCTATAACAACTATAGGGAATGAGCTTAAGGTAAACTACTTAATTGAAGGGAGTGTGGGGCGTGAAGGAAATAATTTGAAAATATGGGTCCAATTAATTAATGCAAAGACTGATGAGCATATCTGGACGAATGATTATACAAGGGAAATGAGACAAATTTTTTCTCTTCAAAGTGAAATTGCAAAAGATATTGCCGGTGAACTAAAAACAGTGTTGTCACCTGAAGAAAACAAACAAATTGATAAAAAGCCAACTGAAAACCTTGAAGCATATAATTATTATCTGCTAGGCAACGATTATTATCTGCGCAGTTATGCAAAACAGAATTATGAAATCGCAGCTAAAATGTACGATAAAGCAATTGAATTAGATCCAAATTTCGTCCTGGCTTATGTGAGACTCTCAATTTGCTACTTATCAATGTATTGGTTTTATTATGACCATAGTATGGAAAGATTAGAAAAAAGCAAAGAGGCTATTGACGCTGCTTTTAACATTGACCCTGATCTTCCTGAAGCTCATTTAGCCCTTGGAACCTATTATTATTGGGGTTCCCTGAATTATTCAAAAGCTTTGGAGGAAGTTAAGATCGCAGAAGACATTTTGAAGAATAATTCTGAGTGTATTTATATTCAAGCTTCTATTTATCGACGATCCGGAGAATGGTCATTGGCTAAAGAAAATTTTTTGAAGGCATTTGAACTTGATCCCGGTTCATCGAGAATTACATATAATACTGCAGAAACATACTACTTATTGGGTGAATATCAGGAGGCCGAAAATTATTTTAACAAAACATATTTACTTAATCCTACGTTCATTGAACCTTATTGGCTAAAGAGTATAATGTACATGAAATGGAAAGGCAATACCTTCCAGGCCAGGGAAACAATTGCAGAAGCTTTTCAGTTCAATGAGTCCATTTCTAATCCAATGCTATTTGAATCAAATGTCCTTATGGATATTTATGAGGGCAATTATCAGAAAGCCCTATCTTATCTCTCATCAAAAGATATTGATATAATTGAGAACCAGTTTTATTTTAATCTCAAATCTTTGCTTTATGCAAGAGTATATAATCTGATTAATATGCCAGAAAAGGCATACGCTTATTTCGATTCAGCTCGCATTTATCTTGAATCCAGAATTCTATTATTTCCTGATGATCCCAGATTATACAGCGCATTGGGTATTACCTATGCAGGTCTGAGGTATAAAGAAAAAGCTGTTGATGCAGGGGTAAAAGCTGTTGAATTAATGCCAATTAGTAAAGAAGCTTATAGAGGCTTCTACAGGGCTGTAGACTTAGCAAAAATTTATGTTATGGTTGGCGAATATGATGCGGCTTTGGAACAAATTAAACTATTACTATCTCTTCCCGGAACATTGTCTGCTAAATTGCTTCTGTTAGATCCAACCTGGAAACCATTATGGAACCTGTCTGAATTTAAGAAAATAATAAATACAGCTATCTCCGATGTCTCAAAAATCCAATAAATTCAATCAATTATGATGGATAAGTCTTGTTAGACACGATCCCCTTTTTGCCAATATCCGTAACGAAGAACGATTTTAAAAGATCCTGAAAAACATGGAAGTAAAATACCAGGCAGAGTATGAAAGAGTAAGAAAATGGCTCGAATAGCAAGGAATGTTATAGGAATCTTCCATACTTGTCACGTAGTAACACAAACTGAACAATACTACCCCCGTCAGCAGCATTAATAAACTTGGACTTAAGTAAAAGTTCTATACTAATTATGATAAAACTCTCTTTGACTATTAGACCAATAAAAAAATGGCCTGCTTATAACACGGACAATGAAGGTAAGTTGTTTGTCATGCTTTTTGCATGACGCTGAGCCACTTACCAGGACCAGTACAAAACCCGGCACCCTGACACGCGCAGCTGAACTCAATAAAAACTCTGCATCATGACAATTTTCAGCCTCCTATCAAACTTGTACCGCGACCGCGCCAGTGCTTTTAACAAGATTTGTACCCGGGGATAAATTCGCAGCTACCTTCCAACTTTGTACCGCGACACGCGTAATGCTCAGAAAAATTGTACCATGCCCACCTTCGCCAAGGCTTCGGTGGGCGAAGACGGCAAAAAGCACGCCATACCCTCCTTGCACCGTGACAGTTTTCTGGCTAAAATACCAGGATTCTGTCCGGATGCTGAGCCAGGTAACGCTTCCTAATTATACCGCCGGGCAGTTATGCTTAAGCTGGAGATTTATGGGGGATTTAATATATTAAAAAAGCATTTGTTTAATATCTTGATATATATGAAAGAGATTGGAATATTTTTTGTGGTATGTTAATCAACAACTAACCATTTACAATAATGAAAAAGACATTAAAATTACTTTCATTAATCTTAATCTTTAACAGTTGTGAAAAAATAAGTGATTATCCTTCACTTGATAACTATAGATTAATAAAAATCCTGAATTATAGCAATTCAACTGATTCTGAGCCATATGGATTTGTCGACTTAGATTACGACAAAGATGGTAATCTAATCAAGGAATTAATGTATGACTATCCAAATACATTGTATACTTATAAAGTGTATGATTATGAAAACAATATATTAAAGGAAAAACGAATATTTGATGGTGAAGTAGGGAATCTCAAGTTAGGTACTTACGTAAAATTTGAATATGAAAATGAAAAACTTATTAAAGAAGAGTTGTTTTTAGCCAATGGAACTGTGAAATACACGACCCACTATGAATTTAATGGAGACAACCTAATGACTAAATACAAGGTTAATGATAAATTAGGAATACATCATCAATATAAATACACATATAATGATTTAAACTTGTTAATTCTCGAGGAAAGCTTTATGTATGACCAACAACTTGATGGTTTTAAAAAATACTACTATGACAATAATAAAAGGTTAACAAGAACAGAAATATTTGATTCAAGCGGAACATTAATTCAAACAGAGCAGAAAAAATATGATGGTTCGAAAAAAGTACCATCTGAAGAATTGTACTTTGATTCAAATGGAGTAATAAACCAAACAAGAAAGCTTCTCTATGATAACCTTGAAAATCTTACGGAAATTTTATTCGTTGATAATCAGGGTGGGACTCATACATTTTTAAAGAAGAAATACAATGGCAAATTATTAATTGAATACATCCAATATGCACCGACATGGGGCTTTACAGAATGGTATGTTACCCGATACGAATATTCAAAAATTAAATAAAAGCCTAATCATAAAAAGTGCATAAGCAATTGAAACTGCTCATGCACCTAACGTTAGCAAAAATTAGTGCTATCCTCTAATGTATATCCTAACCCTTAGAATTATGAGAACAAAACTATTTTTATTTCTGATAATCATCTTCTGTTCCTGTGGCAGGAAAAACAACCGAGCTATTGAGAATGCCAGCCCAATTAGAGTAATCGATGTATTAGCAGAACCTGAATTAGAAATAACAAATCTATCTGATATCGCCACTGATATAGAGTATATTCCTCTTCAAACTTCTGAAAGTTCTCTTATCCGGTATATTTTAGATATGAAAGCAAGAGAAGGTAAAATTTTCATAAAGACTAATACAAGCGAATTATTTTGTTTCGAGAGTAGTGGACACTATCTATATAAATTGAGTAAAAGTGGAAGAGGCCCTGAAGAATATACCTATATTTATGATTTTGATGTTACTGCGGATAATCATCTTCTACTTATCTTAACTACTAACAGAATCCTATTTTATAATTTATCCGATACCGGATTTGTTTATTCAAAGACCTTGAATCTTAAAAATGAACCATATAATATTAATATTAGTCCTGGCCAAAAGAATATTTTACTTTCATATGGTTCATCGAGTGGTAATGTGCCTTTTAGAAATGTGCTGATTAACTTGAACGGTGATACTCTGAGAACTATCCCAAACAGTTATAGGTATTCAAAAAATACGAAGATTGGGTTCGCAGCCACATTTGAGAATATTCAATTCAAGTCTAATAATTCACTTAATTTTAAGTTTTGGCTTAGTGATACTGTTTTTACTCTCAATCTTGACAACAAAATAGTGCCATATCTTATACTTGATTCGCATGGTAAACAGACAACCACTGATGCTTTAGCTAATTTCTCTTCGGTACAGGAATCATTGTCCAAGTATCTACAAGTTAATTCAATTTTGGAGACCTCAAGATATTTGTTTTACAGATATTATTATGAGACTGGTCGTTATAGAATTTATGATAAAGTTAGCAAGAAAATATTCAGTATTGATATTAATCCAAAAAATCAAACAAAATGGCTAATCGATGATCTTACTGGTGGAGTTGATATTGAACCAAAGTTCTGTATTGATGGTAATATATACTCCTGGGTAGATGCAATAATCTTAAAAAACCGTGTTGCCAGTGATGGTTTTAAAAATTCAGTTGTTAAGGATACAGCAAAAAAAGAAGCCTTGAAAAAACTTGCTGATTCCTTGGATGAAACTGATAATCCTGTTTTAATTGTCGTTACTCCGAAGGAATAAAAATAATTATTAATAGAACCAGTTCAATAGGTATTCTTATTGTTCTCATTATGTTTCATTGCAGAGTATACAGTATATGGAATGCAACGCAATTAACAATTTTACAAACTTGATCCCCAAATCCCCACATATCTCAAGTATTTGTCTATCAATCATATAGCATATACCAAACATTGCATTTAAGCCCATTTACAGCTCTTCTGAGACACTATCTACCTTTCACTGGTATCTACCTATTACTTTGACATAAAGTGGCATAAATTGCACATAGACAGCCATATAGGGCATTTGTGTAGAACAGTCTATTAAATAAAAGTCTGTATATCAATGCAGTAACAAATAATGATCATCTGTTTACTGTAGGGAATTTGGAGACAGGAAAATATAATTGTTTTGAATGTAACAATGAAGTAATTTTGATAATAGTTGAAATAACTACTTTATTATGTAAACTGTAGTAAGACTGTGTATAAAACACTATTTAGTTAGGTGTCATAAAATATAGTATTATGAAATTTATCAATGTAATTGCATTAATAATATTATGCGGTCTAAATTCCTTAAATGCACAGGATTCTATTCAAAAGATTAAAATCTATAGAACATGGGTTTCTTTGAATAGTGAGCCATTTAAAATTAAGGGAGTTTTATACGAAATTAAAGATTCTTCAATATTAGTTTCGAGTTCTGTAGTAATTCATGATTATTCTACAGATAGATTTGAAATGGTAGAACTTCATATTAATAATATAGAAACAATCAAAAACAGAAGAAATAACAATATTGGAAAAGGAGTTTTGATTGGGGCAATTACAGGATTTGCTGTCGGGGGTTTAATAGGATTGATATCAGGAGATGATCCACCTTGCACTGCTGGACTTGCTTGTATATTTTATCCTAGTTTAAGTGCTGAAGAAAAAGCTTTAATGGCAGGGGTCCCACTTGCAGTTGGCGGAGCTGGTATAGGTGCATTGATTGGGTCAATCAAAGTAAAAATTCCCATAAATGGAAGTATTAATAGTTATAATAGAAACAAAAACAAACTGGGAGAATATCCCATAAAGAAAAAGTAAAGACAGAAAACGACACCCAACACGACGGTATATTTAATGCGGGTTATTCTATAATTCGAATCAATAAAACATAAAGTATATAACGAGTCAAGTTGAAAATAACATACATTAAAACCCGCACTGCGCATACCGCCAAACGTTATAAGGCATAAAAATCATGCAAATAAGACAATTTACATGACTCGATTCTGCTATAAAGACAAATTCAAGAATGTAAGTAGCATTCAGACCAATGAAGAAAGAAGCCTGGGTTTCAGTTGCTGAAATTTACAGGCAAGGCATTGAAATAAGGAATGCAATATTTGAAACGGAAATCCCAACACATGGGTCAAATTGGATTCAACGCATTTAAAAACCTGTAGAATTGTAGCTATCTGGGATAATTTGATAGTTGCCTGAGCAGCTTTTGGACCCTGTTTCAGGGCGTAAGGTTTATTCTGGTGTTGCTGAAATAAGCTAAAATGTTTACAATAAATTCAAAGAGTTAAATTGTAACTTTATGAATTATTTAAGTTTGTTTACTTCATATAAATCTTTCTTTTGATAAGTGATTATTAACTTAAATATATCCAAAAATGAAAGCCTCAGATAATGCGGATAATAAAAAGTACATAGGTTTTAAGTTAATTGTTCTTTTTTGTGCACTTATTTTTGAAGGTTGTGCACATTTTTATTACCTGCCAAGTAATCCCAATGTACCATTATTCACAGAGAAGAATGAGTTCCACGGATCGATATCGATGGGTGGGAGTGCAATATCCTCTGGCATAGATGCTCAGGCTGCCATAGCACTCACTGATCATTTTGCGGTAATGACAAATTATATGTCTTCAAAATATTCTTCCAATGATCCTGATGATAAAAATCTGACAAAGATAAATTATTTTGAAGGAGCAGCTGGTTATTTCAAACCGTTGAACAGGTTTTGGGTTTTTGAAGTATATGGTGGATTAGGCTCATGCTCACAGCACCATGAATACTATGCCTATCCCAATTATACCTATAGAGGGAAGGCAGATCTGACCTTTGTGAAATTATTCCTACAGCCTTCACTTGGTGTGACATTCAATGCTTTTGACATCGCACTATCCTCAAGCTTTTCCAGGTTGAACTTCAATAAAATAAATAATTCTATCGATCAAAACAGCATTTATTATAGTGAGCTTGATATGATTGCAAGTAACAGAAAATCCTTTCTTTTTGAACCTGCAATTACTCTTCGGGGTGGATGGAAATTTGTAAAAATACAATTTCAATACCTTCTTTCATTTAACCTAACGAATGATGACCTGATGTTTGAACCCGGAAAAGTTAGTTTCGGAATTTACATTTCTTTTTCGAAAAAATACCGGAATGACAGATCAGAAAAATAATTGGATTGGTATAAAATTGTTGGAATAATTAATCACCGAAAGTGAGAAAGAAGGTTTCTGGACTTTACAAGCTGTTATCTTCCCTGAAAAAAATGTAAGTCGTAAAATACATCAGGAGCTGGTATTCAAAAAAGTTGGATTTCAATAGAAGATTAGGAAAATGAACGATACCTGGATAAATACAATATTAATTATTAGAGCAACGAAGCAAGATAATTGCTGCATGACCGGATAGTTTAAAACATACGCCTTATAACACGGACAATGCTAAAGGTAAGTTGCTTGTCATACTTTTTACAATTCCCCATCCCAAATCCCCAGATAACTCAAATAATTGTATATCAATTACATAGCTTAGTAATAAAATTACATTTAAGCCTATTTACAGCCCCTTAGAGCCATTATCCCCCCATGAGTAATAACAACCCATTAACTCAATTACAAAATGGCTTAAATCGCTTATAAACAGCATTGTACGGCATGTTGCATAAGCATGTACTATTGTATGTGATTGTATATCAATGTATAACACATACCAATTATTTGTGTCACTAAGGGAAGTTGGGGACAGGAAAATATAATTGTTTTGATTGAAACTAAGGAGTAATTTTGTTATCCGAGTGATTTAATTCAAACTTCTAATTGGTAAACTGTAGTAAGACTGTGTATAAAACACTATTTAGTCCCTCAGTATAGGTTTATATGGCCCCTAAAAGAATAACTTGTTAAAACATTAAAATTCAATACTTTAAAAAAGTAGTTACATAAGAGTTGGGCGTAATTTACTTGGATAACATAAAAAATATTAGGAAAGGGTATAAATTTATCTGAATTTTAAAATTTGAAATAGGTATGAAAAGACTTGAAAATATATTAGCTGACCCAGAATCTCTTATAATTTTTGGGGTAATAATCGTTGCCACAATAATTGCTGCCTTTTTAGTTAACAGATTTTTTAAAACCAAATTAATAAAAAAAGACAAAGAACCGAGTGTTAATTTAACAAGTTTTGTATTCCTAAAACACTTTATCACTGCAACTATTTATTTAGTTGGTTTTGGCTGGGCATTTCTTACATTGCCAATCACTAAAACCTTTGCGCATTCTCTCCTTGCAGGTGCTGGAGCATCAACTGTAATTATTGGTTTTGCTTCACAACAAGTTCTAAGTAATATGGTTAGTGGCATATTTATTATAATAAATAAACCTTTCAAAATAAATGATCTTATAGAAATTCAAGGAAATCATGGAAAAGTAATCGGAATCACTTTGCATGATACGATAATTGAAAATGAGAAGAACGATAGGATAATTATTCCCAACTCTATGATATCGAATAGTGTCGTAACAAACATTAATAGATAGTCTACATCATAAAAAACTACGCCCAATACACGGACAAAGGTAAATTGTTTGTCACGGTTTTTACAATTCCCATCCCCAACTCCCCATATATGTAAACGGTAAATAACAATGTACATTTTTTCGCAAACAGAAATGTACCAAAATCAGCAAATAACGATGTACAATTTTTAGCAAATAAGAATGCACGTTTTCTGTAAGAAGAAGAATTTCTTTAAAGGAAAAGGGTTCCATTTTTTCATTTAAATCAGATCTGGGAAAACAAAACAACTTAATGTTAATAATGTTGTTTTGAGCCAATTGGGATTATCCTGTTATTGGTAAGCTGATAATTATTAACCAATACCAGGAGGATTACCAATGAGTAAAAAATTAATGCATAAACTGATTATGTATCATGAAATTCATAAACGACGCAGAGATGGCTTTAAACCTTCTCAAATAAGCAGACATCTGGGCCTCAATAGAAGAACAGTCAGAAAATATCTTGCTATGAGTGAAGAAGAATATCTGGAATTTATTCACAGCCAAAAGGATCGTGATAAATTGCTAGAACCATACGAAGAGTTTATAAAGACCAGGCTTGAGAATTGCACGGATGCATCTGCCGCTCAGGTTCACGACTGGCTAAAAGAACATCATAATGATTTTATTGATGTAAATGAAAAGACAGTCTTTAACTTCGTTCTGTATGTTCGAAACAAATACGGCATACCAAAACCCTTTAACAACAGGGGATATGAACAAGTTGAGGAGTTACCCTTCGGTAAACAGGCCCAGGCAGATTTTGGAGAATACAACATAACAACTGATGAGGGGAAACGTAAGAAAATATATTTTTTCTCCATGGTGCTCTCCCGTTCAAGACAAAAGTTTGTCTGGTTTTCGGAACATCCATTTACGACCCTTGCAGCCATTGCGGTCCATGATAAAGCTTTTTATTACCTGGAAGGGATCCCCGGGGAGATCGTTTATGATCAGGATACATTATTACTTATTAAAGAAAACAAGGGAGATTTGATTTTAACAGAAGCCTTTAGAAAGTATGCTGATTACAGCGGATTTAAATTGTACTTCTGCCGCAAGTCTGATCCCGAGAGCAAGGGTAAAATTGAAAACGTAATCAAATACATTAAATATAACTTCCTGCGCGGTCGTGTTTTTGTTAATATCGATACGCTCAACGGTCAGGTGATGGAATGGCTAAGCAGAACCGCCAATGCTAAAGTACATTCTGCAACAAAGAAGATACCCTGCCAGGAATGGCTCATTGAGAAGCCCTGTTTACAACCTGTATTGAACTCTTTCAAACCAGCAAGCGTTCTGGATGAATATGATGTAAGAAAGGACAATACAATCTCTTATAAGGGTAATTTTTACCGGATTCCCACGGGAACCCACAAACCTCCCAGGACAACTGTCTGGACTGAACAAACCGATGACAACCGGCTGATAATTTACAATGCCAACAATAACAAAATTGCATCCCACAAGATTTACTGCGGAAAAGGGAAAACCATTGGCGGCAGCAATTATAAAAGAGACTTTTCTTCGGGTATAGATCAGCTGATAGATGAATTATCCGGACTGTTCGTCAATGTGGATCAGGTTAAAGAATATCTCCTTAAGATACGCCATGATAAGCCCCGTTACATACGGGATCAGCTTCAACATATTAAAAAACTCACAGGGATATTTAATATAGAAGTAATGAATCAGGCAATGAATTTTTGTATCGAAAACAAGATCTACAAGGCAACAGATATGGGAAGCGTGGCAAAAAAGATACACTCCCATATTACCCGGGATAAAGTAATTACCCCTCCTATAATCATAGATACAATAAACCGGACTGCTCATAAGATTATACCAAATAAAAGTGATATATCAGATTATCAATCAATAATGAACTAAGCCTATGGAAACAAAAACAGAAGTTATAAGAGATTATGCCCTCCAACTCAAACTATCGGGTATACAGGATCATGTGGAAAAACTCATCGACAAGGCTGCTGAAGAAAAATGCAGTTACCTTGATTTTTTACTCAACTTCCTGGAAACAGAGATTAACCACAGAAGCAGCCGTAACCTTGAGAAAAGAATCAAAGTGGCAAAACTGCCTGTTAATTATGACCTGGATAATTATGATTATTCTTTTATTAATGGCATCAGTAAACAACAGCTAAAGCAGCTGAGAGAGTGCATGTGGCTGGAGAAAATTTTTAATATCGTACTGATGGGTCCTTCAGGAACAGGTAAGACACTAATTGCTGCCGGACTTTGCTATGATGCACTAAAATCAGGTTACAGAGCTTACTTCCGGACAATGGAACAAATCAATGAAATATTAATAATGAAAGATATAACCAGGTCAGCGTTAATGGAATATAATAAACTCTTAAAGGCTCATTTGCTGGTCATTGATGATATCATGATGTTTGCCCTGGAGAAGAAGCAGGCTGTTCAATTTTTTAATTTTATTAATCATCTTCATGAAAAAGCATCATTTATTGTAACAACCAATAAAAGCCCGGAGGAGTGGGTTAAGATGCTTGATGATGAAGTTATTGCAACTGCACTGCTGGACAGGATCCTGTATCGTTGTGAAGTTATAAGATTATCGGGTAAAAGTTACAGGTTGGAAAACCGTAAGACTATTTTTAATTAATGATTTTGTTCTTTGATTTTTTTGTATGTTTAAATTGAAAAAATGGGCATTCTTAATTGCTGTTTTTTGTACATCCTTATTTGCCATTTTTAGTGCATTGTAAGTTACTGCTTACAATATACTTCAATTAATTGTCTGTCAATATTATAGCATAGCATATAAATCCAATATTAGGCCACTTTTAGCCTGTTTCAGCCACTTTCTATATCTCTATAGTATTCTTGCTTTAACGAAATGCAACCATGTCTTAAATCGCTTTAAAAGAGACAAATAGGATATTCATTGAAATTGCAATATACTTAACAATTTATCTATCAGCATATTAAATTTGCAACTATGCAGCCTGGGACTTTTGGGACCAGGCTTTTTCATTTTTATATGCATAGGTAAATAGAATCATGAGGTTGGAAGTTGCGACTGCAATTTACTATATAGGGATAATGCAAATGCAACTATTATATGTCATAATCACCCAAGTGATAATCTACAGCTAAGTGAGACTGATATAAATCTGACGAAAAGGATTAAAGATGCATTAAAGCTGATGGATGTACAGTTGCTTGATCATTTGATAGTAATAGTAGTAGCAGAAGGGAAGTATTATAGTCTGGTAGATGAATGTATTTTGTAATAAGCAGTTAATGAAATGAAGAGCTTCATACTCATTCCAGTTTTATTGCTGAACTTCTCTATTATGATTAACTTTATGTCAAATATTTATTATTATAGATTATTTCATTCGTTATTCCTGGCTCTTACTTTATAAAATAGCTATGAAGCG
>Ga0315538_1001666_pt1 | contig 13057 bp, 8 predicted proteins | sample SalMarSW160230MG_2_FD_203834 | JGI IMG/M metagenome (GOLD analysis project Ga0315538, IMG submission 203834) | Salt marsh sediment microbial communities from the Plum Island Ecosystem LTER, Massachusetts, United States - Salt Marsh Sediment SW1601-230 ...
GATACTTTTGGCCGGCACAACGATTTTTGCACAATGACTCGATGAAATAGAAAGTGGATGTATTTGATTCTGATAGACAAAGTGCCGCCATCGTTGCTGCAGGGAATTAACCGAAAGCACATAAGGTAAATTCAAGTGACGAGCCAGTTTTTTTGTAAGTCCCGCCTTGCTTTCACACAAACAGTGCAGAACATTCGGCTTAAATCTGCTTAGCTGCTCAAAAAGCCCTCTTGTATATAGATTACCTATTAACGGCAGGTCGAAAGTCGGGTGTCTGATAACCTCAACGGAGCCTGTGAGTACAGATGCCACATCACAGCGCGGTGGAACAACCAAAGCAACTGGAATCGACTCGTCCGCAAAACCAACCAACAGATGCCCCAATGATATCGAATATTCAAGGACCGTATGTTCCGACACAATCAAAACCGGACGAAGCGACTTCTCCGATGTCGAATTCTTTTGTCCTACGTTCATCTGCTTGCCTTAAACACTATTTGAAACTGCTTCTTCCAACGATAAATCATCTTTGAAAAGACAATAACCAATGTTAAGTAGTAAATAATAAATGGTAAACAACATATAATCAATATCCACCATTTAATCAACACAACATTGAAATACAAGGTCTACAAGTATGTTTTTAAGTTTATATACGCTATTCGTTCATTCCTGCAATATTTAACCTTGCGATTATTTGTGTGCTTGGTATAAATAATATTAACGAAGAGAATATATTATGAATAGACTACTGCTTGTTGCGAACAGATTACCGATAAGTATAACAAAAAGACTTGGAGAGCTTCGCTTCACTCCAAGTCCGGGCGGACTTGCTACCGGCCTGTCTTCACTATCCAAATCTTACAAGTGCCTTCTCGTTGGATGGCCTGGCATAGCGAGCGGGAAGTTGAATGCTGAAGATAAAGCCCAAGTCAGCAAAAAACTGAGTGCCGAGAATTTCATTCCCGTATTTCTTTCGCAAAAACAGGTGGAAAAATATTATTTGGGATTTTCCAACAGAACGATTTGGCCTCTTTTCCACTATCTGCCTTTGAATACCGTATACGAAAATCGCTTTTGGCAAACATACAAGCAGGTGAATCAAGCTTTTTGCGATGAAGTTATCAATATCGCAAAGAGTTCAGATACTATATGGATACACGATTATCAGTTAATGCTGTTACCCCGGCTCATACGTCAAAAACTCGCTGATGTAAAAATTGGTTTTTTTCTGCACATACCGTTTCCTTCATTTGAATTGTTCCGACTGCTGCCCTGGCGTGAAGAAATTCTAAATGGCTTGCTGGGAGCCGACTTGATAGGATTCCACACTTATGACTACGTCCAACACTTTCTCAACAGCGTTTGTAGAATATTAGGCCTTGAACACACCCTTGGCAAACTGAGTGTCGGCGACAGCATTGTTAAGGTCGATGCATTTCCTATGGGGATTGACTACGAAAAATATTCCCAGGCCGTCAGTGATACCAGCGTGCAAAAGGAAGTGCGGAAAATCCTTCAGAAAGTGGGGGACCGTAAAATAATCATATCTATAGATAGATTGGACTACACCAAGGGTATTATACAGCGATTGGAGGCCTTTGATTTATTCTTGTCTGAAAATCCCGAATATCAAGGCAAAGTCACTTTAATCATCGTGGCTGTCCCGACACGTACTGGACTCGAAGATTATAAAATAATGCGGAATAAGCTTGAGCAGCTTGTGGGAAGAATCAACGGCGAGCACGGAGCGATTGGATGGGTGCCGGTGTGGTACCTTTACCGTTTTATGCCCTTTAAAAAACTTGTGGCATTGTACACTGCGGCGGATGTCGGGTTAGTAACTCCACTAAGGGATGGGATGAACTTGATAGCGAAAGAGTTTCTGGCGGCAAAGAGAGATGGTAAGGGAGTGCTCATACTCAGTGAAATGGCCGGTGCAGCAAGTGAGTTAGGTGAGGCTCTAATAGTCAATGCAAACAACAAGGCAGCAATTGTAAAGGCAATAAAAGAAGCCCTCGAAATGCCGATTCATGAACAGGTGGAACGCAACCGATTAATGCAGGAAAGGTTGTCACGCTATAATGTGTCAAGATGGAGCAGTGACTTCTTGAATGCTCTATCTGAAACTATTAAAGCCAAGCGAGAGCTATCTGTTCGGAAACTCACTGAAGACACAAAAAAGAAATTAATCATTGAATACCGTAAAGCTCGCAATAGATTATTTCTGCTCGATTATGACGGCACCCTTGTAGGGTTCAGAGACAGGCCTGAAAAGGCAGGGCCGGATGCCGAAACAATAACCTTATTACAGTCTCTATCGAGTGATTCCAAAAATCACGTGGTCATAATTAGCGGGCGAGACAAAAAAACGTTAACGAAATGGCTTGGCAACCTCAATGTTATATTAATTGCTGAACATGGAGTATGGACTAAGCAACAAGGCCTTGATTGGCAGAGTGTAGAGCATATGAAGAAAGACTGGAAAGATACGATTAGACCTGTTCTTGAGCTTTATGCTGACCGAACCCCCGGCTCCTTCGTAGAAGAAAAAGACTTCTCACTGGTCTGGCATTACCGAAAGGTCAGCTCGGAGCTTGCCTATATTAGAGTCCAGGAGTTAAGAGGTGCTTTACTCAATCTGACGGCGAATTTGAATGTCGGCGTTTTCGAGGGCAGCAAAATTCTTGAAATAAAGCACATCAGCTTAAACAAAGGCCGGGCTGCCGAGTTATGGCTTAAACAAAAAAATTGGGACTTTATTTTTGCCGCAGGGGACGATTATACCGATGAAGAAATGTTTACCATCTTGCCTGAAAAGGCATATTCTATAAAAGTGGGCTTCAGTGTTTCAAAGGCGCGATTCAATGTGGACAACGTACACGAAATCAGGTTGTTGCTCAAGGAATTGACAGGAGATTAATATGTTAAGTCTTGAAAATTTTCGGACAATTGTACCCGATAAGACATTAGCCGAAATTCACGCCAAAGCAAGAGGGCTTTATGGCAAGCATGTCGTTCACATCAACTCCACATACCAGGGCGGCGGCGTCGCTGAGATTCTACATTCTCTCGTACTTCTAATGAATGACGTGGGTATAAGTACCGGCTGGAGAATTCTGCATGGAAGTCCGGACTTTTTTAATATTACAAAGAAATTTCACAACGCCCTCCAGGGCGCAAGTTTAAATCTATCCGAGAGGAAAAAACAAATATATCTTCAAGTCAACAACAGCTTCTCAAAGTTTACACATATTGACCATGACTGCGTAATTGTGCACGACCCTCAGCCGCTTCCACTTATAAGCTCATATAGAAAAGGTGAGCCTTGGATATGGCGATGCCATATAGACCTCACCAACCCACATAAGCAACTATGGGATTTTCTGGAAGGCTTTTTGCTAAAGTATGACCAGGTGATCATATCAAGCAAAAAATACATCAAAGACGACCTGCCGGTAGACCAAAGGGTTATGTTCCCGGCAATTAATCCGCTTACACTGAAAAACAAACAGCTCGATGAGAAGACCATACACAAATATATCAAGAAGGCCGGTATCCCGACTGATAAACCGGTAATTACTCAGGTCTCCAGACTCGACCCCTGGAAAGACCCCGAAGGTGTGCTGGAAGTCTTTAAACGAGTCAAGGAGAGGGTCGACTGCAGATTGCTATTTTGCTACAATCTCGCCAGCGATGACCCCGAAGGCGTGCAAATGTACACCAAGATTTACCGAAAAGCCAAAAAGTTAGTGAATAATGGGGATGTATTATTTGTTGTTGGCAATAACGATATTCTGGTAAATTCCATCCAAAGATTTTCGAACGTTATAATACAAAAATCCATAAAAGAAGGTTTTTGCCTTGCTGTCACCGAGGCGCTCTGGAAGGGAACGCCCGTTGTCGCCTCAAACGTAGGAGGCATACCCAATCAAATCCAGGACGGTAAAAATGGATTTCTGCTTAAGCCAAAGGATACAGAAGGATTTGCAGACAGGATTATACATTTGCTAAAAAATCCAAAGGAAAACCAAAATCTGGGCCAAAAGGCGAAAGAGATGGTCATGCAAAAGTTCTTGATAACCCGGCTGCTTTCAGACCATCTGGATATGTTAAATTCTATAGTACACAGCTAAGTATATATTCAGCATCAGTTGGCACTCCGGACGCCCTCCGGGCTCCCTTCGTTCCAACTGCTTTAACACAAGGTGATGAGTCCACCTTAAAAATCCCAAGTTTTTGTCTTAACAATGGGTAGGGGTATCGATTTTTGCTGACCTTCTACCTGAGCAGAAGGATAACTTAATTGAAGATTCCTGTTGTTAACAGTTATAAAATAAAAAAGCCAGATTCTAACAACAGAAGAATCTGGCTTCGGAGGAGGGTGATGAAAAGCAATATTATGCCAAAAATCCCGATTCAGAATTCCTAACTTATTGTGCTTTCAATATAATAAATCGAAAAAGTTAAGAATTTTTCTTTAAAGAAAATCCGAGAAACTAACTATTTTTTACCAAGAATCAACCTTTTATTGGTCAAAATCTTGGATATTTTTGTATTTTCCTGAAAATATGGCCTTATTTGGCTTAAAAACGCATATAGTTTACGCTTGATAAACCAAATTTGTTCTCATATTTTAACCTTTAAGGTGTTATTTTCTTTTGATTTCGGAAAAACTGTGTATCGACAAAAAAGTTACATATTCTGATATATTGGCAGAAAAACGGCAAAATCACAAGGTTATTGCGGTTAGCTGCTACGACTATACGACAGCCAAACTTGTCTCACAAACCGATGTTCAGATGATTTTGGTAGGTGATTCCGCTGCCCAGGTCATGCTTGGTTTCGATTCGACATTGCCTGCCTCGATGGATTTTATGGTTGCTATTACCGCCGCAGTAAGGCGAGGTGCCCCAAATGTTTATCTGGTTGCTGATATGCCGTTTTTATCCTACCAAGTCAGTAGATCGGAGGCGGTGAAAAATGCGGGCCGTTTCGTGGTCAAAGCCGGGACCCAGATGATAAAAATCGAAGCCAGTGGTGCGTATCTCGATACTATAAAAGCAGTTAGCGATACCGGCATGCCTGTAATGGCCCATATTGGCATAAGGCCGCAGACCATCAGCAAGACCGGCCGACTTAAAGCCGAAGCCACAACTGCCGAGTTGGCTTTAGAGTTGGTAGCACTTGCCGAACAAGTGATTAAAGCCGGAGCAAGTTCACTACTGCTTGAAGGAGTGGCTGGAGAGGTAGCTGAGATTATCACAAAACGTTGCGAACTGCCTGTAATCGGCTGTGGCTCCAGGTCAGGCTGCGACGGGCAGATATTGATTGCACCTGATATTCTGGGTTTGACGCAGGGAACAGGTACAAAATTTGCAAAGAGCTGCGGCAATTTAGCTAAAGAGACTATTGAGGCATTGAATAAGTACAGCCAAGATGTTACGAGCGGCCAATTCCCTGATAGTGGGCACAGTTACAATATGAAATCAGGCGAGATGGATAAGCTACAAAAACTGCTGTAGAAGTAACACAAACCTTCTGTGTAAAAGATGCATGTTTAAGGTATGTTATTCATCCGCTTCCGGAGAGGACATAATATAGTCGAGGATTTCACTTAGTTTGGCTGTTGCAACCGCAATTACACAGTCAGCGGCACCATAATAAAGATTAAGCTGGTCGGTTTCTTTGTGAACAACAGCACCTGTGGGAAATACAACATCATCGGCATCACCAACACGCTCGTAAGTGGCACGCGGCCCTAAAACCCATTCTTTACCTCGTCGCAAGACTCTCCAGGGTTCCTCCAAATCCAAAAGGGCCAATCCGACACGGTATATTGCTCCTGCCGCGGTCATTCTGACACCATGATAGAATAGCATCCAGCCTTGGGGTGTCTCTATAGGTTGACAAGCCAGACCTACTCTATGGCAGTCCCAATACCCGGGTCGTGTTCTAATCAGTAATCGATGGTCGCCCCAATGCTTTAAATCTGGTGAAAAGCTAATCCACATGTGGGCCTCACCTCGAACGATAGGCCGGTGAATCAGAGCAAATCGGCCTCTGAATCTCCGCGGAAACAGGCAGGCATCTTTATCTTCCGGCGGCAAAAGGGCACCCAGCCGTGCAAATGTTCTGAAGTTTTTGGTAATCGCAAGCGAAACTACCGGGCCACCTTCACTGAAAGATACATATGTGATAGCAAATTGCTTTTGTTCTTCGAGCCATATAATACGAGGGTCTTCCAGGCCCCATTGTTCCTCACGTGAATTTCGGTCGGCTTCGAGTGTTGGTTCAGAGTCGATTTCCCAGTTCGTAAAGCCGTCGGGGCTGCGTGCAACAGTCAAATGGGAAAAGCCGCGCATGTCCTCAACCCGAACTAAAAGCAGCACCTCTGTGTTTAACTTAACCGCTGCCGGATTGAAGACCGCATTTGTCGGATAGGGCCAATTCTGCGGCGTTAAAATTGGATTACCCTGATACCTTACAAAAAGTTCATGGGCTTTTCGCTGCATTATAAAATCGGCCATAGTTTTAGTCCCAAAATATCAGTCATAAGCCGTACATAAATGAATAAACCGGCTTTTGCACAGGTGTTATTGTTCCTATTTATCTCACTTTAATCGGCAAGATTGACGGTTTAATGTAAATCAAAGTCCGATTTTTTTGTCTTATATTCTGCTTCTGTTGTATATTAGCCGTAACGAATAAGACTTTGTAGGATTATGCTTTTACCAATTGTGTTTCATATAAACTCTGGTACAACTGGCAGCTTTGTATCAGTTCATCATGCTGTCCCTGAGCGATAATTTGTCCCTTGTTCATCACAACTATGACATCAGCATTGATGACTGTGCTGAATCTGTGCGCGATTATAAAACTGGTTCTGGTCTTCATAATCTTTTCGATAGCGGCGTGAATTTTTGCTTCGCTGTCGGCATCAACGTGACTTGTGGCCTCATCAAAAATCAGAATCGCGGGGTTCTTCAAAATGGCCCTGGCTATAACGATTCTCTGTAATTGACCGCCGCTAAGTCCGGCACCATGCTCACCGATTATCGTATCATAGCCATCGGGCAATGGGGAAATAAATTCGTGGGCATAAGCACGCCTGGCTGCAGTTATTATTTCTTTCTCGGATACATCAGGCCTGCCATATGCTATATTTGCCGCTATAGTGACATTGAATGTCACCACATTTTGTGTAACCATTCCAATCTGGCTTCGCAAGCTAAACAGTGTTGCATCGCGAATGTTCTTGCCGTCAATCAGGATATGGCCGCTGTCGGGGTCATAAAATCTGGGTATCAAATTCGCAAGTGTTGTTTTGCCTGAGCCGTTAGGCCCTACGACAGCAACATTATGACCCGCTGGTACAGAAAGATTGATTCCCTTTAAGGCCGGCGTCTCTGCCTGAGGATAGGTAAATACAACATCTATGAATTCGATTCTATCTTTCAAAGGGGCAAGCTCAAAAGCGTTCGGCCTTTCTTTTTCTATTGGCTCATCTATGATAGCAAACACTCTTTCCGCCGCTGCATTTGCTTCCTGTATCTTGTTCCAGATATCACTTGTTTTGCGAACCGACTCAGCGGTGGCGCCCAACAAAATCAACAAGCCCAAAAATTCAGGGCTGTCCATCTTGTTCTGGGTGACCCAGTGTACCCCTATTATCAAAGCAGCAGAGCCTGCCGCCATTCCAAGCACTTCCAGCACAGGCATTGTAGCCGCATCAACTTTCGAGATTTTGAGCAGTTGTTTCAGCAATTTGTCGTTTATCTTCTTAAAAGCACCTTGCTCATAATCCTGTTGATTATAAACTTTCACGACCCTAAGCCCTGAAATCGTCTCCTGGAGCTTCGCCAGCATCTGGGAGCTGGCCATCAAAGACTTTCTTGTGGCCTTTTTCATCTTCCTGCCAAACATAGCTACCAGTCCAAGCACAACCGGTGCACCACACAGAAATATCAGCGTAAGTTGCCAGTTTAGCAGCATCGCAAAGCCTAACATGAACATAGCGTTAAGGGGTTCACGAAGTGCTTTGCCAAGCATTACCTTAATGGCATTTCCCATTACATTGGTATCGCGGATAATCCTGCTGACCGTATCACTTGGCCTTTCATTGGCGAAAAACCCTATCGGCATATCCATAACATGGCCGAAAGCATCCTCGCGAAGATGGTTTATGCCAATCTGAACCACTTTTTGGGCCATGTAGCCCTGATAAAATTTTGCTAAACATCGAATTATAGTAACCACCCCTATCGCCCAAATAATAAAGATAACCGCCCTTGTTCGGTCAGCCTGGTTTTGTTCTCTCGGCAATAAACCAACCACCCATTGTGCACGTTCGATTATCGCCAGTTTGACCTCCCATTTTATACGCCCAATACTGCCATATTGTAAGCTGTCAATGTAAGCTTTGTTCTCGGGTGTATTCAGTTCCAGCGTTTTATCTTCTAAGGCGTTCTCTTTATTCAGTCGCTTCAACTGAACCGTAATTTTACTCTCCTTGGTTGTGGCCAGCTCTTCAAGCATTCGCGAAAACGGTATTTTTTCGGCTTCTTCAGAAATCAGGAAGTCGCCGACACCAACAATTCTATCAGTTGGTTTCAGGCCTGCCGATTCGGCCAGACTGTTTTTTTCTACACCGGTTATAAGCATAGAGCATGCAATATCCTCGCTGCCTTTGTCGATGATATCTGTGGCGTTTGGGACATAGAAATCAACGCCGTATTTATAGTCGCAGGTTTTTCTGTCCACCCAGCTGTGCAGACCCTCTTTGCCCATCATCACGTTCAGCAGCGGTATAACCGTCATAAAACTTAGTGATAAAAGAATAGCGACAATCACTGCGGCGACGACAACGGTAATAATACGCGGCCATTGCGGCCAGACATATTTGAATATTCGCTTAAAAGATTCCATTCGATAAGTTTCTCTTTTTTGCTCGGACCACATTTTGCAGGGTCCCGCACCAACTGCCCTATGTCAGCCAAGTTCGAGTTCTCGCTTGTTTTGTCCCGCAGGACGCACACCCAATTGGTGCGGGACAAAACGGCGGCCCTGCTCAATCGTCTCCTTCGCATATAGCGAGAAATACACACACAGCGATTATAAGTCCAAGCAAAATAGCAAACTCCGACCGGCCGGTCAAGCCCAAAGGTTATTAAGTAAACAGAGTTTTTCTTCGCATCCCAAAATGGGCTTGCACATATCCTGCCTTACTGCTATCATGTCGTCCGGACCTGCATCGGACAATGCAGATGTGTAGTATTAGGAAAATCTCGGTTTGTATATGGATGGATGCTATAATGCTGGGAACGCACCTCGAAAAGTCAGGAAACTGGCTTTTCACCCGAAGAAGCTATCTTCCAATCATCTTCGTCGTAGTTATTCTCATTGCTTGGCAAGACTTTAGGTTTCCATATGGCAGCCACACGCCTGACCGACTTTGGGATGTGTTTTGCCTGACTATCTCGCTGTCGGGCCTCGCAGTCCGCATTGCTACGGTCGGGCACGTACCAAAATCAACATCCGGCCGCAATAGCAAAAAACAAAAAGCGAATATCCTTAATACCACCGGAATGTATTCAGTGGTGAGAAATCCCCTCTATTTGGGAAACCTTCTGACATGGTTCGGTATCTCTTTATTTCCCCGCATCTGGTGGCTGAGTATTATTCTGCTGCAGGCTTTCTGGCTTTACTATGAGCGAATCATTTTCGCCGAGGAACAATTCCTAAAGCGCAAATTCGGCCAAGAGTTTACTGACTGGGACAGACAAACCCCTGCTTTTCTTCCCAAGCTCAGTTCCTGGAAAGCCCCTGCTTTGCCCTTTTCCCTCCGAACCGCGCTCAAACGCGAGTACTCCACGCTCTTTTTCATCATTTTTTGCTTTACTGCGATGAAGGAGGCCGCCTCGCTGCTTACTACCGGTTCGCTGGAATGGAACCCATTATGGCTGATACTGTTCCTTATTGGATTGGGACAATATGTGCTATTCATAACGCTGAAAAAGCATACTAAGTTGCTGAACGTCCCCGGACGATGAGGCGGGCGGTTAAATGAAAATCGACTATTTAATCTTAGGTGCCTTTGAAACTAACTGTTATATCCTTCGACTTAATGAAACAGCCAAAGAATGCCTTATTATTGATACCGGCCTTCAGGCAGGCCAATTGGTTAAGTTTCTTAAGCAAAATAATTTAAATCCCGCAGCAGTGGTTCTGACTCACGGCCATCCGGACCACGTTGCCGGCGTTACAATATTACGTGAAAACTTTCCCGACACTAAGGTCTATATCCATAAACTCGATGCCGAAATGTTAACTGCGGCACAGAGCAACATTGAGCTTTCGGAAGATTCACTTCTTGAAGGGGAAGGTGTAATCGAGCAGGCCGGCATAAAGCTGAAGGTCCTTCATACCCCCGGCCATACACAAGGCGGTATCTGTTTGTACTCAAAGGACGAAGGGATTGTCTTTACTGATGATACGTTGTTTGCCGACTCTGTCGGACGAACGGATTTGGGCGGCAATATGGCTCAGCTCATAAAAAGCATCAGGGAAAAGCTTTTCACACTGCCGGATGATACTAAAGTCTATCCGGGCCACGGCCCCGCAACTACAATAGCCCACGAAAAAGCAAACAACCAATTCCTGCAATAGTAGCTCCTAAAGACCTTCCAGCCAATTATCAGCCAGTGCTGCAAGGTCAAGCCGGTCGACTATACCATCACCACCATCCGGTGCAATGTCCGCTGATGGCTCACCTGGAGGCTGTCGCCATTGCGCACCGAGAATCGCAAAATCTCTCATTTCTACGCCATCCGGACAGACAAAATCTCCCATATGAATCTGCCAGACAAATCTTGGATAATTCGTCCCCTCACAGATTGTCCAGATGTCATCGGTTCCGTTGGCGGTTTCACCCACAAAATCCCACCCGGCATCAGTAAAAGTAGCCTGCATCTGCATCTCAGCCGTCGGCAGGCCATTAACATAAGTGCAGCCACTGCTTCCAAAACCTTGACTCCCACACATGCTATATAGACCGCTGGTTTCTATATCCCAAAAAGAATCTGTAACTGTCCCACGGTGGTCATGCCAACTGTAGCCATTACTCCCCACCAGCCCCCCGCTGGTGCCCCCCCGATACCCGACCGCTGGCGTAGCATTTACAAATTGTCGCAGGAAGATCTCTAAAACCGTTCCGCCCGACTAATCCGCCGACATCGTAGGTTCCCGAGACGCTGCCAGTGGCATAGGAATTCAGGACTGCACGCCGATTGTCTCCGACCAGTCCCCCAATCACATGATCCTTTCCCCTAACGTCTCCAGCGGCAAACGAGGTGCTTATCGTGCCATAGTTCGTTCCGACCAGACATCCAACAACGGACTCTCCTGCAACGTTGCCTGTCGAATAACAATCGGTTATCGTGCCAAAATTCTGTCCCACCAGACCGCCGACACGAGAATTTCCTACAACACCGCCTGTGGCATGACAGTTGATAATTTTGCTCCAATTTGTGTTAACCAATCCCCCGACGATGATATGGCCTGAAACGGTCGCTGATGAGTAGCACCCCGTAATTGAGCCCGAATTTTGGCCAACCAGCGCTCCGGGGTAGTGGTCACTCGAAACTCTCCCGCCCTCAACATAACAGTCGGTGATTGTTCCATTTACTAAATAGCCTACCAGTGAGCCAGCATGGGTTTCCACTGCAACATTAGGATCAATCAATCCTATATCTTTAATCTCTGCATTTTCTCCACTAACGTATACAAAAAGTCCTATGAAATCTCTATCTGTAGAAGTGTAGTTGAAATTGGAGATTGTATGGCTGTTGCCGTCAAATACACCGGTAAACGGATTATCCTCATTTCCAATGATGTTGAAAACTGTTAAAATATACCCGCTCAGGTCGATATCGGCCATCAACTTGAAGCACTTGTCCCAATCATTAGCGTCAGCCCCTATAGCATTCATCTGATTAGCGTCGTAAATTAGATACGGGTCATTCGGCTCTCCCGTACCTCCGCCGTACTTAGCCTGAGTTGACAAACAAAAACAGCAGATAACAAACAATACAGTGATTTTCCCCAACAGGTTTGAAATCCTCTTCCCACTCATTCTACTGTCCTCCAGCTCCCCATAAAACCTATCTGAGCCAAATTATCACAACTACGGCCCAAAATCGCACGAAACAGCAAAGAAAATCCGTCAGAGATGCCAAAAGGATACTTTATCATTTTTCAGCAGATTTGTCAATTCTATATGCAAAGAAATTTTGTTGAATTTTTCATGTCTTAGGCGTATTAAAAGCATATTTCTGGAAAAGAGGGTATCTGACACCCTTCAAGACAAGTGCGGTAAATAAACCTGTGTAAAATGGGTGAATAGCGAATTCACAAAAAGTGGGTGTAACCATTTTCCTGTACTCCGTGTATAAGAATGTGAAGTTAAATAGGTTTTTGGAACAAATAATGTTATAATTAAATCAAGTGAAAAGGAGTTGAAACTATGAAAAAACTGATAATGATGCTGGCTGTGACTATATTGGTTGTGGAAGGCTCTGTCTTGGCCGGGCCGCTGCTATTGGAACAGGTTAGCGGCAGTGCTAACTGGGTGGTTCACGCCAACCAGGAGCAGTTCAAGAAAACGCAAACCGGTCAGCTTATACGAAAAGAGATAGTCAATCTGGGCATCGAGGAAGACCTAACAAATTTTGCGGCCATATTTTCTTTTCATCCGCTCGACGATGTCCGGGACGTTACGATTTACGGCACCGGCAAAGACCGCGAAAAGGCCGTGGTTCTGATTGATGGCTTCTTCGATAAAGAAAAGATTTTACCGCTGCTGCGTATGAATCCCCGGTATCAAGAGATTAAATACGGCGATGTAGTAGTGCATGAGTGGTTTGATGAGAACCAGAAGGACCCTAACCAGATGATGTACGGCTGCTTTTACAAAGATGACCTCATTGTTATGGGGTCAGGCCTGGATGCAGTAAAGCAGGAAGTGGATGTCCTCAAGGGTAAGGCAAAAAGCACAACC
>Ga0315538_1001668_pt1 | contig 13054 bp, 13 predicted proteins | sample SalMarSW160230MG_2_FD_203834 | JGI IMG/M metagenome (GOLD analysis project Ga0315538, IMG submission 203834) | Salt marsh sediment microbial communities from the Plum Island Ecosystem LTER, Massachusetts, United States - Salt Marsh Sediment SW1601-230 ...
GGATTGCAGTCACCGGCTCGGTCAACCAGAAGGGAGAGATTCAACCGATCGGCGGGGTGAACGAGAAGATTGAGGGGTTCTTCAAGGTCTGCCAGGCAAAAGGATCAACGGGGGAACAAGGGGTGTTGATCCCTGTGCAGAACGTCGACAACCTGATGCTCTCCGAGGAGGTTGTTGAGGCCGTTGATAAGGGGGAGTTTCACGTCTATCCCGTGTCAACCGTGGAAGAGGGGGCTGAGATCCTGACCGGCATCCCTGCCGGAACCCTGAAAGCAGACGGCACCTTCCCGGAAGGGACAGTCTTTGCCCGCATCGCTACGCGCCTGGAGCAGATCCGCAAAGTGCTGAAGGAAGAGGCGGAAAAGGAAGAAGAAAAGGAAAAATCCGCCTAACGCCCTTCCACTCAACGCGCGCCTATCTTAAGAAGGGACCTCCCTTTAAGCTGCGCCACGAGCCGCTCCGTCGTGGTCCGCGTTGTAGTGATTCATAAAGGGCTCTCCCGTGAGGCGACTCGCACTCTGTCTTCTTCTTTATCTTTCGCCTTTTTCAGCCACCTCCTCACCAACTCCTCTACCTGGTAACGATGTCTTGGCTCACGGGCACGTTGCCCTTGACATGAGTTGCTTTTTATGCTATAGTGGTTTTAGTAAACGCTAACAAAGGTTGCGTTTTTTGCTATGGCAAATGCGAAAATCCTGGAAAAAGGGCTCAAACTTCTCGAAGAGCTGGCCGAGAGCACGGAAGGGATGACTGTAGTTGAGCTGGCGGATCGCATCGGGGTTCACAAGACAAGCACCTACCGTTACATCAATTCTCTCCTTGAGATGGGCTATATTCAGAGTGACGGCGATGGTCGCTATCATCTTGGGAACAAGATCCTTGAGTTAGGCAGCCAGTTGCTGCGTCGGATGCCTCTGCGTGAAGTTGCACATCCATGCCTAGTCGAATTGAGCGCGCACACTCAAGAAACCGTCCACTTGTGTGTCTTGGATGGTCACGAAGTAGTCTATATCGATAAAGTAGAGAGTTATTCCACCCTCCCAATCATCTCAAGGATTGGAAGCCGTGCTCTTGCTTACTCAACGGCTGTCGGTAAAATTCTACTGAGCGAGCTTCCAACCGACCAAATAGTTGCGCTTCTTCAGAAACATCCCCTCCAAAAACTTACTCCTAACACCATAATTGCTCCTATTAAACTATTGAGTGAGCTTAAGAAAATTGCAGAAAAAGGCTATGCCATCGATGATGAGGAAAATGAGACTGGGATAATGTGTATCTCTACTCCCATCATTGGTTACGATGCTTCATATGTCGCTGCTGTTAGTGTAACAGGGATCAAACGAGAAGTTGTTAATGCAAAAAAAGTAGAAGAAATAATCAATGCCCTCAAGAACACTGTCGCTAAAATCTCTGGATCCCTCGGGTATGTGAGGAAAAACCATGGGTAGTGGAGTGCACCCCTCAAGCTGGACACGTTGCAGCCGATATTCTTCGCCACCCTGTATCTTTGTGTTCCACTTGCGTCAGTTAGCGCATAACAACGCATATAATCAAATTTACTCAGTAAAGAGGTGAATAATGGACGAATCAAAATTCAGCATCGCGACAAACACAGACCGAGAACGTTACATTGTCAGACCTTGTAGTGAAATTCCTCTAACAGAACTCGTACCAGGATGCGCAAGCCATCTACTGTCAGGGGAGAATATGTTGGCTAGTTTTCTAACAATGAATGCAGGCTCTACTTTTGAGCTTCACTCTCACCCAGAAGAACAAATCATGATAGTGACTGAGGGATATTGCGATGAGGTTGTAGGTAACAAGATATATCACTTGAGGGAAGGAGACGTAATCTATCTGCCTCCCAATATAAAGCATGGAGCATTCATACGGGATGTGGACTGCAAGGCAATTGATGTTTTTTCACCAGTGCGCCCAGATTACAAAAAGAAGTATGTACTACAAAATCCTGGAAGTGCCATCAAGTTCAAACCTTGAAAACACGAAAGTTCCGCCTACCACAACCTTAGGAGGTGATTCTCAAAGAGGAAGAGAAAGCCACGATGATCCTCAACAGCAAGGATCATGACTCTACTTAAAGTAGTGCAGAGTGAAGTAGTTCCCGAAACGCAGTCTCGTTTACTAAAGGAGGGAAAGGTTATGAGAAAATTCTTTGCGGTTCTATTAGCTGGATTAGCGCTGCTTCTCATTGTCACCGGTGTGTTTGCCCAGGATGACACAATCAAGATTGCTATTGGTGTAGAGCCGGACGTGCTGGATCCCGTAAGACAGAGTACTGTCTTAATCGCAAATATCGTCGATTTCACTTGCGAAACGCTGCTGTACATGACACCAGACAGCGAGCTTGAGCCCTTGTTAGCGACCTCGTGGTCCGTTTCCCCAAGCGGCTTGGAATACACGTTCAATATCAGACAAGGTGTCAAATTCCACGATAGTACTCCTCTTAATGCTGAAGCCGTTAAGTTTAGTTTCGATAGGATTATTGATCCTAACATACCAACACCGTGGAGCGGGTACGTCGGTCCTCTGGAGCGAGTTGAGGTAGTCGATGAATACATAGTGAGAGTTATACTCAGCAAACCGTTCGCTCCTTTCTTAACTGGTGCAGCGTATACTGCAACAGCCATTGTCTCACCCACCGCGGTTCGTGACATGTCCCCTGAAGAATTCATTTTCTCGCCAGTTGGAACGGGGCCATTCAAAATCGAGAGTTACGTCCCTGGAGTCAGGGTAGTTCAAGTACGAAATGAAGATTATTGGGGAGACCTTGCCCTGCCCAAGAAGATCATCTGGAACATTGTGCCTGAGGCTGGAACAAGACTTGCGCAGGTTCTAAGCGGCGATATTGACATCGCGTACCAGATCTCTCCAGCGGATATACCCCGAGTAGAGGCCAACCCTTCCGTTGAGCTTGTTTCGGTTCCTAGCACAAGGACCATGGGGCTCTGCTTCAACACATCAAAGCCGCCATACGATGACAAGAAAGTGAGGCAAGCACTGGCTCACGCTATCGATGCGGATGCCATAGCGGAAGACATCATGAGAGGAGCAGCATCCCGATCAACAGGTCTACTCGCCCCAAGCTTCTTTGGCTACTATGAACTTCCACCCTATGAATATAACCCCGAGTTGTCAAAACAACTGCTGGCCGAAGCTGGCTACCCGGATGGCATCGATGATATAGCAATGTTTTTCCACACCGCGGGACGCACGCCGATGGATACGGAGGTTTGTCAAGCCATTCAGGCTTATCTAGGAGAAGTTGGTGTAGATGTGGCCTTGGTAACAATGGATTGGTCAGCGTTCATTGCTGCTCTCCTCTCACCGCGCGATAAGAGCCCTTACCACCTAACGAATCTCAGTTGGGGGACACCACCGGATGCACACCACACTCTTTATACCCTCTTCCATTCCTCGATGCACCCTCCGAAATCCTTCAACCTCTCGTTCTATTCCAATGCCGAGGTCGACAGACTGCTTGAAGAAGCTGCAGTTGAAGTAGATCGAAATGTAAGGCGAGATCTCTATCGACAAGCATCTGTAATCCTATGGGAAGACGTCCCTTGGGACACGCTTTATGTCGTCAATATGTCACTAGCTGTAAACGCAGATTTGCGCGATCTCATTGTCTACCCTTGGGAGAAATTCAGCGTGGTTAAGTCGTACCTGGAGAAGTAAGGAGGGAAAGAGACAAGGGCGAGAGCTAAAGTTAAAAGCTCTTGCCCTTGCTTGTTAGAGGCAAACGAGGCGCCATGCTAGGATACGTTATCAAACGCATAGGTTTGAGTTTTCCGCTCATTCTAGGCGTTACTGTTATCACTTTTCTGTTAACTCGCGTCCTTCCCGGAGACCCTGCACGAACGATTGCAGGAGTAAATGCAACGAATGAAGTAGTAGAGCAGATCAGACAAAAATTCGGTCTCAATCAGTCTTTGCCGGTACAGTACTTCGTTTATCTGAAAGACCTGTTTAGAGGGAATATGGGAGTATCTATCAGATCAACTAAATCCGTCATGCAAGAGATAATGGCAAGATTCCCAAATTCCTTGAGTCTCGTAACTCTGAGCGTGGCGTGTGCAGCCGTCTTTGGAATCGTCGTGGGCACTTTTTCAGCAATTCACCATTATTCTGTGCTTGACCACATTGCTACGTTGGTCTCTCTATTCGGTGTCTCGATACCAATCTTCTGGTCAGGACTTATGTTGATTTCTCTCTTTTCAGTCACCCTTCGTTGGTTACCTGCTGGGGGATTTGGAACCCCTGCGCACTTCATCTTGCCAGTCTTTTCTCTGTCACTTTACTGCGTGGCTAACATCATGCGAGTCACTAGATCCAGTGTTTTGGATGTTCTTCACCGCCCCCATGTACAGGTTGCGGAATCCAAAGGTCTTCCACAATGGATCGTGATTTACAAACATGTCGTCAGGAATGCACTGATGCCGATTCTTACTATCATCGGTCTGCAGTTCGGAAGCCTCTTAGGTGGTATTGTTCTTGCGGAAACCGTTTTTGCCTGGCCAGGCTTAGGCTCTCTACTCATGCTGTCAGTCTTCTCCAGAGACTATCCCGTTATCCAAGGAATTGTGCTTATCCTGGCCATGGTTGTTATTGCAACTAATCTCGTAACAGATCTGGCCTATGCTGTGATAGATCCACGCGTGGTATATGCGTGAGAAACACCGGTGCGCTTTCATGGCGGTGGTTCCAAAATGCTTTGGCGTAATGTCTGGAAAACACTAAAAAAATCCCGAATAGGTCTAGTTGGCCTTGGTTTGATTTTGCTATTTGTTCTTATAAGTATTCTAGGCCCGCTAATAGCTCTCCATGATCCGTTGAAAATAAATCTAGCTTATTCGCTTGAGGGTCCCTCTCGGGATGCTTGGCTGGGAACAGATGTGCTGGGTAGAGACATCTTAAGCCGTCTCCTCTGCGGGGCTAGACCCTCTCTCTTAATCTGTTTTGGTGCAGTAGGATTTGGGATGATCATTGGCGTTCCACTGGGAGTATGTGGGGGGTACTTCCGTGGGAAAGTGGATCTAGTCATCCGGAGTTTGGCTGATCTTCTTCTTGCTTTCCCTCCCTTCTTGCTCGCCCTCTCCTTGATCGCTGCCATTGGTGTTGGGTTAAACAACGTTCTGTTGGCCGTAGGGATTAGCACCGTACCCGTTTATATAAGACTAGTTAGGGCGGAGACCTTTACTATTGCTGAAGAGGATTACGTGACAAGCTCTGTCGCGCTCGGAAGAAGCAATACCGGCATTATCATTGCCCATATACTTCCGAACATTATTCCTGTGATAGTTGTCCAATCAACGTTATTCATGGGCATAACCCTGTTATACGCTGCTGGTCTGGGGTTTCTCGGTTTGGGAGCGCAACAACCGCAACCAGAGTGGGGAGCGATGTTAGGAGCCGGCAGAAACTACATTTTTTCTGCGCCGCAGCTTTCCCTGTTTCCCGGCCTGGCCATATTCGTCACAATACTGGGATTCAATTTGCTAGGAGATGCGCTTAGAGATGCTCTCGATCCGTACCAAACATGAAAGGAGGTGGCTCGGAGATCGCGGTTGGGAATGATTATTCTGCGAGGCCTTTTCCGTAAGAATCAATGCACAAGGAGTGGGGTAACCGTGAACAGTGACAGTCTCTCTTACTCAGAGAAGCATATAGGGAACTATCCCGGATGTGCGGAAACAACCTTCGCCATCGTCGCTGATGCTATGGGACTCCAGAACGCTGATGTATTCTCTGCAGTTATTGCACTCTCCGGGGGAATAGCAGGACTCGGGACCGGAAGCTGTGGTGCAATCGCTGGAGCTGCCACGGCAATTGGGCTGATGGCAAAGGTAAGCCCTGATGACTTGAAGTGCAACCCAAAGCTTCAAGATGAGATTTTTCGACGCACTGCGCTTGTGGCGGAAGCTTTTGAAAACAAGTATGGTGGCTTATCGTGCTTGGATGTTCAGACAAAACTATATGGGCGTAGCTTTGACCTCCGCACTACCGAAGGGCGGAGGGAATTCGATAACAACGAAAAAAAGTGCGCGGAAGTCTGTAATAATGCAGCAAGCTGGGCGATAGAGGTTATCCGAGAATGCCACACAGGTTGAGCATTCTTGGCCGTAAGGAGCGTGATTGGGCGATGAACAACTTGCTATCTTCAGAGATAAGAAAGATCCCACGGTCGGGTATTCGCAAGATTTATGAGATGTCTCAGGGGATGGAAGACGTTGTGCACCTGGAAATAGGTGAACCGGATTTTCCTACTCCTCCGGAGATTCTGGAACGGGCTTTCGAAGCAGCGCGAGATGGGGAAACGCACTATACCCCCAATGCCGGTACCTATGAACTACGGGAAGCGATCTCCAAAGCCATGACTACCCAGATTGGCATTCCCTACACTCCCGATGAGATCGTAGTCACTGCTGGAGCAAGTGAAGCCCTTATGTTAGCTTCTCTTGTAACACTTAGCCCTAATGATGAAGTGATAGTCCCGTCTCCTCATTATCCCAATTACGTCCCCCAGATTCTCATTTCCAAAGCGGTTCCGAAGGAAGTAGTTCTTAACAAGAAGTATGGATTTAATCTGACCCCAGAATTGCTGGAGAACTCAATTACAACAAGGACCAAAGCTGTCCTGCTGAACTATCCACACAATCCGACAGGCGCAATGCTTGATACTGATACTCTTAGGGGTATCGCTGAATGTATTATATCTCATAATCTAATTGTATATTCAGATGAGGCATATGAAGCAATAGTGTACCACAAGGATGGTCACACTAGTATTGCTTCAATAGAGAGTCTGAAAGAGAGAACCATCATTGTACGAAGTTTCTCCAAATCCTACGCAATGACTGGTTGGCGAATTGGCTTCCTCGCCGCCCCTCGGGTCATTGCTGAACATGCTGCATATTTACATGAGAATACATCCATTTGCGCAAGCTCAATATCGCAGAAGGCAGCTCTAGCTGCCCTCCAATCATGCAAGGGCGCCGTCCAGTACATGCGCGAAGCTTATAAAAGAAGAAGGGATATCGTTATTGAAGAAGCAACTCGGCTAAAAGGCGTTGAACTCTTCGAACCCAGAGGTACCTTCTTTGCCTTTCTAGATATATCTGGTTTCGGGTTGCCTTCGAGACAACTCGCACAACTACTACTACTTACAGGAAAAGTGGCTGTTGTACCAGGGGATGCTTTTGGACCTGGTGGTGAAGGTTTCATAAGAGTGTCTTTCGCTGCTTCTGAAGATACTATAAGAGAGGGTTTTAAGAGAATGCGCAAGGTCTTCGGTAGCTTGGGTTAACAACCATATGGAGAGACAACAGCACCCTAAGGCAAGATAGAAAAGGGACACGGAGTATCATGCTGCTACAACACGGTAACATAGTACTGCTCGATGGTTCCGTTCTCGAGAAGACGGATCTGAGAATAGCCGGCTCTGTAATATCCGAAATAAAGAGAGGTCTAACGCCCCACAAGGATGAAACGCGATTTGACATAGATAGGAGATGGGTTCTGCCTGGACTGATCAATGCCCACGTACACATCGCTCTTTCGGGAACCGAAACGCAAGAAAGAATCCTCAACCAATCCGTTGCTGACTTTGCCATTAATGGGGTGAAGAATGCGGAAACTCTACTAATGTCAGGGTTCACTACCGTCCGGGACTTAGGAGCCCCTCACCACATTGACATATCCGTTAAACATGCTATTGAGAGTGGAAGGCTCAACGGGCCAAGAATTATGGTTTCTGGGAAACCAATCACTACAATAGGAGGCCATGCTTGGTATTGGCCCAGTCGGCAAGCCGATGGTCGAGAGGAATGCCGGAAAGCAGCCAGGGAGGAGTTGTTCGCTGGCGCCGATCAACTGAAAGTTATGGCCACTGGTGGACTCCTGACGATGGAGGGGGACCCGGGAGCGCCACAATTAACAGAAGAAGAGATCGGGGTAATTGTGGAAGTTGCAAGGGATGCTGGCAAGAAAGTTGCTGCTCATTGTCACGGTTTGGAGGGAATACGCCGTGCAGTTCATGCTGGAGTAGATTCTATCGAACATGGAAGCTACGCAGATGAGGAGGCCTTGGTCAATATGCGAGAACGTGGCATCTTCCTATGCACATGCCTGCGCGCAACATTCGTCCTGCAACAAATGGAAGGGGCGAGTAACAGCTTTTGCGATTGTGTAAGAAAGCGAGCAGCGAAGGCTTTCTCAAGACAATGTGAGACGTATACCATGGCCCATGAACTCGGCGTGAAGCTTGCTTATGGAACTGATTCTGGCACGCCTTTGAATCCCCACAAGGAGAGCTCCAGGGAATTCGGTTTCATGGCGAGGTGTGGTCTATCACCTGTTGAGACAATCCATGCTGCAACAAAGTATGCGGCCGAGCTTCTTGGGATCGACAATGCGGTTGGGACACTGGAAATTGGCAAAATAGCCGATATTCTTGTAATAGAAGAAAATCCATTGGATAGTATCTGCGTTCTAGAGAACTTGCAGAAACACATTATCCTTCTTTTCAAAGCAGGCCAGACAGTAATAGAGAAATGATCCGGCTAGTCCTGTCTGCGTTCCCGAGGGGGAGGGAGATAGTTAGCACATGAGGGAGGATCTTACAATTCATCACCTAGGCAGAATAAAGACAGAGGCGCAAACGATAACGGGGAGACAACGTAACCTTTACAGCACCCTGGAGGAGGGTGATATGCAGAGAGTGAAAATACCTACAACCGTAGAAGTGATCATAGAGAGTGGAGTCATCGCAGTCGTAAGAGCAAGTTCCTCGAGCCGCCTTACTCAGGTGATATCTTCCTTGCTGGAGGGTGGTATTACGTGTATCGAAATCACGATGACCACACCGGATGCTCTAGCGATCATCCAGGAGCTCTCTCGCGATAAGAAAGATGCCATAGTTGGAGCAGGAAGTATTCTGGATGGGGAAACAGCTAGGACCGCGATCCTAGCTGGAGCTGAGTTCATCGTATGCCCGACTCTAGAACTGGACGTCATTAGGATGGCAAAACGATACAGCAAAGTAGTTGTGCCAGGGACATTCACTCCAACGGAAATTCTAAGAGCCTGGGAAGCAGGAGCAGATATCGTCAAGGTGTTCCCCGCAAGTCGCCTGGGGCCGCGATATTTCAAAGACATCAAAGGACCTCTCCCACAGGTTAGATTGATGCCTACGGGGGGAGTGAACCTGGAAAATGCTGAGGATTTCATCGTTGCCGGGGCTGATGCGGTAAGCGTTGGCTCATCTTTACTGGACAAATCAGCTATCGCGAATGAGCGGTATGAAATCCTAACACGAAATGCACGTCAATTCATTGCAGCGGTGAAAAGGGGAAGGGAGATAAAGGATGCAGAGTAGCGAAGGAGCTCCTAAGAAACTCAGAGTCTCAAACGACATCTCTCCTTCGAGCGAGAACAAAACTAGTATTCGAAAGGCTCAGGATGGATTCCCGTAGTCGGGTTCTGACAACATTAGAGCACAAAGAGCCGGACAGAGTTCCTTTTGACCTGGCTGGAGCGACCAATGCTGGCATACACGTGATAGCATATCAGAGCCTATTGGAGCACTGGGGTGACCCTAGAAGGGCGAAAGTAGAAGCGATAATCTCTCAAAAAGCAGTGGTTCATGAAGACATCTTAGATCGCTTAAAAGTAGATTCCAGAAAAGCAAATCCATCAACAAAGATTACTGAACGATTGCAACACAAAGTGAAGTCTGACAAACAACATACCTATTTTAGGGACTCTTGGGGCATCAAGTGGGCAAAGCCCAAGAAAGGCGGACTTTATTACGATATAAGAGAGAATCCACTCTCCAGCAAATTCTCGAAAGCTGACATCGACGATCTAACCCCCCCAAGTCTTTATGCAAAAGACCAACTTGCTGATTTTAGAGAAAGAGCCAAGGTTTATCGTGACAAAGGTTTTGCAATCATAGTGGGAGGAACTGGCGGTGGAATCTTCGAATGGGCATGCTGGCTCCGTGGGTACAAGAACTTCTTCGTGGACATGCTAGCCCGCAAATCACTAGCAGAACGGTTGCTAAGAAAAATCCTGGAACACAAACTGCGACATTACAGGCAGGTACTGAATGAATTAGGGGATCTCGTAGATATCGTTGCGGAAGGCGACGACATGGCGACTCAAGAACGACTGATGATAAGTCCAGACCTTTACAGAAGGATGATTAAGCCTTTACACATCGAGTTGTTCAAAGAAATACAGATGTACGCCGGTAAAAGAATCTATATCCATTTTCACTCCTGCGGAGCCATCAGAGAGCTAATACCCGAATTGATTGAGGCAGGAATTGATGCCTTGAATCCCGTTCAGGTTTCTGCCAGGGGAATGGACACGAAGCAGCTGAAGAAAGATTTCGGACGCGACATCACCTTCTGGGGGGGTGGCGTCGACACACAACATACCCTGCCCAAAGGAACTCCTGAGCAAGTAAGAGCTGAAGTTAAGAGGCGAATAGACGATCTTGCTCCAGGAGGAGGATTTGTGTTCTCAGCTGTGCACAACATCCAACCCGACGTTCCAGCTGAGAACATCATCGCAATGTGGGAAAGCCTTAAAAAGCATGGAAGTTACCAGTAAAGACGGAAGAGGAATAGGACAGTTTTTTTCGTGAACCTGCAATTGCGATTTCAGGAGGTGCGGTGTGTTATACAAAGATGATTTGCGCTCTTCTTCAGACGTATTTATTGGCACCTTTCTGTCCGAGATCTCCAGTCCTGCGATTCCTGTGATCATGGCGAAGGCTGGTTTTGATTTCTTGATCATCGATATGGAACACGGGGCTTATACTTACGAATCGGCCTGTCTACTGGCTGGCTCAGCTCGGAGAACCGGGATCACGCCTATAATTCGTATTCCGGAAATATCTCGTACTAACGTCTTGAGAGCACTTGAAGTCGGCGCCAAAGGTATCATGGCTCCTTTCATTCATGCCCAAGACGAAGTTTCAAGACTATATGACCTATGCCAATACTGGCCTGAAGGACACCGGGGAATTTCATTTGGAACAGCCCACACTGAATATCAGACACCAGAAGCGCTTACTTACATGAAGAAAGCCAACGAAGAGGGCATCATACTTGTGCAAATCGAGACGCAAGAGGCTTTGGAGAACTTAGACGAGATTCTGTCATCAGGGAAGATCGACATTGCTTTTGTCGGCCCCTACGACCTTTCAGTTTGCCTGGGTGTACCTGGTAAGGTCAATAGCCAGCTTGTTAGGACCACGATCAAGAGAATCTTGAAAGCGGCAAAGGAGCATGATGTTGTGCCCGGAATTTTTGCTATGAGCAGTGAAGTAGGTAAAGAATGGATCAAAGACGGTTTTAGATTTGTCGCCTGCTCAAGCGAACTGTTCATACTCTCGTCCGCCAGCAAGAGAATTGCTTCGGAACTAAGACCCGACTTTGAACTTTCTCAGGCAACAAACAGATCCCAAAAGGAATGAAGTAGCTACTAGGAACGTAGTGTGGTACTACGGGATGGGAAAGGCGGTCTTCGCATAAGGAGTTCAAAACGAAGGATGCAGCATGAGAAGGTTTCAATTGATGATTTCAGGTTCAATTGAGCTCGCCCCAGAGGTGTTGACCCCTATGGCGGAGCCGATGGTGGCCCACTATGGCGATGAATGGACGGACTTCTATAAGGAGACCCTGGGACTCCTACAGAAGATCTTCCAGACTGAGGGGCACGTCTTCCTGTTCCCGGGGTCGGGAAGCGCTGGGCTCGACGCTGCCCTTGGATCAACACTGTTTCCTGATGGCAGGGTGCTAATCCCCCGAAACGGCTTTTTTGGCGACCGGCTTGAGGAGATCGCCCGGACCTATACGCCACATGTTCGAACTATAAAGTTTCCCCTTGGCCAGCCAATTGAACTGGACTCGGTAGAGAAAGCCCTCCGGAAGGAACATTTCGAAGTCGTCGCGGCTGTGCATTGTGAGACATCCACCGGCGTGCTCAACCCAATCCGAGAACTGAGCAAGCTGTGCCAACATTATGGGGCTCTGTTTATCGTAGACGCCATTTCCTCCTTGGCCATCGAGCCTCTCGAAATGGACGCCTGGGGAATCGACCTCTGCGTATCCGCGTCGCAAAAAGGTCTTGAGTCGCCACCAGGATTAGGACTGGTAGCGGTGGGGAAAGCGGCCTGGAAATGGATCAACCAGGTAGAGAGTCCTGGCTGGTATCTGAACCTCAAGGTTTGGAAAGAGTACGAGAAAAAGTGGGGCAATTGGCACCCTCATCCTGTCACCCACGCAGTGAACAACGTGCGCGCTCTTCGTGTAGGAGTGGAACGCATACTGAGTGAAGGGCTTGAGAACCGGTTTCAACGCCACCGCGAGACGACGGCACAGCTTCGCCAAGGGTTGCGAAACCTTGGCCTTGAGCCCTATGTGCCCGATGAGTTTGCCGCCCATGGGGTAACTTCGGTAGTAGGACCGGAAGGCAAGGTGGAGAAACTCCTCGCCTGCGTTCGGGACCAGCACGGACTCTTGCTCGCTGGAAGCCTGGGAGAGCTCAAAGGGAAGGTATTCCGGATTGGGCACATGGGTCCTGGAGCCACTACAGAAGCGGTGGAGATGGTGCTCTCGGTTTTAGACAAAGCGCTTGCTGCTGTGCGTTGAGACAGACATAGAGGAAGGAGTAAACGTGGTAGAAAATTATGACTTAGTAACCTTCGGTGAGACGATGATCCGGCTCTCACCACTGAATTTCAGGCGACTGGAACAGACGAGCCTGCTCGATGTGAATGTCGGAGGCTCGGAGTTAAACGTGGCCGTCGCTGCGCAACGACTAGGGCTTGGAGTGGCCTACGTCACTCGCCTCACCAACAATCCTCTGGGCCGGATGATCGCGAACAAGGCCCGCGAGCACGGAGTGGATACCTCCTACATTGTCTGGACCGATGATGATCGGGTGGGAACCTACTTTGTGGAGTTCGGGGCAAGCCCCCGTCCCAACTCCGTGGTATATGACCGCCGTGATTCAGCGATCG
>Ga0315538_1001669_pt1 | contig 13054 bp, 12 predicted proteins | sample SalMarSW160230MG_2_FD_203834 | JGI IMG/M metagenome (GOLD analysis project Ga0315538, IMG submission 203834) | Salt marsh sediment microbial communities from the Plum Island Ecosystem LTER, Massachusetts, United States - Salt Marsh Sediment SW1601-230 ...
GTTACCGTGATGATCCGGATCTATACAAGCGTATAGACAATGCCGTTGATTTGGTGGGAAAGCTGCAACAGGCGGGTTTCCATGCCACTCAACGGGTATACGGGTTCGGTCTGGCTGCTGCTGGCTCTACTTCCGCCGGGGTTCAGCTGAGGGGCGTAAACCTCACAAATGAAGTGACGGTAACCCAAATCCACCAGCATGTGATGCAAGGGGACTGGCTCGCTGATACCGACCCCAAGGGTGTGGTGATAGGAAGAAAACTGGCCCGTACCCTGGGTGTTACACCAGGTAATGAAGTTGTTATTATCGGTCAGGCGACAGATGGCTCCATGGCGAATGATCTTTATACAGTGCGCGGCATTCTCAAGTCCATCAGTGATGACGTAGATCGCGCCGGTTTCTTCATGGTGGAACACGCGTTTCGTGAGTTGATGGTGTTACCTCAAGGGGCACATGAGATCGCGGTGATGCGACATGACCACAGTCGTGATTTGGACTCTGCCACAGCACAAGTAGCAGCGCTGGCACGGGGGTATGAAACCATGAACTGGCGTCAACTACGACCCGTTATCGCCAGAATTCTTGATTTAGCCGATGCCCAAACTATCATCATGATCTTAATTACCTACGTGGCTGTGGCCATGATAGTGCTCAATGCCATGCTCATGAGCGTATTTGAACGCATCCGTGAGTTAGGCATAATGAAGGCCCTTGGCGTCACACCTTGGCAGCTAACGCTGCTGGTTTACGCTGAAACCATGATTCAAATTGTAACGGCGAGCATTATTGCCTTTATATCGGGTTGGTCCGTCGCCCATTATTATCAGGAGAACGGCATTGATCTGTCGGCGATCGCCAGCAGTACATCTTTTGGTGGCGTGGCGATGGATCCTATCTGGCACGCTCATGTGACAACAGAGTCTGTGGTTATCCCTATCGTATTTCTATTTCTTATTGGAGCGGCAGCCGTGATTTATCCAGCGATTAAAGCGGCGATCATTCAACCGGTAAAAGCGATTCATTATCATTTATAGAGCTTTGCAAAACCTGACAATTTTTTGTCAACCCAATGAAGAGGGTGGACTTTTCTGAAGTGACTGGTCTAAGGGACTGAAGAAAAGCCCACCCTCTTTAAGGAAATGTGAGTTATGCAAAGCTCTCATTTAAGTTAGGTACTTTCAGGAGTATGTCTGTTGTATATAAAACGATAGAGCGGAGCAATGTATTACCTTTAGCTCACTTTGAACTTTTAAGGTTTATTCAGTCTGAAAAGTGGCAAAAAAAATGACACTTGGCAAAATGGCATGGCGCAACCTTTGGCGAAGGAAGCGCCGCACATTCATTACCGCTTTTTCAATCGGCTTTGGTGTAATGCTTACTGTCACGTTCACTGGCACAGGCGACTATGGGTATACTAAAATGATTAATGCTGGTGCCATTATGGGCCTTGGTCATGTTACCATAGAGGCGCGTGGCTACAACCAAACCCCCGCTTTGGATAAGAGACTGCTGAAGGCGGAACAGATACGTGAGCAGATCTTAACAATGCCTGGAGTGAGCGATGCCATTGTCAGGATTATGGGACAGGCCATGTTCGCCAGTGCTAGAAAGACCGTTGGTGGCATGTTGATGGCCATCGATCCCGCCCAGGATTCGGCTGAGCAGAATTTATTGCTTCGCTCTCTTGTGCACGGACATCTGTTTTCCAGTGCAGAGGGCCGTGGTGTGGTAGTCGGAACCAAAATGGCGCAAAAGCTCAATCTGCGTATCGGTAAAAAGCTGGTTTATACTACAACTGATATATACGGAGAAATTGTCAGCGAGATCGCCCGGGTCGTGGGCATATTTGAGACCGGGGTCGACGAGGTGGATGGTGCAATGGTTTTATTGCCCATCAGCAGTGTGCGTGCTACATTGCACTATGATGTCCAGGATGCTACGCTGGTGGCTGTCATCATTAATGACCACCGCCGTGCTAAAAGCGTGCGGGATCAAATTTCTGCTGCAGTGGGGAACCCGCAGAGGGAAGTCCTGACCTGGAAACAGACGCAGACCGAGTTGGCGGGCATCATCACTATGGACAAAAGTGGAAATTATATTATGCAGCTTCTCATAGGCCTGCTGATAGCAGCAGGTCTATTGAACACCTTGCTCATGAGCGTGCTGGAACGGAAAAGGGAATTCGGTGTTATGATGGCCGTTGGTATGTCGCCAGCAACGTTGTTCAGGTTAGTGCTTGTGGAATCCTTCTGGCTTGCGCTCATAGGACTAATAGTGGGGATTATCATCACAACCCCGTGGTACGCTTACCTCTACTATGTAGGTCTCGATTTTAGCGGGGCTATTGGGGAGGGGTATAATGCAGGCGGTGTGCTTGTGGATCCCCTGTTCAAGATCAGGCTTTATAAAGAGAGCATTATTGCCATCCTTGCGGGCGTGTTCAGCCTTACCCTATTATCAGGGATTTACCCTGCCTGGCGCGCCGGACGTATTCCGCCGGTGGAAAGTCTGAAAGTAATTTAACCAAGAGAGGGAATAGCATGGAGCACCAGTCAATTGTCCATCTCGAAGACACTACCAAGATCTATCAGCAGGGGAAAGTTGAAGTATGTGCGGTGGATAGGCTGTCCCTTAGTATTAAAAAGGGAGATTTCGCTTCCCTATGCGGGCCCTCGGGCTCTGGCAAAACCACAGTGCTGAATCTTATCGGTGGCTTGGACATCCCTACAAGTGGAAGAGTTTTGCTGGAGAATCAAGACCTCGCTACTCTCACCCGCTCACAGATCTCGGCCATACGCCGGGACCGGCTCGGTTTTGTTTTCCAGGCCTATAACCTAATCCCGGTGCTGACTGCATATGAAAATGCAGAGTTCGTTTTGAGGTTGCAGGGTGTATCGGAACGCGAATGCCGGGACCGAGTAATGGCTGTTTTGAAAGAGGTTGGTCTGGAGGATCTGGAAAACCGACGACCTGATGAAATGTCTGGAGGTCAACAACAGCGAGTGGCTATTGCGCGGGCCATTGTCAGTCGACCAGCTATCGTGTTGGCCGACGAACCAACTGCGAATGTGGATTCGGCGACTGCGGAATCCCTGCTGGATCTTATGCAACGCCTCAACCAGGACTACGGGGGCACCTTTCTCTTTTCCACCCATGACCATCGGGTGATGGAGCGTGCACGCAGACTTATCTGCCTGAAAGACGGTAGAATAGAAACCGACGAGGTTCGCCGTTGAGGCACGGCACAACTTTTCAAATAATACTTATATTCGTGTTCAGCGCTACACTTCTATTCATAACACTCTTGATACCCGCCCATGGATTTTATGAATGGGGGACTGATGATAGGTCCATCGATGTGCGCGGATTGATGAGGGGATTTGCGACTGCCTATAAAAATCCGGAAAACAATTTTTTCTACGAAGATAAATCAGGTTCCGGGGTGGCTGCCCTGCTTCGCCTGCTCATGCAGGCTCAGGCGGGCCAACACTTGAGCTTTGAGGTCAATGTCTACCAGACCTACATCCCCACCTCCTTAGTCTCACCTCAGATCGACTTCGGCACGTCGCTGGATGTGGAACGGAGCTCAGCATTGGAGTGGAATTTTAGTGACGACAATTATGTACACCTGGCAATAGATCGGTTAAATTTTCGGGTGTCGCGCAATCATTTCGACCTTATCATAGGGCGCCAACCCATCAATCTGGCGACTACGTTCTATTTTACTCCCAACGACTTCTTTGCCCCATTTGCTGCGCAAAGCTTTTATCGCGTGTACAAACCAGGCGTGGACGCCGTTCGCGCTGAGGTGCGACTGGGCAATCTTTCGCAACTATCATTGATCAGCGTACTTGGCTATAAACTCGATCCTGACAGCGACACTGGTTGGAGCGACGAGCCCGAGAGAGAACGAGCCTCTTACATTGGTCGTATCTCAACAGTTTTCCACGATTTCGAGTGGGCATTGCTCGGAGGTTTGGTATGTGAGACTAAAATAATTGGAGGTTCCTTGCAGGGTGAGCTGTTCCAATGGTTAGGTGTGCGCACCGAGGGTCATGTCGGCGCACCAGATGATACCCAACGGGACTCCTACTTAGAGCTGTCCGTCGGAGTTGAACACCATTGGGAGAATAGCCTAGACCTAAGGTTGGAGCAGTATTATCATGGCAGTGGTGCCAGCTCAGTTTCCGGTTACGGCACGAAACCCACTGCTGTACAGGGCGAAAGTGCCTACCTAGGCCGTAACTACACCGCTATTGGTGTTGGATATGAATTTACGCCGTTAGTGAAAGCAGAAATGCTGGCAATGACTAACTTGACCGACCGTTCCTATTTGCTGTCATTTAACGCTACCTATTCACTATCCAATGAATCCGAGCTTGCATTCAATCTCGGCGTGCCCATCGGCAAAAAACTGGAAGGTAGAGAGATTAAGAGCGAATTCGGATTGTATCCGTACTCGGTGAATATTGAAGTGCGGTGGTATTTTTAGACAACACGTCGTAAGAAGTGCTTAAATGGCTGAGGTACCGCGTAAACCCTTAGGGCGTTACTTAGCAGAGGTTTTTTATAGAAAAACTTATTTCTAATTCCTCTGCTTTTACTAAAGGATCAGATGGGTAGCTTTTAGTTGATGATAATTTAAATGCTTACTATGACAGTGCATTTTCTCCCTTTTTTGATTGGTGGATGCCAAGAAAGCTAACAGGAGGAGACACGTTACATGAAAAAGCCCCTGCTATCATCCCTTGTCAGTCAAACATTATTGCTTCTGAGGCGATTCTGAAAGGCCATAATGATTACCACATATGAACCTGTAGAATACAAAATCGAAATTAGGTTATATCGCATATAGTAGTTGAAAAATATCCCGGGAGCATGTATAACCTCCGTCCATGAAAATTTTTCTCCTCTTGCTCTTCTGGAGCCTCTGGTTTCTCAATTTTTCTACTCGGACTATTTTTTCTCCGCTTCTCCCCATTATCGAAGATGAGTTCGCCATCAGCCATGCCATGGCAGGCAGCATATTTTCTTTTTTATCTGCAGGTTATACTATTACCTTGCTCCTTTCTGGATTTCTATCCCCACGTATCGGATACAAACGGTCTATCGTATTAGGTTTCACTATTTTAATAACAGCGGTATTTTGCTTGAAATATGCGAGAAGTTACCCTTCTTTTGCTGTTGCCACTTTATTCGTTGGACTCGGAGCAGGCATATACTTACCAAGTGTCATGCCCCTTCTCACAACAATCTTTGCGCGTGACAACTGGGGCAAGGCCATTGCCTTCCATGAAACGGCTGCTTCTTTTAGCATCCTTTCTATTCCACTCCTGACAGCTCTTGCATTGCGCTTTTTTCATTGGAGAGTACTTTTTACCATTTTGAGTATGGCCGCCTTCGTTGTTATTATATTTTTCTGTATATTTTCTCCAGACCCTCGTCCCAAGAAGGAGAAAAGAGCTCGGCTCTCACGCATATTAATTCGTAAAGATTTTTGGATAATGGCTATCCTCTGGATTTTTGCTGCATCAAACAGCCTCGGACTCTACAATTTGATTCCCTTATTTCTTGTCAAAGAGAAGGGGATGTCGATTGAAATGGCAAATACAATCTTTGGTATATCTCGTACAGGGGGTTTTATTATTGTTATCTTAGCAGGGTTTCTCGTGGATCGGTATGGGGCTAAAAAGATTCTGTTCCTTTTATTGTTAACTACAGGACTTACTACAGTGGGCCTCGCTTTAACTCAGACCGTTCCACATCTGGTGGTGATGCTTATTCTTCAGGCAACCGTTTGTTCAGGGTTTTTTCCGGTTGCTTTTGTGGTCATCTCCAAAATCACGAGCTTTAATGAACGAAGTATCTTTACTGGAACAACGATAGCCATTGGTGTGATTATGGGACTTGGTTTTGCCCCATTTGCCTTGGGTGCAATAGCCGACATCTGGAATTTTCAGTATGGTATTCTTTTCCTGGGAGTAGTTACAGCGGTGTCCTGCATATTAGTGAGAGGTATTGGTGAGATTTAGGGCACTGTTTTTCTGCTGGCATTACTCGATTTCTTCAAAATTTACAATCGCAACATTTATCCGCCGGATTTGGGGTGGATTTATCAGCCAGTCTGCCAGACATACGGCAGACAAGATTTGCGGTGGATTTATTTTTTTATATTTATTTGTGAGGGGCAATAGAGGGGCAAAGTATAATTCAACATAAAAAAGGGCTCAAGCAAAATGCTTAAACCCTTACTGGTTCTGGTGCGCCTGGCAGGACTCGAACCTGCGGCCTGCGGATTAGAAGTCCGCTGCTCTATCCAGCTGAGCTACAGGCGCAATGCGGTTTTCCTGTTTTTCAAGTTTTCGATTGTAACTGATTTTGTAATCATTTAGGAGTTACAATTTGATGCTTGTCTTTGTGCAGCAAATTTTGAATCAGTATCATGTTCTTTGTTGTGCCTCTCAAAAAAGGCTCCTGGTTTTATGGCCTGATACCATCATAACTATCCTTTTAGGTATCCCCGCTCTTGTCATGTTTCTAATAGCATTTCTTCTAAAGACATGAAATAACGGCTTTCTAATTTCAGCATCCTTGCAGGCTTTATTCCATTTTTTCTAAAACTTTTTACCATATTTTTTCTGTTTTGCGCAAGGAAAAGATACGGTAGTAACCTTTGAAATTTCTTTCTGATGTCATGACAAAAAAGCTCGATGAAAAAGAACAGGCTAATTTTTAAGGATTATTAATGGCTGACTTGATACAAGTCAATGTGATCTTTTGATTATATTACTTATAGAGTAAGAACTATAAGAGAAAAGGTTTTACACTTAGCTGAAAGAGGTTTAATATGAATGAGAAAGCAAAAGGAGAAGCAAAGAAAATTACAGGATAAAGCAATTTTTTATTGAGGGGTCGATATATCCGTAAGATAATATGGCCCTTGTACACTTTAATTGCATAACTTAGCATTTCATTCTATCATGAAAAAGATTGCCGCTATCATAGTTACTTCACTATTCTGTTTCTCATTATTTATCCCTTCCTTGTCTGCCACCACTGATAAGAAGAATGAAATCATTATTGTTATTCCAGCAAGGGTTGTGGCTGGATTCATTAATGAGGTGCTCCCAATTGAAATAACCAAGCATAAGGGATTCTCAGGTATTATCTGGGTTAGATCGATTGATAAGGTGAAATTAGGCATGAATAAGGCGTCGTTTTCTGTAAATATGCGTGGACAAGATATTAAATATACAGGTAAAATCGGCCCATTATCAACGAGCGTAAGCTTGGGAAACATTGATATATCTTTCGACTGTGAAGCTTCGATTAGATATGATAGAGAAAAAAATATACTTTATGTGAAACCCAGAATTATAGAAAAAAGAAATGGAAATGAATTTTTATGGCCATTGTTGACCGCACTCATAAATGATAAAGAATATCCAGTTGAGATTCAAAAACTAAAACCCATAATAACTGAATTTAGCAGTAAGACAGTAGCAATAAATATGGATATTTCAAATGTTTATACGGTAAATAATAGGTTGTTTATCGGAATAAGACCTACGCTCGAGAAGAACGGTGAATAAGGCGAAATGCCTATAATGTTATGATTACATGATGTAGCTCCAATGATACCTTACTTATCGTTGGTTTCTTTTATGGCACATTTTATGAAAAATGTGCGGCCTTAACTGGGTGCAATATATAGGAGTTTACAACATATATCTCTGATGAATTTCAATAGCCTTTTGTACCTGTATTTTTCTACCTGCCGATACATGATATTAAGCCTTCTCGCTGTTATACTGGCCTTTACTCCCAGTGTATCAGAGGCAGGTACTGTTAAGATTATGCCGCTCGGCGATTCAATTACACAAGGCTACCGTGGCCGTGATAGCTACCGACGTGGTCTCTGGCTGAAATTGAAGGAAGCCGGCGCCGATGTGGATTTCGTGGGAAGTATGAAAAATAGTTTCATGGGCACACCTGCCCATGAAGATTTCGACATGGATCATGAGGGGCACTGGGGATGGCGGGCCGATCAGATCCTGGAAAACATTGATAGCTGGGCCGCAAGGTTTAAACCGGATATCGTGTTAATGCACCTTGGTACAAATGATATTGGCAGCCATCAGGATATAATTGAAACCGTTACCGAGTTAGAAAGAATAATTGCCATACTCCGAAAGCACAACCCAGGGGTAACGATTCTCTTGGCTCAGATATTACCCGTTGCCTTCTCATATGCGAACATTCGAATCATGACATTCAACGATGCGCTCCCTGAATTAGCAAAATCTCTGAATTCGGATAAATCACCCATAATCATTGTAAACCATTTTAGTGGCTTCGATGCGACTATAGACACCTATGACGGCATTCATCCAAATGATTCAGGAATAAAGAAGATGGTGATTAAATGGATCGCAGCCCTTAATAAAGTGCTCACCAACACCGGCATCTCTAAGGATATCGTATACTAACAGACGTTATGGCCTTGAATTTGGATAGTTTTTACTAAAGGGGAAGTATGCTGAAGGAATATTAGCAAGCTTACATGATCATAACAATGCTTTCTCTTTCTTAACCATCATACCAATTTGATATCGAAGAGTTGGCTTTCATAGATAGGCGTATGATTACAATATGAATATCGACATAAATTCAGGCTGACAGCATGTTTCAAATCTGGCCCGTTATGCGTAACATATCGTGTTTTTTAAATAATGGGGGCGATCACAAAATTTTCCCTGCTCCACACCAATGCTCCACCGATAGATACTCACCTATGTTACTCAAATTGCATCGTATGAGGATTACCTCTACAAAGATGCTTATGGTAAAGCGAGTCATAGGATCAGATAGAGTGGTTTATTCTGCTTCAGGCAAAATAGTAAATGTGTTTATGAAAGCGGTACGATATTGTGCTCTTTTTGCATGCATTACCATGGCAGGCTCCCTTCTTTGTGCAGGGTGTGCCCCAGTGATCTCTCAGGGGGCATTGAAGGAGGTTGATCAAACACTCAGCTTTGAGCAGGTATTGGAGAACCCGCAAGCCTACAAGGGAAGAATTGTGCTTCTGGGTGGCGACATTATCGAGACACAAAATCTCTCTGACAGAACGCTCATTATTGTCCTTCAACGCCCTCTCGGCTTTAACAAGAAGCCAAAGGCTAAGGATGTGTCACGGGGTAGATTTATCGTTTATATCCTTGGCTTTCTCGATCCGGCTATTTATCGCCAAGGGCGAAAAATTACCGTAGTGGGGTCAGTTATGGGAAGGGAGTTACGTACCTTGGGTGAGATAGAATATAGCTATCCTGTCATTGAGAAAAAGGAACTCTATCTCTGGCCGACAGATGGCTACTTTGTGACAGAACCCAGGGTACATTTTGGTGTGGGGATAGGAATTTGGCGTTAGAAGAATAGGGTGGCGCGATGGGAAGATTTACTTTTTATCTAGCGGTAGTTGTTGTTATATCCGGCTGTGCACATGTTATCTCAGAAGACATCCTACGAGAGGTAAATACTGAGATAGCCTTTGCTGAATTGCAGAAGGCGCCCCAGGACTATCAGGGAAAGATGGTCCTTTTGGGAGGAATTGTTGTCAAGACAGTGAATAAGAAGGATGGTACACTGCTCGAGATGTATCAGACAGAACTTGACCGTTATGGTAGGCCTATAAATATCGATTTTTCTTTGGGGCGTTTCTTAGCTTACTATAAGGGGTTTCTGGATGGCGAGATCTACCGGAACGGGAGAAAGGTTACCATTGTCGGGATTGTGCAGGGCGAGGAGGTTATAAGGTTAGGGGAGATTGACTACCCCTGTCCCTATCTTGTAGTCAAGGAGATTCACTTGTGGAGGGAAGAACAGCCATATGCATATGCCCCATATCCCTTTGGCCTTTGGGGCCCATGGCCATGTCATCCATGGTATCAATGGCGCGACCCATACTGTCGCTACCGTTAGTACTATCAACCATTCCTCGGATACAAAGTGTGTTGTCTACTATTTGCTACTAATCGTGAAAAAAGAACGTTGAATGTAGGTTACTTCACTGCTTTCATGTAACATTCCCATCACTGCTAAGCAAAGAACTTTTCTAGCGTATACGATGTTTTTCCTTGGATGTCATTTGTGCTCCCTCTTGTTAGAATCGTTTGTCACCGGGTGTACGGAGTGCCCTTCTTTTCAATAATGGGTATCCCCTCTACCCATTCCATACCCCCTAAAATCACCCTGCCTTTTCTAAAAGAATACCATATCAAGCCCTCAGATATGGGAGCATTGATGATGAAGGGGAAGCTGAAAGAAAGGATTATGGAGATTTTAAAAATACATGGTGATTTAAATTTCTTGTTCCTATGAAAGAATGAAAAGCTTGAGAGATTGGTTGTCTGTATTGGGAATAGGGCAGATCATGTTGATAGTTCTTATATGTAAGCCTGATTTAATCACAGCCTCTAAAATTTCGTAAGTGTATGACTTAATTAATTATACTGGAATGGAGTTATAGTGATAGCGACTATCGCCTATGGCAAGTAGTCTGTAATTCATGCTGGCAACCATCCCATTGATAGAAGAATGGAAATAGTATTTTTCGCTTAAGCTTGCTGCCACCCGTAGATGGAAGTACTGTTGTGTCCCTCCCATGATGTCAAATAGCTAATACCATTTTCATCTAAAAGCATCATAGAACCAAGAAAAATCATCCCCAAACTCCTCATGTTCATTTTCTTAAATTTAAAAAGATCTTCTCGCAGCATAATTCAGGTGACCCTCCCTGTTAATCTAACACATCAAAGACTCCATATGTTGCAAATACAGGACTAAAATGATAAAAGGCTTAGGTAGAGGTATGCAATTAAATAGCTGTGCAATTTCTGCACGAACGTCCCCCTAATGCATCGGGGCCCTTCAGGATCAGCCGCAATCCAATGTATCTGAGCATGCTGATCTGGCTCGCTGGGCTGGCTGTTTTTCTGGGTTCGTTAAGTACATTCCTGTTTCCGATTCTTCTTTTCCTGACAGCCAATTTCCTGATCATCCCGCTTGAAGAGCAAAACATGGAGGAGGGGGTATTCGGAGAGCGGTACCTCGAATACAAACAGCGTGTGAGGCGATGGCTTTAAGGCTGCCGCCTAATGAGTGAAAGGTTCAGGGTTAAACGCCAGGTTCAGAGTTGATATGGGTTTTACTTCGTAATAAGAATGGCAAAAAATTGAAACATATAATCATGATTTTTTAAATATTTTTGAAATAATTCCGATCACTCAATAGGTGGGCGGCTGGCATACCTATCTCAAGTGGACTGCCGCCTTGATGGCATAAGAAACAGGAATTCCGTATCAGAAACAGACATATTGAAATGAAAAACATAGGTAGCAGGGCAATTTATGCAATGGCTGGAGTTGTGCTTGTAGCTGTGGTCATTGGGATACTGCTTGCAGAAACAGCTCGAACACCATGTGCCCAGGTTGCTTGTGGTGACGGGCACTCGGATGAAGCAATCGTCTCAGATTATGTTCCTGAATCCTGCACGATCTTCACTTCTTCTTACGGCGACACGGTTCTCTTCGGCAATAACGAAGATTGGATCAATCCAAATACCTATTATTGGGTTGTTCCTTCAAGTGGTGGGGATTACGGTGCAGTATATTTTGGGTTTGACAACTCGTGGCCTCAGGGCGGTATCAATGAAAAAGGCCTCGCCTTCGATGTCAACGCTCTACCAAAGGCGGTTTTGAACCCACATCCCGAACTGCCCAAGGTGAAAAAGCCCCTTTATGAGTTTTTGAAGAAGTGTTCTACAGTGGAAGAAGTCATTGATCGGGTTAAAGACTATTCCTGGGGTAGTTCATGGAGGGCCCAAGTGCATCTTGCTGATGCGACAGGTGATGCGGTTGTTATCAGTGTGGGACCAGATGGTGAAATCGCTTTCACAAGAAAACAAAAAGGAAATGGGTACTTGATTTCAACCAATTTTAATCGAGCAAATCCAAAAAATGGCAGATACCCTTGTTGGCGATACGATACCACAGTAGCGATGTTGAAGGAGATCCAAAGTGAAGATGACCTCACAGCAGATCGTTTTCGATCCATCTTGGATGCCGTTCACCAAGAAGGTCCTTTAGCAAACACAGTGTATTCCAATGTCTTCGATCTAAAGCATTGCATCATTTATCTGTATCACTGGCATCAGTTTGATGAGGTTGTTACACTTAATGTCGCAGAGGAATTAGCCAAGGCACCTTCGCCTACCCGAATCAGGGATCTTTTTTCACACGAGACAGTTAACCAGGCGTCAAAGGAGTATCTTGCATATCAAAAGAAGATAACTCCCTGGAAAAATGTGTCATGGGCCTGGCTGCTTCTGGCTGCGGGATCGCTTGTTGTGTTGATCTGGGACCTTGCCCACGGCACGCAGGCACCATGGGGAATGTGGTTGGCGTGGCTGTTCGTTGTGGCCCTATTCGGCCCATTAGGGCTGATAGCTTACGTGTATTCGTACCGGCAGCCAATGCGTTCGCCAGAGCTGCAGGCCGCGATGGCGACCTGGAAGTGTGCTCTCGGTGAGACTGTGTTCGCTGTTGCAGGGTATGCCATAGGGATAACCCTCGCGTTTTTTACCTTATATTTCATCCTATCCTTTAGCGAATCAAGTATATGGTCAATAGTAGCACGATTCTATGGCCTTCCCCTGATCGTTGGGTTGTTTCTTTTCCACGCCCCGCTTGTAGGTTTTGTCGGGGGAAATCGATATTGGACTGCGGTCCGTCGCAGGTTCCTCACCGAAGTTATTTCCCTAAATTTCGTGTTAATGGGTATGTTACCGGTGTCAGGAATCTTAATGAGTCTATGCGAAAAATATCTGGGTATGAGAGGTCCCGGAAGCGTGCTTTTCTGGGGCGTTATCACACTAGTGCCCTGTCTCAGAAATCCTCTCCCTGATTCAGCAGTTTAAGATAACTCGAAAACCTATGATTCTAATCCACTAAAAAAACCGTAAGTCCATAAATATAGCTTGACAGTTGTAAAAACAACA
>Ga0315538_1001670_pt1 | contig 13050 bp, 12 predicted proteins | sample SalMarSW160230MG_2_FD_203834 | JGI IMG/M metagenome (GOLD analysis project Ga0315538, IMG submission 203834) | Salt marsh sediment microbial communities from the Plum Island Ecosystem LTER, Massachusetts, United States - Salt Marsh Sediment SW1601-230 ...
GCCATCAGCCAGCCGATCGTCGAGCGGTCCACGCCCAGGGCGTCCAGGTAGAGGTTGAAGTCGATCCAGTACAGGCTGGTCGCCGCTCCGAAGACGATCGTGGTCAGCAGGAACAGCCGGGCGTCCCGTCCGAACCCGGTGAAGCTGCGCGCGTAGGTGGCCAGGGCCCGAATCACTCGCGAACCTCAGCGGCCGAAGGCGTCACCAGGGGCCGCGTCACGACCGGAGCGGCTTCGGGCGAGGGGCCTCCTCGTCGTAGAGCGTCCGGCCTACGGCGACGATGAACTTTCCGATGTGCAGATGCAAGCCGCGGATGCGGTGCAGGGTGGGGCGGCAGCGGGCCTGCCGTCCAAGCCTGCTGGACTCCGCCTCCCGGCGCAACTCGACCTGGCGCTGTAGGGCCAGCTCGAGCTGGATATCAGGATCCCTGAACATGGCGGTGCTCCTCCCGGTTAGAGGTCTTGGTGACCCTGGTTAGCCGTCTGTCTAACATCCTGGTGTGGCGAATGGGGTTGCCGTTCATTGGGTGGGCGGGGCTCAGCGGGCCAGGAACCCGGCCAGCTCGGGGCCGGCTTCCTGGATCCGATCGCGGCGCAGGGAGTAGTAGATGACGTTGCCCTGCTCGGTTGCCGTTACCAGCCCGGCGCTGCGAAGCTGGGCCAGATGATGGCTGATGGTGGGCTTGCTCAGTTCCAGGTCCGCCGCCAGCTCGGTCAGGTACCGGTCCTGGTCGGCCAGCAACCGCAGGATCCGCAGGCGCGTCTCATCGCCAAGGGCCCGGTAGAGGCGGATCGTGGCTGCCGGCGGTGTCGTCATGCTGGCCGCACCCAGGGCCGAGTCGGCGATCGGGTAGCAGATCAGCTGCACGTCGTCCACCCTGGTTATGGTGTTGTACGGCCGTCCGAAGTAGGTGGGGGCCAGGACGATGCGCTTGATTGAAGGCTCGGGCACGAGCCGGATGCCGTTTGTCGTGTGCTCGATGAAGCTCAGCGGGTCCGCGGCCATGTCGGCGGTGCTTCGAGAGGCGGCGTCGCTGGCGATCATGCGGTTCACGCGGGCCTCGATCTGCTCGAATCGAGCCAGCCAGGCATGCACGATCCGCCGTGCGGCGGGTGCCAGGACGTCGAAGGAGTCGGGAATGACCGCGTGGCCTTTGGCGGACTCGAGCTGGCGCTTCAGCTCGGCGTAGGCCTCGGCGTCGCCGTCCAGGGCGCGGCGCGTGATTGCCCCCACTTCCGGGCTGTTGAGCAGCTCGCCGACCAGAATGTCCAGCAGAGTCTTGTCGTCCAGCTTGTCGACCGCCTCCACGACCTGGCGGGCGGTCTTGATCTCAGGGTGAAGGACGACGTGGCGGCCGAGCTCGGACACAAGCGGCGAGCAGGCCACGCACTCGGCGCCGGTCAGCTCGGCCAGGGCGGAGCGACCTTCGGTCAGCCAGGTGCGATCCTCGGGCAGGAGTTCCTGCAGCTCACCGCACTCGTTGCAGGCGCTCATGAGGAAGTCGTAGACGGATCTCGGATCGAGCTCCACCGTGGGCAGTGCGCTCGAGGTCAGACCGGGGCGGACCAGCGCTCCGGATCGCTGCTGGGCGCGGCGCTGGTGGCTTCGAGTCTCGGTCATTGCAGCGCTTCTACTAACTACTGTTAGACGAAAAGCTAACATCGTGGGGAGACCCTGTCAAGGCTGGGCGCCATTGGGCGGCGGGGCGGTACCGATCGCGGGCCCGCGGGTGGGTCTCGATCCCCGGCCGGTACAATGCGGCTGCCCGCACCGATACGCGCCTTCGCTGATCCGAGCTGCCGACAGGAGTCTCTACATGCCCGCACCCACGGTCAGGTTCACCGACGAACGCCTCGCCAACGGCCTGCGGCTGATCGTCGCCCCTGATCCGCTGGCTCCGATCGTGGCGGTGGACGTCTGGTATGCGGTGGGGTCCAAGAACGAGGTCCCGGGCAAGACAGGCTTCGCCCACCTCTTCGAGCACGTCATGTTCCAGGGCTCCGCTCACGTCGGGAAGACGGAACACATGGCCCTGGTCCAGGCTGCCGGCGGCTCGCTGAACGGCACCACCTGGCTGGACCGGACGAACTACTTCGAGACGGTGCCGAGCCACCAGCTCGAGCTGGCGCTGTGGCTGGAAGCGGATCGAATGGCGACGCTGCTCGACGCGCTGAACCAGGAGAACCTGGACAACCAGCGCGACGTGGTGAAGAACGAGAAGCGCTCCAGCTACGACAACCGGCCCTACGGGTTGTGGTTCCACAAACTGCAGGCCCACCTCTTCCCGCCGGAGCACCCGTATCACCACCCCACGATCGGCTCCATGGAAGACCTGGACGCGGCCTCGCTCGAGGACGTCTCGGCCTTCTTCCGCACCTACTACGCCCCCAACAACGCGGTCCTGACCATCGCCGGAGACGTGGATCCGGCCGCGGCGCGGGCCGCGGTGGAGCGTTACTTCGGCCAGATCCCCGCGGCGCCGGAGATCCCGCGTCCGGCGAGCCTGTCTGTGCCCGCGTCTCTCGGCGGCGAGAGGCGCGAGGTAGTCGAGGATCGCGTGCCGCTGTCGCGCCACTACTTCGGATTCCGGGCCCCGGTCTTTGGCGACCCGCGCCTGGACGCCCTGGAGATGGGGGTCCAGATCCTGGCTGGCGGGAAGGGCAGCCGGCTGCATAAGCGCCTGGTGCGTCAGGAGAAGCTGGCCCAGGACGTGGCGCTCTTCGCCCTGGGTTTCGTCGGCGGGGCGTCGATCTGCGCCGGCCAGGCCACGGTCCGGCCCGGCATGGACGGCGAGGCCGTCGAGCGGGTCTTCGAGGAGGAGCTGGCGAAGCTGGGCCGGGAGCCCGTCACAGACGACGAGCTGGAGCGGGCCAGGGCCTTGATCGAAACGATGGAGCTGGAGGCGCTGCAGCGGGTGGATGAGCGGGCGGATCGCCTGTCGATGTACGCCACGCTTCTGGACGATCCGGACATGATCAACTGCCAGCTGGCGCGCTACCTGGCCGTCACCCCGGAGGCCATCCGCGAGGTCGCGGCCGATGTCTTCCGACCCGACAACAGGGTCGTCATCACCTATCTTCCTGTACCCGGCATGACGGACGAGGCCGAGGACGAGGAGGGCGCGGCATGACGCTGGAAGAGGTCCTGGCAGCCCGTCCCACACCCGGCCGGCCACGAGGCTACACCTTCCCCTCGTTCGAGCGGTCGATCCTTCCATCGGGGCTGCAGGTGCTGACAGTCCACGTGCCCGGCCGGCCGCTGATCTCGGCCAACGTGGTCGTTCGGCGCGGCGCGGCTGACGAGCCGGCCGAGCTGGCCGGGGCGACTGCCCTGGCAGCGCGGGCCATGACCGAGGGCACGGCCCGCTATCCCGGAGTGGAAGTGGTGGAGGCCGCGGAGCGCCTGGGGACCACGATCAACGTCCAGGCCGGATGGGACTCGTTCACCGCCGGCGTCGAAGTCACGGCCGCTCGGCTGGGGCCGGCCCTGGAGCTGCTCGACGAGGTGCTGAGGCGGCCCACCTTCCCGGCCGACGACGTGGCCCGGCTGCGCGAGGAGCGTCTGAACGACCTGATGCAGCTCCGCGCCGAGCCTCGCCGCCGCGTGGACTGGGCCTTCGTGGAGACGATCTACACCCGTCAGTCGCCATACGCCCGGCTCCTGGGCGGAAAGGAAGCCACCGTCCGAGGCCTGGGTCGGGAGGAGCTGGCGGGGGTCCACACCGCGCTGCTCGATCCGCGGCGGGCCGCGGTCGTCGTTGGCGGCGATCTGACCGGCCTCGACGTGCCGCAGCTGATCCTGGACCAGCTGGGCGAGTATGCCGCAGGCTCGGGCTCGGGCAGCGCTTCGCCGGCCGAGGTGAGCGCCCCTGAGGCCACGGCGGCGGTCGATCGGCGGGTGGTACGCCTCGTAGACAGGCCCGGCTCGGTGCAGTCGGAGATACGCATCGGGCATGTCGGCCTGCCGCGCCGCGTCCCGGACTTCCACGCGGTCCAGGTCATGAACTCCATCCTGGGCGGCCTGTTCAACTCGCGCCTGCAGCTGAACCTGCGCGAGACCAAGGGCTACACCTACGGCGTGGGCTCGAGCTTCGACATGCGCCGGGGCGCGGGGCCATTCAGCGTCCGCACGGCCGTCCAGACCGCGGTGACCGTCCCGGCGATCACTGAGGCGCTGGGGGAGCTGGAGCGGATGCGCGACGGGCAGGTCACGCCGGCCGAGCTGGCGTCCGCCCGCGACTACCTGGTCGGCGTCTTCCCCTTGCGCTTCGAGGTCCCGAGCGCGGTCGTGGGCGCGGTCGGCGGGCTCTTCGCCTTCGGCCTGCCCGACGACGAGCTGGCCCGCTACCGCGGCTGCGTTGAGGCGGTTGACGTGGCGGCGGTCCGGAAGGCGGCGCGCGATCACCTGCACACCGACCGGCTGGCGATCGTGGTCGTGGGCGATGCCGCGGCCGTGGCCGGGGACCTGGAGGCGGCCGGGCTCGGCGAGTTCGAGTTGGTGGCGGAGGAGGACGTCTGATGATCGTCGTCGTGGGCCTGCCGGCCTATCGTGAGGCCGGCGGCAAAGGCGGGGTGGGCGGCACGGCCGCCGGGGTAGCGATCGCCGCGCGGGAAGCGGGCTGCGCGGCGGAGCTGGCCGGCAAGGTCGGTGACGACGCGGCCGGGGACGCGGTGGTGCTGGCCCTTGGTCAGCTGGGGATCGGGCACGCGGCGCTTCTGCGGGACGCGACGCGACCCACGCCGTTGCTGGTGGAGGCGGAGGCCGGGGCCGGCGGCGAGGCGGCCGGGCCGGCGTCCGGAGGAGTGGCCGTGGCGGACGAGGTCGCGGGCGACGAGCCGTCGAGCGGCGCGCCGTCGAGCGGCGCGCCGTCGGGCGACGCGCCCGGCGTGGCGGAGACCGCGCGTTTGCTGCCGGCAGATCCCGCCGAGCGGCCCGCCCTGGAAGCGGCCGACGTGGCCCTGGGGCTGCAGTACCTGGCCGGGACCTCCGTCGTGGTCCTGGCGGAGCCACTCCCCGCGGATGCGGTCGCTGCGGCTGTCGAGGGAGCGGCCTTCTGCGGGGCTCAGCTGGTCGTGGTGAGCGCGAGCGGCGCGGCCCTGCCCGCTCTGCCTGCCGGGGCGACGGCGCTCGAAGCGCCACCGGACGACGACGGCTCGTTCGCCCGCCTGGTGGGCCTGTTCGCGGCGGGGCTGGACGGGGGACTGCCTGCGGCCGAAGCCTTCGCGGCGGCGGTCGGCTCGACCGGCTGGGAGGAGACCTCGGGCGACGACCCGAGCTGACCGGCGGGCGCTGCGGCCGCCGGCGTGCGACCGTTCGCGCCGCTCCTGTAGAGTGACCTCATGGATAGAGCTTCCGACGGCATCCGCTTCGACGGCACTCCCGCACCCCCACCCGGGTTCGACCCCAACGTCCATCCCCCCGTCGACCGGCCCACGGCTCTGGCGGTCCTCCTCCGTGCCGACGACCTGCTGGACGAAAGCGAGCCCGAGCAGGCGCTCGCGCTCTACGGCCGGCTGGCGGCCGTGCCCGATAGGGACGTGGCCGCGGCGGCGTACCTTGGCGCGGGCAACTGCCTGTACCGCCTGGACCGCGATGAAGAAGCCATGCAGGCCTGGGAGACTGTGACGGCGGGCCCGGAAACCCCGGCCACGTATCGGGCCTGGCGCCAGATCGCGGCGGCGCGAGTGCGCTCCGGGGATCTCAAGGGCGCCCTCGACGCCTACCGCCAGTGCGAGAAGCGCGCCCCCACGGCGGACAAGGCCGAGATCCACTCCCGGCTGGGCTGGCTCTCCAAGGAGACCGGGCACTCCGGCGCCGCCAGCCGCCACTTCGCCCGCAGCCGCGGCGACATCCTGCCGCCGGTCATGACCTACGGCATCATCGCCGTCACGTCCGTGATCTCGCTGCTGGCCCTGAGCGGCCAGACCAGGTGCCTGGGCTCGGTGCTCGAGGGGAGCCCGACCTACTACCGCCTCATGCTGGACAAGGTGCTCATTGCCGATGGCGAGCTATACCGGCTCCTGAGCGTGGTGCTGGTTCATGGCAGCGCTCTGCACCTGCTCTTCAACATGTACTGTCTGTGGTACGCGGGGCAGCTCGTAGAGCGGATGTACGGCTCGCGCCTCTTCCCGCTCTTCTTCGCCCTGGGCGGTATCTCCGGCTCGGTAGCTACCTTCGTCTTCGGAGACGGGATGTACGGCGTCGGGGCATCGGGCGCCGTCTTCTGTCTCTTCGGCGTCGTTCTTGTGGCGACCAGGTACCACCATGCCGTCCTGGACGCTCAGTCCCGGTCCATCGCCTCGCAGGTCGGCTTCCTGATCGTGCTGAACCTGGTGCTCGGCTTCTCCGGGATCATGGGCAACGTCGACAACGCCGCCCACGTCGGCGGTCTGGCGGCCGGGCTATGGCTGGCGCTGGCCATACCGCCGGGCCAGGTACAGACACTCGCGTCCCTGTGGCAGTCGCCGCGCGCGGTGCCCTCGAGGCTGGTGGGAGCAGGACGCGGCCTGCTGGCAGTCGTGGCCCTGGTGGCGGTATTGACCGGCGGGTACGTGATTGGCATGGACCGCTGGCGGGGCCAGTTCGACGTCTACAGGGAGTGCGGCATCACCCGGTCGTCCGCCGGGGCCACGTCGGTGGCAGGTGAGTGCGGCCTCTCGCTCGAGGAGCGCTAGGGCGGCTCAGAACAGGTCGGGCCGCCAACCGTAGCGGCTCAGCACGCGATACATGTTGCGGCGGTTCAGGCGAGTCCGCTCCGGCGGCCAGGCCTGGCCGCCTTCGAGAGGCAGGTCGAGGCGGACGGCTCGCCTGGGTGCGGAGAGCTCGAACCCTTCCGGGACCTGGGTCGCCGGGCCTTCGCCGGCCTCGCCGTTGGCCGGCCCTTCGCCGGCCCGATTCTCGGCCGGCAGGTCGGTCTCCTCGAGCCATTCCGGGTCGAGCCCCGCTCGGAGGCGAAGGCTCAGCCAGACATCCAGCCAGGCCGGGGTGACGAAGCGCTCGTCCAGCGGGCCCAGATCGGCATAGTCGGACCGCCGGAAGGCGATCCAGCCCCAGGCCAGCGCCCCGGGTGAGTCGGAAGCGGACAGCTCCAGGGCGCCAGGCTGGAGCGGCCCCGGTTCGGCCGTCGAGACGCCGAATGCGCCGGCCAGCGCCACGCCCGGGTCCGCCAGGGCCTTCTCGAGCGGCCCCAGGGCGTCGCCGGTGGGGATCGCCGAGCCATCGGCCAGCAGCACCAGCTCGCCGGAGGCCCGCCGCAGGGCGGCGTCCAGCGTAGTCGCGTGGCCCAGGCGCACGGCCGTCCGCACGACCTCGATGTCCCGTCCGCCGATCGGCTCGCGATCCGGCGCCCCAAGGGCGAGGGCCGCGGCCTGGGCGTCGTTCGGGTCGTTGAGGACCACCACGACCTGGGTCTCGGCAGGAGCGTGGGCGCGCAGCCCCGCCAGGAGGCCTGAGATCCGATCCGGCGTCTCGCCGGCCACGATCGCCACGGTCCACGGCACGTCGGCCGGTTCGCCCAGGCGGGAGGGCACGTCCGCGGCGGAGCCGTAACGGAGCACGCCGTCCACTTCCACGCTCACCGGGTGTGTGCGCCTCACGGTGGACTGAGCCCCGCGATCCACGACCGACCAGCCCGCCTCTTCGATCTGGGCCTTGAGGGCGTCGGCCGTCGCCCAGTCGCGTCGGGCGCGCGCTTCGGACCGCTGGCGCACCAGCTGGTCGATCTCGGGGGTTGGGGAGTTGGGGCTGCCGGCGGCAGCCGGTCCTGTCTCTTCGCTCACCCGCGAAGGATAGGGCCGTCCGACCGAACGCGCCCGCTGCGTCGGACCGGCAGCCCGCCCTGCCGCCGCATCCCGCCATGCCGCCGCATCCCGCCATGCCGCCGCTTTCGGCCGTCTTCCGCTGCCGTCAGGCCTCGGCCGGTTCGGTCGCCTCCGGGGGAATGGCCGGCGAGAATGGCAACAGGACCGTCACCCGCGCTCCGTGGGGCGCCACGTTCTCGGCCCAGGCCTCGCCGCCGTGGGCCCGGGCCAGTTCGCGCACGATGGCCAGACCCAGCCCCGAGCCCGAGCCGGTGCGCGACGGATCGGCTCTGTAGAACCGCTCGAAGACACGCTCCGACGTGCCCGGCGGGAAGCCGGGACCGTCGTCGGTGACGCTGATCCCGACCCCGGGCGCCATGCCGGTCAGGTGCAGCGGAGCGGCTCGCAGCCATACGTGGCCGCTCTCGGGCACGGCCGACAGGGCGTTCTCGATCAGGTTCTGCAGGATCCGCTCCACGGCCAGCCGATCGGCGGTGAAGATCACGTCCTCGTCGCCGGGGACGTCGTGGACCGTCTCAAGGGTCACGCCCGCCGCGCCGGCCCGGCTCTCGAAGCGAGCTACCGCGTCGGTCAGCAACGCCGCGGCGTCCAGCACCTCCGGCCGCAGCGCCGACGGACCCTCGCGCAGCCGCTCGACCACGCCCAGCTCGCCCACCAGGCGCTCCAGACGCTGGGCCTCCTCGGCGATGGTCCGGGCCGCGGCCGAGGCCTCCGGCCCGGCGGCCGTTCCGTCAGCGATGGCCTCGGCGTAGCCGCCGATGCTCGTCAGGGGCGTGCGCAGGTCGTGGCGCAGGTTGGCCAGGAGGGCGGTCTCCTCGGCTCGCGTGGAGACCAGCTCGCGGGCCATGGCATTGAACCGCTCCGTCAGGACACGCACCTCGGCCGGCCCCTCCAGGGGCAGCGGCTGGGGCTCCTCCGGCGAGGCAGGGAGGGCGGACGCGGCATTGGCCAGGCGCCGCATCGGTCCGGTCAGCGAACGCGACAGCAGCCAGGCCAGGGGCGCTCCGACCAGCAGCAGGATCAGGACGATGATCACCATGGCCCGGCCCAGGTCGGCCACCGCTTGCTGGCCCGAGCGATCCGGAACGGCGAAGACAAAGACCAGGCCGCCGGTGCGCGACGCGACAGGCTCGATGTAGACGAAATCCTGGCCGTCCGAGGTCCGTATCGTGCCGGTGGCGTAGCGGTCCATGCCGGTCGGCTGTGGTGGCAGCTCCAGCGACGAGGGCTCGCCGGCCACGACTATGATCGCCCCGGTCTTGCGCTGGACGAGGACGAAGCCGCCGTCCTCGGCGATGCCGGCCGAGAGATCGCGGGCGGTCTGCTCGACCGGCGCGCCGGCCGCGCGCCGCACCAGGGCCGCTTCGATCAGGGTTACCTGGCTGCTCAGCGAAGCCTCGGTGGCGTCGCGGTGCATCTCCCGCAGGACCACGAAGAGGGACCCGGTGACGGCCGCGAGCATCGCCAGGGCCAGCGCGGCGAAGGCGAGGAGGATGCGGCCGGTGATGCCTCTGGGTCGCATTCCGATCTCCCTCTAGCTGCCCGGTGTAGCGCCGCCGCGCGGCGGCGGCACGAGGCGGTACCCGAGCCCGCGGACCGTTTCGATCTGCGGCCCGTCCTGTCCGAGCTTCTTGCGGACTTCTGCCACGTGGACGTCCACGGTCCTGGTCTCGCCCGGGAAATCGGTGCCCCACACGTCCTCCAGCAGAGCCTCGCGCGTCAGAACGACTCCCGGGTCGCGGGCCAGGGCCGCCAGGAGGTCGAACTCGCGGGCGCGTAGCTGGAGCTGGCGCTCGGCGACACTCGCCTCGCGCCGCCGCGGGTCGATCCGCAGGTCGCCCACCTCGATCGGCCGGCCGCCGCGATTGGTGGCCTCGGTGCGGCGCAGGATGGCCTTCACCCGGGCCACGAGTGCCCGCGGGTTGAAGGGCTTGGTCACGTAGTCGTCCGCGCCCAGCTCCAGGCCGACTATCGCGTCCACGTCCTCGGAGCGGGCGGTGAGCATCAGGATCGGCACGTCGCCCCGGCGTCGCAGCTCACGGCAGACCTCGAAGCCGTCCACCTTGGGCAGCATCAGGTCCAGCACCACCAGGTCCGGGCCGCTGCGCTCGTACTGGGCCAACGCCTGCTCGCCATCCGTCGCGGCCACGACGGCGAAGCCCTCCTTCTCCAGGTACAGGCGCACCAGCTCCACGATGTTCCGCTCGTCGTCGACGACGAGGATGGTCTTCATGCCGGGCAGGATACGTCCCCGCCGCATCGTCCCGCCGGCGGAATGTAAGCCTGGCGTAAGAGGGACGTCAGCGGACGGCCCACCTGCGCCTCCCTCAGACTGAACCGGTACCATGCTGCCCGACCGAACCGCCGGCTCACCTGGAGGAATTGATGCATCTCGACGGAGAGACCCGGATCGCCGCCCCTCGTCAGCGTGTCTGGGAGGCGCTGTCCGATCCCCAGCGCGTGGCCGCCTGCGCGCCAGGCGACCCGCAGGTCGAGGTGATCGACGAGCGGAAGTTCCGCGTCAGCGCCGTGGTCGGCAACCTCTTCTTCAAGAGCCCCGTCGCCATGGAGATCGAGCTCGACGAAGTGGCGCCACCCTCGAGCGCGACCGGCCGAGCCAGCGGCGTGGTGATGGGCGGCCCGGTCAGCGCCGTGGGCGCCGTCCGGCTCGAGGAGCTGGATCAATCCTCGACGAAGGTCGAATGGGAGGCCGACGTCGAGATGGGTGGCATGCTGGCCGGTTTCGCCGGGATGGCCGTTCAGCCGGCCAGGGAGGCGATCGACGGCACCCTCGACTGCCTCAAGAGGAGCCTCGAGAGCGAGCCCGAAGCCGGCCAGGGCACGCCCGCCCAGCCCTGACGATGGACCTGGCAAGCCGGGCCGTCGGGCCGCTGGACACCAATCTCTACGTCCTCGCGGACTCTCGGACGCGGGAGGCGATCGCCATCGACACCGCCATACCGTGCCTGGATTGGATCTCGGGGCTGCTTCTGGAGAGGGGCTGGCGGCTGAAGCTGATCGTCTCGACCCATGGCCACTGGGACCATACCGGGGACAACGCCGCGGTCCAGGCCTGGAGCCGTGAGCAGGCGGCGGCGCTGGCCGAGCACGAGGCGGAGGACGGGTCCGCCGGTGCACCAATCGCCGTCCACCCGCTCGACCGGGAGATGCTCGTCAACCCCCAGCCGCTCTTCGCTCCCTTCGAGATTCCGCCCAGCGTGCCCGCCGTGGAGCTGGCGGAGGGCGGTCGGGTCGAGTTCGGCCAGATCGAGCTGGAGGTCCTGCATACACCCGGCCACACCCCGGGCTCGGTCTGCCTGCTGGAGAAGGAGTCGGGCCTGCTGCTCTCGGGCGACACCCTGTTCGCCGGCGGCTGGGGCCGAACTGATCTGCCGGGCGGCTCGGAGGCGGAGATGGTCGAATCCCTGGGCCGCCTGAGCTCGCTTGACGACCGGCTGCGGGTGCTGCCCGGCCATGGACCGGCGACGACGATCGGCGACGAGCGCGCCTGGCTGGAGGAGGTCAAGCGGGCCGGCCGGTTGCCGTTCTAGGCTCGGACCCAGCGCGGCGTCCTAGCGCCCGCGGGTGTAGGTGCCGGTCAGCGTGGCCTGGGCAAGGATCCTGCCGTCCATGGCCCGCTGGACGTCCGGCTCGGTTGGGGTGACCCCGAAAGCCAGGTCCTCGGAGAGCGCGTAGAGCGTGAAGCGGTAGTTGTGGACGCCGCTGGGCGGGCACGGCCCGCCGTAGCCGGTGCGACCGAAGTCGTTGCGGCCCTGGAGCGGGTCCGCGTCGGGGTGGATCGACTCGTGCAGCTCGCCCGATGCCCCACCCGGAATGTTGACCGCGACCCAGTGAATGAAGCCCCTGGCATTCGGATCGTCGACGATCAGAGCGAAGGACTGGGTCTCCTCAGGGGCCCCGTACCAGGACAGGGCCGGGGAGACGTCCTGCCCGTCGCAGGTGTGCTGGGAGGGTATGGGCCCACCATCCTCGAAGCTGGGACTGGTGAGGACGAAACCGGCCATGGTTGCTTCCTCCGTTGGCTGGGCCTGTGAGCCGGAACAGGCGGCCAGGCCCGCGACGGCGATCACCACCGCGAGCGCGAAGCGGACGCTCACTTTCGCCACGACATCCTCCCGTCGCCTGGGCGATCACCCGTATCTTGCCCCACCCGCGCCCCCAAAGGCCAGACCGATCGACTCAATCGGTTGAGCTCACTCCCGGTAGGACTTGCGCGCGGCGGTGTCCTCCGAGATCCTGCGGACCATCCTGCCGAACTGGCGGTCACGGGCGCGGCGCTCCTGCGGGGTCGGCTGGTCCTCCAACTCTCGCGCCAGGCGGCGGTAGCTGCGCAGGCGTTTCGGGTCCAGGCGGCCGTCTTCGACGGCCGCGGTCACGGCGCAACCCGGCTCCGCCTGGTGGCTGCAATCCGCGAAGCGGCAGCGGGTGGCCAGTTCGGCAATCTCGGCGAAAGTCTCGTCCAGCCCTTCGTCCGCGTCCCACAGGCCCAGCTCGCGCATGCCCGGCGTGTCGAGCATCAGTGCCCCACCGGGCAGCCGGAACAGCTCGCGATGGGTTGTGGTGTGGCGGCCGCGCGAGTCGTCGTCGCGGATCTCTTTTGTGACCATCAGCTTCTCGCCGGCCAGGCGGTTCAAGAGCGTCGACTTGCCGACGCCCGACGAGCCCACCAGCGCCAGCGTTCGGCCGGGGACGAACCAGCGGGTGACCGAGTCCACGCCGGCGCCCGTTTTGGGGCTGAGGGCGATCGTCTCCACCCGAAGCTGAGCCGAAAGCCGGTCGGCCGTCTGCTGGGCTCCCTCGATGAGATCGGCCTTGGTCAGGAGCACCACCGGCTCGGCGCCCGACTCGCGGGCCATGGTCACGTAGCGCTCCAGGCGGCGGGCGTTGAGGTCCGCGTTGAGAGACGTCGCCACGAATAGCGTGTCCACGTTGGCGGCCACGATCTGGACTGCCACGCGCGAGCCTGCCGCCCGCCGGCGGAAGGCCGAGCGGCGCGGCAGGACGGCGTCGATGCGGAACTCGCCGCCGTGAGGAGAGGGGAGCCCGCCGACCCAGTCGCCGACCGCCGGCAGCTCGCCTTCGCCGGCTTGATGGCGGAAGCGGCCGGTCGGAAGTGCCTGGGATTCGCCGTCGGGCGTGATCGCCAGCCACAGACCGCGATGCTGGGCGATGACGCGAGCCGCGATCAGCTCCGGGGCGTTCAGGGCGT
>Ga0315538_1001671_pt1 | contig 13025 bp, 10 predicted proteins | sample SalMarSW160230MG_2_FD_203834 | JGI IMG/M metagenome (GOLD analysis project Ga0315538, IMG submission 203834) | Salt marsh sediment microbial communities from the Plum Island Ecosystem LTER, Massachusetts, United States - Salt Marsh Sediment SW1601-230 ...
CGGCGGCGGCGCTGGCGGCTTCGGGCGCGGCAGCGGAGGCGGCCGTCGTGGAGCCGTCCGAGGCGGGGGAGGCGGGGGAGGCGGGCGCCGGGTGACCCGCGTTCTCGTCGCGATGTCGGGGGGCGTGGACTCGTCCGTGGCGGCCGCTCTGGTGCGCGAGGCTGGCGACGAGGCCATCGGGGTATGGATGCGCCTGCACGACATCGCGGACGCCTATTCGGAGTTCAAGAAGAGCTGCTGCTCGCTGGACGCCGCCGAGGACGCGCGGCGAGTGGCGGGCCAGCTGGATATCCCGTTCTACGTCATGAACCTGGAGCGGGAGTTCCGCGAGGGCGTGGTCGAGCCGTTTCTTCGGGCCTACCTCGACGGGCTGACGCCCAGCCCGTGCATCGAGTGCAACAACGTCGTCAAGTTCGGGGCGCTGCTGGGACGGGCGCGGCTGATGTACGACTGCCGGGCCGTCGCCACTGGCCACTACGCCCGGGTGGCGGGGCAGGGGAGTGGGCCGGCGCGCCTGCTGCGCGGCACGGACCGCGAGAAGGACCAGAGCTACTTCCTGTACGGCCTGGGGCAGGAGGAGCTGGCGCACGTTCGGTTTCCCCTGGGCGAGCTGACCAAGCCGCAGGTTCGGGCCAGGGCGCGCGAGCTGGGGCTGGCGACCGCTTCCAGGCAGGAGAGCCAGGAGATCTGCTTCGTGCCGCGCGGTGACTACCGCGAAGTCCTGAAGGAGCGAGCGGGCTGGGAGCCCGAGCCGGGGCCGGTAGTGGACGTGGACGGGAACGTGGTGGGGGAGCATGCGGGAGCGGCCGCCTACACGGTGGGCCAGCGGCAGGGGATCGGGCTGGCGCTGGGCGAGCCGCGCTACGTGCTGTCGATCGATCCCGCCACCAACACCGTTCGCCTGGGCCGGCGCGAGGACCTGGAGACGCGGCGCTTCGAGGTGGGGGAGGTGCGGTTCGTGGCCGGCCGCCCGCCGGAGAGTGGCGGCTTCCGGGCCCACGTCCAGATCCGCCATCGCGGCAGAGTGGCCCCGACTGCGGTCTCGCCGCTCGGCGACGGCCGCTGGGCTGTCGAGACCGACGAGCCGCTGTGGGCCGCGGCCCCGGGCCAGGCCGCCGTCTTCTACTCGGGGGACGAGGTCGTCGGTGGCGGCCGCATCGCCCGGCCGCGGTAGGGGACGGCTCGGCCGACGCGCCGCCCCACCTATACTCGGGGCGTGGCTATCGGTCCCGCGCACGTCCTCGCCGTCCTCATCGGGGGCATCCACGCCTCGCTGTACGTCTCGCTGAGGGGCGAGTCGGGCGGGCGCCTGGTGCTGATCGTGGTGGCCGCGATGCTGGGGGCCTGGGCGGGCGACGCAGTGGGCGGCCGCCTGGGAGTGGACCCGTTCCGCGTCGGCGACTTCCACGTCGTCGCGGCCTCGGTCATGGCCTGGTTCGGGATCGCCTTCGTGGCCGTGCTGTCCGTGCTGGGACCCGCGCCCCGGCCCGAAGACCTGTGATCGGCCGGCTGCTGGCGGTCCTGCTGGGCCGCTCCGACGAGCCCGAGGACCCGCGGCTCACGGCCTTCGTTCGCGGCCTGGTCCTGGGTGCCCTGGCCGGGGCGGCCATCGCCGGATCAAGAGTGTGGGGCCGGAGAGGGAACCGGCCCCACAGGTAGCCGGCCGCGAGGGTTCGGCCGGAGGTATCGCTTGCGACTCAGCGCAGGTACGGATCGGGGGTGATCTCCTTGGGCGCCGTCTTGTTGGTGAAGGAGTCCATCCGGAAGGCGTGCGTCCAGGTCGTGTCCGTGCCGCGGTGGCGGAGGTGGACCTCGGTGAAGTCGTCGGGCGCGATCATCACGTGCCACGAGATCTTCATCTCCCACTCGTCGGAGAAGTAGGCGTAGTGGGACACGATCAGCAGGCCCAGGACGTAGCTCGAGTCCCACTGGGTGTCCCTGGTGATACCGAATTCGGGTTGGTTGGCCGCCAGCCAGTCCACCCACATGTCGAAGTAGGGCTGGGCTTGCTCGGCCCGGTCGTCCTCGAAGGGCATGACCTGGGTCGTGCGCTTCTCGGTCCGGGTCACGCTGCCGCGCGTGGCCGTGATCTCGGTCGTGATTCGAGCCTCTTCGGTCGCGGCGTCCGGGACGACCCAGACCTCACCCACGACGCCCGGCTTCAGCTCGGCCGGCTCTATCCTGTCGATCTTGGCCCCTGTGGCCGTGGCGCTGATGGCCACCGGATCCTCGCTGTCCGAGGTGACGACGACGAGGAAGACGACTTTCTCGCCCGGGATGGCCGGCCGGCCCTCGACCGGATCCTCGGCCGGCAGAACCTCGATGGTGAAGTCGGCGCCCTCGGCCGAAGGGCTGGGCACCGGCGTGGGCGAGGGCGACGCAGCGCTCGGGCTGGCCGTAGCCCCGCCTCCTGTGCAGGCGGCCGCGACTACTGCCGCCGCGGTCAGAGAGATGAGCCCCGTGGGCGTCCTCACCGTTAGGCCCTCCTATGAGACGAGGTAGATACCCATCTAACGTCGGGAGAGACAAGTAGGTTCCCGGGTGCCCCTTCATGACACATGCCGGTGCAGGCGGCGCGAGGCGAGATCCCGGCGGGCCCGGGCGCCTCTTTCATGCCAGATGTCAGGGTGAGCGGGCACGAGACGAGATGGGTCGGGCGGAGGCGGCGCCTCGGTAGCCGCCAGCGACTAACACTCAGATCATCGGGCCGCTTTGCAGGTCCGCCTTCTCGCCTCGCGTCGCCTTCGGCGGAATCTGTCATGAAAGGGGGCGCGGGTCCTCGCGGCGGAACCCGGGACTGCGGCAGCCGGGACGGCGGGCGCCGCCGGACCCTGCGCGGGCCCGGGCAGCCCACGCCCTCGGCCTCGGGTTTGGTACCGTTCACGTGATGCCTGATCTCCCTATCCCGTACCTGCCCGCGGCCGAGATCCGCCGCCGCTTCGTCCAGTTCTTTGTGGAGCGGGGCCACACGGACGTGCCAAGCGCCTCGCTGGTCCCGGCCGGCGACCAGACGCTGCTCTTCACCAACTCGGGCATGGTCCAGTTCAAGGACGTGCTGACGGGCCGCGAGAAGCGGAGCTACGTCCGCGCCGCGAACTTCCAGCGCTGCCTGCGCGTGGCCGGCAAGCACAACGACTTCGAGGAGGTTGGCCGGACGCCGCGCCACCACACCCTGTTCGAGATGCTGGGCAACTGGAGCTTCGGGGACTACTTCAAGCGCGACGCGATCCACTGGGCCTGGGAGCTGCTGACCGAGGCCTACGGCATCCCCGGCGAGCGGCTGGCGGCGACCGTCTACAGCGACGACGACGAGGCCTACGCCGTCTGGCACGACGAGATCGGCCTGCCGGAGGAGCGAATCGTCCGGTGGGGGAACGTTGACGAGGGCGACGAGGCCAACTTCTGGCGCATGGCGGAGACGGGGCCGTGCGGCCGCTGCAGCGAGATCCACTTCGACCGCGGGGCCGAGTTCAGCGAGGGGCCGGAATGCGTCCCGGACCACTCCGAGCACTGCCCGCGCTGGCTCGAGGTCTGGAACCTGGTCTTCATGGAGTTCGAGCAGCGGTCGGACGGAACCCGCGTCCCCCTGCCGATGAGATCCGTCGACACCGGCATGGGCCTGGAGCGGCTGTCGAGCGTCGTCCAGCAGGTCCGGACCAACTACGACACGGACCTCTTCACCCCGATCCACGAGGCGATGCGGGACCTGCTTGGCCACGATCCGGAGGAGTTCGAGGCTGAGCGTTTCAGCTACCAGGTCATCGCCGACCACTCGCGGGCGGTGGCCTTTCTGGTCGCGGACGGGGTCACTCCCTCCAACGAGGGCCGCGGCTACGTCCTGCGGCGGATCCTGCGCCGCGCCGTCCGCCACGGGCGCCTGCTGGGCCGCAAGGAGCCGTTCATCGACGTCACGGCGGGCGTGGTCATCGACGTGATGAAGGATGCCTATCCGATCCTGTCCGAGAAGAGGGACAAGATCCTGAAGGCGATCCGGGCCGAAGAGAGCCAGTTCGCGCGCACCCTCGAAGCGGGCACGGGCCAGCTGGAGACCGCTCTGGCGGAGCTGTCGAAGGTCAAGCGCGAGATCGGCCGACGGCCGGAATCCTTGCCCGCCGACGCCCCGGTGCTGCCTGGCGAGGTGGCCTTCCGGCTGCACGACACCTACGGCTTCCCGGTCGACCTAACGGTCGACATGGCGGCCGAATACGGGGTTCGGGTGGACCGCGAGGGGTTCGAGCGTGCAATGGCCGAGCAGAAGGAGCGCTCGCGCAAGGGCACGAAGGCCGAGCTGGCCCGCCATGCCGAGCTGGGCGACCTCTACCAGTCGATCCTGCGGACGGCCGGCGAAACGCGTTTCTCCGGCTACGAGGGAACTGAAGGCGAGGGTCGCGTTGTGGCGATCCTGCGCGAGGGGACGCAGTTCGAGGAGCTGACCGGCCAGGGTGAGGCCGAGGTGGTGCTGGATGCAACTCCCTTCTACGGCGAAGGCGGCGGGCAGGTCGGGGACATCGGCGAGCTGCTCGAGGCGGGCGGCGGCAGCGCCATCTTCACAGTCGAGGACACGCAGAAGCCGATTGCGGGCCTGATCGTGCACCGGGGCAAGCTGCACGGCCGCCTGAAGGTCGGGGAGACGGTCACGGCCCGAGTGGACGCCGTGCGGCGTGCCCGGACGATGCGGAATCACACGGCCACGCATCTGCTCCACCGGGCGTTGCGGAACGTCCTGGGGCCCGAGGCCCGGCAGGCCGGATCGCTGGTGACGCCCGACTACCTGCGCTTCGACTACCACGGCGATCGGGCGTTGACGGGCGAGGAGATACACGGCATCGAAGACGAGGTCCGACAGGTTGTGCGAGAGAACCGGCCGGTTCTGACGAAGGTCGTGCCCATGGCCGAGGCGATCGAGGCCGGCGCGGACGCCTTCTTCGACGAGAAGTACGGCGAGGAGGTCCGGACGGTTCGCGTCCAGGATTACTCCCTGGAGCTGTGCGGCGGGACGCATTGCTCGGCCTCGGGCCAGATCGGCAGCTTCGTGATCACCGCCGAGCGCAGCATCGGCGCTGGGACGAGGAGAATCGAAGCTCTGACCGGCGATGGTGCGGACGCCTACAGCCGGGAACGCCTCGCGGTGCTGGACCGAATGATCAAGCTGACAGGGGCGCCCTCAGTCGAGGCGATTCCGGCCCACTGGACTGCCCTGAATGAGCAACTGCGCGAGACTCGCCGCCGCTTGAAGGCCGGCGGCAGCGGCCTGCTCAAGCCGGCCGAGGTTGCGGCCGGGGCGAAGGAAGTCCGGCCGGGCGTCAAGCTGGCCTCCTACTCGGGTGACTTCGAGTCGGTCGAGCAGTGGAAGGGTTTCGCCAAGGACGTCCGGTCGGCCATGCCGTCGGGTGTGATCGCCGTCGTCTTCGACGCCGAGCGGCCCCAGGTCTTCGTCACCGTTAGCTCGGACCTCATCGAGAAGGGGATCGCCGCCGGCGATCTGGTGAAGGCGGCCATGGAGCCGTTACAGGGCAAGGGCGGCGGCCGTCCCGAGATGGCCCAAGGTACCGGTAGTCGCCGCGAAGGGGTCTCTTCGGTCCGGGCGACGATCGCGGATAAACTAGCGAAGCAGGTAGCTGGCACGTAGCTCGGGGGCGGCCGTGGCTTTCTGGCGCAGGATCTGGAGCCGCGAAGACGAAGCGGTTCTTGCTGCCTGCACCGCGTTGGACATCGGCACCGAGTTCGCCAAGGCTCTCGTCTTCGAGATGGACGCCACCGGTCATGGCGTGGTGCGGGGCGTGGGCCGCAAGCGGCAGGGGCTGGCCCACATGCAGTCGGGCACCGTCACCGACATCGGGGCCGTGGTCGACAACTGCTCCGTTGCCCTGGAAGAAGCGGAGGAGATGGCTGGCTTCCGGCCCACCCAGTGCGTGGTGGGGATCGCCGGTGAGCTGGTCAAGGGCTTCACTACCGCCCGTTCGCTCGAGCGCCGGCGCGCCGACACGCCGATTACGGACCAGGAGCTGCAGAAGCTGATCGACGAGGTTCAGCGCGAGGCTCTTCGGCAGGCGGAGCGGTCCATCACCTGGGAGACGGGCATGCCCCAGGTGGACGTGCGGCTGGTCCACGCCGCCGTGACGGGCGCCCAGATCGACGGCTACCCGGTCACCAATCCGGTGGGCTTCAAGGGCCGGCACGTCAAGATCAGCATCTTCAACGCCTTCGCCCCGCTGGTGCACCTGGGTGCGCTGCAGAGCGTGGCCGAGCAACTGGACCTGGAGCTGCTGGAGATCGTGGCCGAGCCCTACGCCGTGGCCAGGGTCCTGGCCAGCGAGCAGGTCCAGGCGGCCGGGGCGCTGTTCATCGACGTGGGCGGCGGCACGACCGACGTAGCCCTGGTCCGGCATGGCGGCATCGAGGGCACGCGCATGTTCGCTCTCGGCGGCCGGGCTTTCACCAAGTCCATCGCCGACCAGATGGAGATGCCGTTCCCGCGAGCCGAGGAGACCAAGCTCGACTACGCCCGTGGCGTGGCCGTTCCCCGGCGGGACGAAGTGGCCCGGATCGTGGCCGACGACGTGGCCATCTGGGCGGCGGGGGTGGAGCTGGTGATGGAGGAGCTGGCGGAGGGGGACCTGCTGCCGAGCAGGATCTACATGTGCGGCGGCGGCTCGCGGCTGCCCGAGATCCCGAGCGTCCTGCGCGAGGAATCCTTCTGGCGGCGGCTGCCGTTCTCCCGTGCGCCAGAGGTGATAGAGATGGATCCGGGTCAGGTGGAGCGAATCGAAGACGCCACCGGCCTCCTGGTGGACCAGCAGGACGTGACCCCGATGGGCCTGGCCTACCAGGCCATCGAGCTGCAAACGACTGAGGATCCGCTGGATGCCGCTTTGCGCCGGGTGCTTAGAGCGTTGAAGATGTAGGGCGATGGCGATCTACTACCTGGACGTCGACGACGAGATCACCTCCGCGGCCCAGCGCATCCGCGAGACGGGCGAGAGCCGGATAGCGCTGGTCGTGCAATCCGGGTCGCGAGTGGCTTCGTCTCGCATCAACTTCAAGCTGCTCTCCCGCGAGGCGCAACACCACAACCGCCACCTGTCGATCGTGGCCGCCGACGCCTCGATCCGCTCTCTGGCCGAGGCGGCGGGCCTGCCGGTGTTCGCGAGCGTGGCCGAGTACCAGAGATCGCAGGTGGCAGCGCCCGCGGAGTACGCGATCGGCGAGGAGGCCGCGGCGCAGTCCGGCGCGGAAGGCACCAGGGCCGGGGGCTCGATTCGGGCCCGCGGCAGCTCCGTGCGACGGGAGGCGGCCGCCGCGCCGGCGGGCGTCTCGAACGGCACGCGCTCGGCCGCGACCCGTCCCGGCATCAACCCGCCGCTCAAGCCGCTCCGGCACTCCGGGCGCTGGATCGGGGTGGGGCTTGCCGCGGCCGCGGCCACCGTCCTCGCGAGCGGCTACTTTCTGCTGCCGGCGGCCACTGTCGTGTTGACCCTGGAATCCCAGCCGCTGGGGCCGGTGACCTTCGCCGCGCTTGTCGACCCGAGCGTGGAGTTGCCGGACGAGGAGACCGATGTCGTGCCCGCCGTGCCGCAGGAGTTCGATTTCAGGGCGAGCGGCACCTTCCAGGCCACGGGCGAGAACGTCCTGGAGACGGCGGCGATCGGCAAGGTGGCCTTCTCCAGCGCCAACACCTACCTGGCCGTTCCGATCCTGGCCGGGACTGAGGTCTCGACCGCCGAAGGGGTGGCCTTCACGACCACCGACAACGTGACCGTGCCCAAGGCCACGCTCGAAGGCTTGAACCTGGTTCCCGGCACGGCCGAGGTGGGAGTCGTCGCGGAAGAGAAGGGCACGAGCGGCAACGTCGATGCGGGATCGATCGTCAAGGTCCCGCCCGAGATCGCCGCGGCGCTGGTGATCGCGAACCCGGTGACGAACAAGGAGCCCACAACCGGCGGCACCCACAGCGTCAGCCTCTTCGTCCAGCAATCGGACATCGACGCGGCCGAGACTCAGCTTACCCAGCAGCTCGAGACCGCCTTTGAGGCGCGCCTGAGCGATCCCTCGACGGCCGGCGCCGGCATGCACCTTCTCGCCCAGGGCGCGCGCCTGGACAACCCGCTCTTCGACCCGGATCCCAAGAGCCTCCTCGGCGTGGAGCAGGAGCTGTTCGACCTGTCGGCCAGCGGGACCGGGACGGCGCTGTCGGTTGAGACCGTCAGCCTACGCGAGCTGGCCGTGGCAAAGATGGCCCAGGCGGCGAAGCCGGGCTTCGTGCCGGTGGAGGATTCCGTGACCCTGACGGTGGGCGACAGCGAGCCGGTCGGGAACGCGGTCTCGGTCAACGTCATTGCTGAGGGACTGCAGGCCCCACAGATCGATGAGGCCGAGATCCGGTCCGCAATTGGCGGCATGTCGCCGGCCGAAGCCGAGACCTACCTGGCCCGCTACGGCAAGGCCGAAGTATCCGTCTGGCCGTTTTGGGTCTCGACGGTGCCTGACTTCCTCGACTTCCGGGTCGAGGTCCGGGTCGTGACGCCGGTACCCTCGGCAACGACGCCGCCCAGCGCGTCGGCGTCGGGCACGGCCCAGGCCACGGCCACTGCCGGCCCGTGACGGACTCGGAGGCCCGCCCACAGCTGCTGGGCGTCGATCTGGGCGAGCGGCGCATCGGCATAGCGGTGGGCGACCCGGCGGCGCGAGCCGCCACGCCCCTGACGACGCTTCGCCGGACTCGAACCGCCACCCGGGATGCCCGGCTCCTGGCCCGCCTGGCGGAGGAGCAGCGAGCCGGGGCGCTGATCGTGGGCTTGCCGTTCAACGACGACGGGAGCGAGGGACCGCAGGCCGCTGCCACTCGCGACTGGGCCGCGGTCGTGGCCGCGGAATCGGGTTTGCCGCTACTCTTCCAGGACGAGCGGCTTACCAGCCAGCGGGCGGAGCGTCTCATCGGGGCGCCGCCGCGGGGCCGTTCGGGCGGTCCGCCGGGGCCGGCGCAGCGCGAAGCTCACCGCGCTCGCATCGACCGGGAGGCAGCCGCGCTGATACTGCAGGACCACTTCGACAGCCTGGCCGCCGCCGAACCGGCGACCCGGGGCGATGAGGATCGGCGATGACCATCCGGGGCGGGCGCGACCCGCGGGACCGCGGTAAGGGCGAGGCGCCGGACAGGCGCTTCGTGGATGGCGGTTGGGACGACTACTGGCCCGATGACTCGGAGACTGCCGCGGAGAGGGCGGTGGAATACCGGACCCGGCGCCGCCACGAAGGCTACGAAAGCCGCGACTACCATTCCGAGCGGCCCCGCAGCCTGGCCCGCAGCCTGGTCTACCTGGCCGCCACGGCCTTGCTTGTGGCCCTGGTGCTGGGCGGGCTGTACGTCTTCGTTCGACCGCCGGTCCTGAGCGCCATCGCCGACTGGGGAGCTGAGAACCCGACCGCCTTGAACCTCCCGTTCGTGGCCGACATCGTCCGGGGCGAGCTGGGCGACAGCCTGACTGAACCCGCCGACCCGAAGGACTTCACGACGGTGGTCTTCGAGATCCGGTCCGGCGAGACCCCCTACGACATAGCCGACAACCTGGCCCGGGAGGGGCTGGTTCGGGACCGCCGGGCTTTCGTCTTCGAGTCGATCGCGCGCGGCGTGACAACCGACTTCATCGCCGGCCGCCACAGTCTCAGCAGGTCGATGACCGTCGACCAGATCATCGACGTCCTGACGATCCCAATCCCCGTGTCGCCGACCGTCACGGTCACCTTCCGGGAAGGGCTGCGCATCGAGCAGATGGTGGCCAAGCTCGAGCTCATGGAGCAGAACCCCAGCGATCCGTCCAAGGTCCTGCAGCTCGACACCCAGGCCTACTACGACATGGCCAAGAACCCGCCGGCCGACCTCGTGGCCGAGTACGAGTGGCTGAAGATACCGCCCGGCGGCTCGCTGGAGGGCTTCCTCTTCCCGGCCACGTACGACATCGAGGTCGACATCACGCCGCGCGAACTGCTCGAGAAGCAGCTCTTCGCCTTCAGCCAGAACGCCCCGGCCCAGCTGCTGGCCCTCCCTCCGGAGCAGGTCTACGTGACGGTCCAGATCGCCTCGCTGGTCGAGCTGGAGGCCGCTCTCGATACCGACCGGCCGCTCGTTGCCGGCGTCTTCGTCAATCGGCTCGATCCCGCGCTCTGGCCCACCGGCCACCTCAACTCGGACCCGACGGTGGCCTACGCGCGCGACTCGGAGTGGCTGGCCAACAACCCGATCTCGGCCTGGGTGGAGCTGTCGTTCTGGGAGCCGGTCGGCGGCTCGACGCCGTACTCGCAGCTGGAGTTCCCGCCCGACATCGCCCCCTACAACACGTATTGGGCCAAGGGCCTGCCGCCGACGCCGATCTGCTCGCCGGGCCTGATCTCGCTCGAAGCCGCCGTGGCCCCTGACACCACGGACGGCTACCTGTTCTTCCTGGCCAAGAACGACGGCACGGGCGGGCTGGCCTTCGCCAGGACCCAGGAGGAGCACGAGGCCAACCTCAAGAAGTACGGCTACATCCCGTAGGCCGGCGCCGGGCGGGTGGGTAACATGGCCTCGTGACCGATCCCGTCCGCCTGCCCCATCCGGCCGACTTCGCCGCGCCGCCCACGCCGGCTGACCTGGCGCGCTGGGAGGAGGCCGATCGAGTTGCCCGCCCCATCCGCCTGGCGCGTCTGCGGGCGAAGATGGCGGCCGAGGGCGTTGAGGCCTACTTCGGGGCCCGCTCGGAGCACATGCGCTATCTGACCGGCTTCGCCCTGGCCGACGGCGAGGACCGGGTGGCGGGCAACTCAGGTCGCTTTCTGGTGAGCGGCGGCGAGGTCGTGGTGCTGGCCGACAGCCGCTACCGGCTGCAGGCCGCGGCCCAGGCCCCCGAGGCCAGGGTGGAGGCCGTGACGTACGACCTTGCGGCAGGCTGGGAGGCGCTGGTCGGGGGAGTCGGGGCCAAGCGGGTGGCCGCCGAGGCGGGCTACCTCAGCCACCGGCAGTGGGAGGAGCTGCGCAAGGCGGCGCCGGACGTGGAGCTGGTGCCGGTCTCGGGCTGGGTGGAAACGGATCGGGCGATCAAGGAGCCAGCCGAGCTGGAACGTATCGAGGCCGCCTGCGCGGTGGCCGATCGAGCGCTGGCCGCCGTCGTGCGCCGCGTCAAGCCGGGCATGACCGAGCGGACGTTGGCGCTGGCTCTTGAGTGGGAGATGCGGACCGGCGGGGCGGAGGCGCTGGCCTTCGACATCGCCTGCCTGGCCGGCGCGAACGCGGCCCTGCCGCACGGCTCGCCATCGGACAGCGAGGCCGCCTGCGGGAAGGTTCTGCTGCTCGACTTCGGGGCGAAGGTGGCGGGCTACCGGAGCGACATGACGCGAACGCTCTTCGTCAGCGAGCCCGCGGCGCGGGACCTGGAGATCTACCGGACCGTGGCCGCGGCGCAGGGCGCGGCGATCGACCTGCTGGAGGGCGCGGCGCGTGGGGAGCGGCCGGTCCCCAGCGGGCGGGAAGTGGACGCGGCGGCGCGAGGGGTCATCGAGGCCGCCGGCCACGGCGAGCACTTCGGCCACGGCACCGGCCACGGCATCGGCCTCGCAACACACGAGTTGCCGACTCTGAGCAAGGCCGCCTCGGAAGACCCGCTGCCCGGGCCGACGGTCTTCTCCGTGGAGCCGGGCATCTACCTCGACGGTGAGACCGGCGTCCGCATCGAGGACCTGATCCTGTTCGATCCGGCGTCCAGGCGCTGCGAGCGGCTGACTTCCTTCCCGCGGGAAGTCATGGCGGTGGGGGTCTAGGGCGCCGTTGCCTCGGGTTCTCGGGGCGCCCGGAGCTCGGCGGGGTGGCTTTGGGCCGGAGACGGGTGGATCTCCCGCTCCGGTACAATCGGGCTTCTACACGACCGAGCCGTCGGCAGCTGCCGGCCTCCGACGAAGGGAGCCTTCCTCGACCATGATCTCCACCAGCGACCTGCGCAAGGGCGTGGCCATCGAGCTCGATGGTGACCTGTGGCAGATCCTCGACTACCACCACATCAAGATGGGGCGGGGTTCGGCCCAGGTCCGCATCAAGCTGCGCAACGTCAAGCGCGGCCAGACGGTGGAGAGGACCTTCCAGGCAGGCGACAAGTGGCCGCGGGCCCAGCTGGAGCACCGCCAGGTCCAGTTCCTGTACAGCGACGGCGGCGACTACCACTTCATGGAAGTGGAGAGCTACGAGCAGTTCCATCTGACCGCCGAGCAGCTCGACGACGCGGTTCACTACCTGAAGGATGGGATGCTCCTCGATCGCACCAGCTACCAGGGCGAGACGATCGGCGTAGAGCTTCCGGTCTCGGTCGAGCTGCAGGTCGTGGAGACGGAGCCGGGTTTCGCCGGCGACACGCAGACGGGCGCCCGAAAGCCGGCCAAGCTGGAGACCGGCCTGGTGGTGCAGGTGCCGATCTTCGTCAGCGAAGGCGACACCATCAAAGTCGACACCCGGACCGGCGAGTACCTGACCAGGATCTAGCCCGCAGGCCGCGGACGTCCCGCGGCGGAGTTCGCGTTCCGGTCGGGGAGGAGAAGGCGTGAGCCGAAGGAGGCCTCCGCAGGGCGATTCGCTCTGGAGCGACCTGCCCGAGCCTGTGCCCGAGCCTGCGCCGGCGGGGCGAGAGCCGAGCGGCTCGCCGAGCCCGCCGGATTGGGCCCTCCCGTCCTGGGACGCGCTGCCCCAGGGGGACGCCGAGCGGGCCGAAGGCGAGATTGTCGCGCCTGCCGCGCCTGCCGAACAAGATCCGGCGGCCGAACAGGAGCCGGCGGCCGCCCTGGGGATCATGCAGGTCAGCGAGGTGACGCGCGCCGTCCGCGATGCAGTCAAGACTCGCCCGGATCTGCGTGACGTTTGGGTCGAGGGCGAAGTGGGGCGGGTCACCGTCTCGGCGGCCGGCCACGGCTACTTCACCCTCAAGGACGAGCGCAGCCAGCTGGCCTGCGTCTTCTTCCGCGACGAGCGGGCTCGCTCTCCGTTCGAGCCCACGACCGGGCTGCGGGTG
>Ga0315538_1001673_pt1 | contig 13023 bp, 14 predicted proteins | sample SalMarSW160230MG_2_FD_203834 | JGI IMG/M metagenome (GOLD analysis project Ga0315538, IMG submission 203834) | Salt marsh sediment microbial communities from the Plum Island Ecosystem LTER, Massachusetts, United States - Salt Marsh Sediment SW1601-230 ...
CTTTTTCCTTTGTCATATCCTCCACTACCAACCCAATGGTATCTTTTGCAATTTTTTCGAGGATATAGATCTTTTCAATTCTTTCCACATCTTCCACCAAAAACGGAAAAAGACGTTCAGGGTGAGTAGCGCGCAACTCTTGATACCATTTGTCCAGGCTTTGAGGTGGATTGTTTTTATCCCCTAATTTATCAAAAAGATAATCCAGGGCTAATGTCCGCATCGCATGAATCACTTTTTACCCTCCCATAAAAATTTCTTGCGAGAATTCCTGAATAAAAATAGTGATAAATGGTTTCATTTATAATTTGCGCCAAATTGAAGAAAGTTTTCACTCAACTTCTTTATGCCCCATCAGATCCGAGCCTATTTTCATACATGACAGGCAAGAATCCACGAATTGCTCTCCCATCCCTTAATTGCAATTGACTTTCAGTGGTTATTCATGAACCTTTTTTCCCTCAAACTGTTCTTTTCAATCTGCTCCATCTAATTCCCCGAAGTTTGAGTTGCGTCGCTGTTCCAGCCAGCGTCGTTCTGCTTCGATCTGACGGGCTAAGATTTCAGGATCTGGGAGCTGGAGCTTGTAGCGTGCGGCGAATACCTTGTTGTTCATGCCACCAAGGGCGTGATCTGGTCAAACCAGGTAATATTCAAAAAAATTTCGACAATATCTCCTCATTTATCATCTTCTTATCAAATCCCTGACCCAGTACCTTTATGCGTTTGAAGTCATCCTGGCAGAAGGGGAACAGGTAGACGCTGTCTTCCTCCTCATCGATGAGGCTGAGGCACTTTTCTGCGAGCTCATCGAAGCGGTTGGTCTTGAGCTTGCCTAAGAAGGCGCTCTTTTGAACCCTCTCAAGGCCATATCGCTTGCACTCTTTCGCCAACCTGGTGCGAACCTTGTCGTCTACAATATCGTAGATTATCCATACGAGGACGGACACATTTCACCTCCGGTCACGGAGAATGGGTGAAACGGTGAAAAGGAGATGGGGGGAACCGGAGGACCGGAGATGCGGAGAGGAAGTGAGACGGTCATTCTCCCATTCCCCGTTTCCCCAATTCTCCCCTTCACTAAAATTCGTTTATCTCCAGCCATTCGGATCGTTTTTCAGGTTCATCGGATAAAAGTATATTGGCAAGCCTGTGTGCCTCATGCTGGAGGATATGTCTTCGTTTGACGTTCTTTCTCCTGTATCTCACGCTTTCGTCCAGATGCCTGTTCATTGCTTCGACAACGAGCGGTTTGCCGGCCTGATTCAAAGAAACCGCCCCCTCCCTGGTGTCAAAATACTCATCTTGTATCTTTTTCCCTGTAAAAAGATAGGCGACCACCTGCTCTGCGTAGATCCGAAAGGGCTCGATGAGATCAAACACGAGGGACTTTTTATTGTAATTATCCGTGTGCAGGAATCCGACATAGGGATCGAGGCCGGACAGGATGCAGGCCTTTTCCACAAGCGAGTAAAGCATCCCATAACAGTAGTTGAGGCATGCATTAAACGGGTCTTTTGCCGGTCTTCGAGACCTCCCTTTGAACTGATATTTTTCAGGAAGAAGACCAGATACACATTCAAAATAGCTCCTGCTTGCGGTCCCTTCAAAGCCCATAAGCCTGTTTCGGGCGGACTCAAGGTCGGTTTCAGGGAAATAGAGATCGGCTTTCACCTGTTCAATTATCCGGATAGGTGCACTGAAGTAATCCTCTTTTCCAGGCCTGGCATGCATTAATTTTTTTAGGAAATGGATCTGGTTATCTATTTTCTGGTTGACCATATCAATGACGAGGCGGAGCCCCAGCGGGCCGTCCATGGCCTCCAGCTGCTTTCTGCGGATAAGTGCAGTGCTTCCCATCTTGGAGAACCAGACTCGCCCCACTGGATACCCGTAGGCATCCATAAAGATAGTATCGATATTGTGCTCAAGCGCCAGGACAATCGCCTGGCTGGAGATCATAGCCTGGTTTGAGATGACAATGCTTTCCACCTTCAGGGGAGAGATATCGTAGACTTTATCTTTTTGTTTCAGGCGAAAGCATTCGTCTTTTTGGGTGATAAAGGTGCCGGGGGTAGTAATGAAAATCTGCATGGTGCCCCACCCATAAAAGCCTCGTTCCCATTTATTGAGAAAGAGGAAATGAATTAAGTTCTTGGTCGTCAAATGAGGTCATGACTTTTTTGCCATTTCTTGACTTTAGTCACCCCTAAAAACCGGGAAGCATCTATCGTAGGAAAACAGGCAAAGAGCGGAGCGCAGGGAGTAAAGAGAAAAGCAATAAATATTCACGGGGCATGGCCAACATTTTCAGAATCCATAACCCTTTGTTTATGCACTCACACTATAAAGGAGAGCGAAAACACTCATATTTATTTTTATACGACAATACAATTGAAAAAGCAATACAATATTGAAGTAAGTATACGGGTATTTTTAAAGTATTATAGGTTACGACTCCCGCGTTACCGGTTTAGTCAGTAAGGGCACATCGAGAAGAAGACGATACGGCGAATGGATGAAAGGGGAAAAAACTTTTCAGGCTAAATTCTTCTGGCCACTTATACTATACTGAAATAGGAAGCCTTTTGCTGAAATCCTCCCGGTACGGAACTGAGCAGCAGGTGGGCTGGAAGCGGGGTCTCGGCCCTCTTTTTGCCTGTTCTTGGGTGCGCCTCCTGAAAAGGCTATTCTCGATGATCCTGTTATATTCTTCTTCAAACACATCCGAACAGCGTTTCAGAAAGAGCATGCCGAAGATGTATTCCTTGAATTCCGAGGCATCCATTTTCCCGCGCAGAATATCGGCTGCGGCAAAAAGATGATGTTCAAGTTGCGCCAGGGTGAGTTTTCTCATGCGACTTCGTTATCTCCTTCGAAGATATCGGGGTAATGCCTCTTCATGCTCATACACTCTCCTTTGCCGATGATGATATGATCAAGGATAGGGATATCAATGGTCCAACATGCCTTTACCAAAGCCTTTGTCAGCTCGATGTCTTCCGGGCTTGCTTTTGGTAAGCCGGTCGGGTGATTATGGGCCAGGATTAGAGCCGATGCCTTTTTCCTGAGAGCAGATTCCACTATTTCGCGGGGATACACGGCAGTAAAGTCTAGAGTTCCTTTAAATATAACCTCCTCTGCAATCAGATGCTTAGACCGGTTCAGATGGAAGAGCCTGAATTCCTCCCGGTTGAGATTGCCCATAGATGCCCTCAGATAATCGAAAAGGCTGTGAGGGTTTTTAATAATATTCAGCTTTTTAAGTGGCTGACGAAGCTGCCTCTTGACTATCTCCATTGCCGCCAGGATCTGTGCAATCTTGGCTTTTCCTACTCCTTTAATCTCCAAAAGGTCTTCATGTGTTGCGGACACAAGCCCATGGAAACCGCTAAATTCCGTGAGCATTTCCCGGGCGAGCCCTACAGCATCCTTGCCTTGCCTGCCGGTCCTCAGGAGGATTGCTAAAAGGGCCGCATCACTGAGAGCCTCCGGACCCTTTTCCAGGAGCATCTCACGAGGGCGTTCACTAATCGGCCAATCCTTTATGTGGATAGCATTCCCCCTTTTGCCTTCTTTTACATTCATTCTTATAAATCTTTCAATATCCCTTCAAAGGTTTTTAAAAACCCCTTTTCTTCAGAAGATTCATCGAATTCCTTCAGCCATTCTCTGATATACTGTATATCAACATCGGGATTTTTGAGGAGGACGGTTCTTACATCTTCTATGTCTCTCGGCCTGCCTGCAAAGATTTTATGGATTATAAGATCTTCGGTAATGACCCTTTAATGGTTGATAAATGTTTTATAGCACATTAGCTCTCGGAGTGTCCACATATGATCGGTAACGCCAGCGGCCACCGAAGGAGTTCGATGTTTCCATTTTGCCATGCCATCGCCCTTGAGGCGTTGACGAAGGCCTCGATGGGGCCGGGCCAGGTTGAAGTACGCCTGATACAGATGCATCTGCCGCTCAAGCCACACGATATCTTTACTGAAGGCAATAGTCTTTCGGGTAAGGCGGCGGTTTTCATGTCGCAGATTCAAGTTATGCCGTTCGATGTACACCGTCTTGATATCCTTAAGCGGTACATCACCGAACACCGCCCTTTTGGAAACACCGACGAGATGTCCCTTTTCATCCCGTTGCTTGACCACTTGGCCATAGCGCAACGTAGGGCAGGCCACCATCTTGGGCCTTCGAGGCCGACCCCTCTTTCCCGATCGGGGGTAGATTTTAATGACATGATGGCGACTAAAAAGAGCAACACCATACGCGTCCAGCCCATCACTGACCCACAGAGGCATGGCCTCGTGGCAGAGCCGTGCTTCGGTGTCGGCCACCAGAGGTTCAGCCAGCGAAGACTCTGTTGCGTCGATAGAGAAAGAGATCATCATCCGGTACTCCGTAGCCAGGGCAATCCCGATCCAGACTTCTCCCTCCAGAGATTGGCCCTGCGGCGAAGATCGTTTTTTTTAACAAAACTCCACAGGGCGTCCAACTCCACCTGGGAGACCTTCAATTCCTTCAGGAACACGGCGTTTACCTGCTCGCTGTGTTCGGCAGCAACCCGAAGCCAACGCCGCACCGTGTCCAGCTTGACCTCCATGACCTCAGCCACCCCACGCAAGGGCATCCCCTTGACCAACAGTTTCAATGCCATGAGGACCTTGTCCTCAGGGGAACGGAGGTCGTAGAAGATGGTCCCGGACCGCTCACAGAACGACCTCCGGCACTGTCTGCACAGAAGCTTACGGACCGTTCGCCCGTTCCGTCCAGGGTGGGTCCCGTTGGAGACGATATTTCCCTGTCCGGGCTTACCGAACAAGGGGCACTGTGGATTCGGACAGGCTTCGCTGCTAAGGTCATATGTGGGTTTTCTCCCTCTTTTTCCCATCCTAATCACCTCCTTACTGGCGATTAGGATAGAGGAAGATATATTATTTGTCAACTATTAAAGGGTCATTACCTAAAATCCTGTAAAGCGTTATATATAAAAGGATTAAAGGTGAACGTATCTGCCAAAAAATCCTGTCTTTCTGTTAGTCTTGCAGCATTCTCCATCATAACAATTCCTGAAATACTCACTAGTTATATACCACCTTGCTTAAGGGGATAATGCCATGAGAAAGGAAAGAAATCGGTTTATCAAGAATCTGCGTTACTTTTTCCTGATAAGTATTATTACAATTGGATTGATGACAATTGTCGGTACTGGAGGCGGTGGCGGCGGCTCCTCACCCCCTAATATACCCCCCAATAATGGTCCAAGTGAATCAGACTCTCTTTATTTTATCACTATAGGAGACAACGAAGGCAATAGCTATACGATTACTGGAGCAGAACAGTCGGTTACTGGGCTTAACGTCACTGCGGATGACGAGAAAAACCCAGAAGACATCCTTGCCCCATCCGAAGAAGCATTAACTGAAGGATTTGTAAAACTAGATTTTCCGGATTCAGCCGAACTGGACTTGCTGTGTGAAGTAAGAATTAAATATGACAGAGTTCCCACTATGATAATCGCTTACGATGAAGAAGATGATGAATATTACACGCTGCCGTTTTCTGTTACCGATGACAATACTGTCATACTAGATGTTGTCAGCAAAGACATGAGTGTTCTTTCGGCCTATGATGAATCCATAGCCTCTCTCAACAGCAAATCAATTCGCAGAGGGTCTAGCACTGCGTATGAAAAGCGATTCGAAATTGTGATCAATAATGGAGAATGGCTTAAAGTTAAAACGGATATGGTCGCGGCTGACAATTGGGAACTTGAAATAAACGGTGAGAAGAAAGAAAGTGATGTCGTGCCGTTAGACGGGGTGATTTACAATAATCATGTTTCCCAAAGTGGGATTTACACATTTTATCTTTATAACACGGTCCTCCGTGTTTTGTCACTCCGTATATGGAAACAAGATGTTTTTGTGCAGCTCGACGATGACCTGGATGGTATAAATATCCAGTCGATTGCAGAAAAGTACGCACCGATTCTGGCTTACAATGATGATGAAGAATATTACCCGGTTAGCCTGAAATACATCTTTGATAAAGATATTAACGAAAAAATTCCTTTTTTAATTCCAACAGTTAGCTATGAGCTATTTTATGATCTACCTTATTCTAATGTTGATACATTTATGCCGTATAATGGCGCCGCTGATGCATATATTAGATATCGTAATAAGCTTCTCACATCGAAGCAAAAAGACAGAAAGGGAGATAGCAATACAGCCACAGTTTACTATTCTATGCTGAAGGGCAAGGCTGGTAACTATTATCTAAGTTATAATCTGTTCTACACATATGATCCAAAAGGCGGCACTTCTAGTAATCCGGGAGCTTTCGCCCATGTCTTTGACAGAGAAAGTATAGTCGTGGTTTTTGATGGCAAGCCGGATACCTCTAATGAGCCTGTAGGGATCATCTACGGCGCTCATCTTGAAGGCCAAAACCTTGCGCTAATGAGTTCAGAAAAAGAACAATACAATTACTGGGAAGGTTCTGGCGCTTTTGTCCCATGGAATAACGTATATACGCATAATGGAAAACCAATCGCAGCAGTCGCCAAGGGATCTCATGCGTTCTATCCCGTTTGTGGGACATATGCAAATACGTTTTACGTCTTTCTAGAACCAGCTGGTGGAAACGCAACTTTTAGCTCAGAAGCTGAATGGAAGCGGGTGCTTACATCGAATCAATATACATTGGAATCATTAGATATCGGTAATATCACCAGCAACGGCAGTACTAACTATCTGGCATTCTCCGGCAGCTGGGTAAATATTTTAAGGAAACCAACAGCCAACTTTCCGCCTTTCACAGAAAGGGAAAAGGATCCGGATGCCTGGTATGCAGGGGCATATGTATGGGCAATTGACCACTCTGGTCTTCCTAATTATTCCATTCAGCTAATGCAAAGCTTAATGGATTACCTCCAAAGCATTGTATTTGATGATTTTTCCACAGATACAACTGCGAACTATGTAGCCTATTTCTGGCCACAACCAAAGATAAATGTGGGTCCCAATTCAGTTAAAATCAATTACGATTCACCGAATCGAAGAGCTATCCTAAAAGCGACGGGTGGTTATGGCAGGGCTTTAATGAAAAGAAAGGACAATTCATTGATTGCAGCGGACAGAGATTTCGAGTTTTCGATAAATTTTGAGACGTTAGATGAATATTGTTCTGCAATTTATCTTGGAGAGATATCGGATTATTGGCAGAACACGCATTTGGTTTTTAGAACTGGCAGCTATATTTATCATAAACTGATTATTGAAGTAAATGTGGAAGGAGAAACAATTCTTCATGACAGCATTGCGATTGCTAACAGCACTAACGGAAGCTTAAGGATAAGGCGGGTCAATGGGGTTTATTCATTCTATTTAAATGATGAACTTATATGGGAAAAGACACTTGACGAGCTATCAGGTCTCGCATTGTATTATGGCGCCTTTATTGCGATAACGTCTGGTCCTTCTGGTTACACCGCTGAATCTGCCTTTGACAATTGGGATTTTAAACCATTGTGAGAAGAAGCGGATACACTAAGAAGAATTTTTCCTTACGACACTAAGCAGTGTTTCTAACGAATCTTATCCGGTTGCGTATATTGAACAGGGAATAAAAACCTCAGAATCACATCCATGCGCGTATCTCAACCACGCTCAACAATCCAAACAGCAGGTAAAGCCACCATGGCATATCTCTTGCTTTTTGCTCTTGCTAGGATATGTGATGCCGAGGAAACCACTATGGATGATAAATTCTCGGATTTACAGAAGGAGGTAAGAAAGATAAATAAAACCTCTACTCTGGCATTAGAGTGTGCCGTGTAGTTCTGAGGAGGGCTCTTGAACTTCCTCTGGATCAAAGAAAAGGAATGACCGAAAGGCTGAAACATTTGCTTCCGGTCCCCGCAGATCCGTAAGAGATCCCCTTTCCAAACCATTCTCCGCAGCAATACCATTAAAATCCCAAATCTGGCAGGCGATCTTAAAAAACGAATAACTATCTAAGGGTATACGGTAGATCTCGTGCCTATGACTGCCTGGCAGTGCCTGGCAATAGTGCCTGGCCCAATACCTTGCCTCTTTAGCACGAAAGACCGCCGTGAAAATGGCTATTGCCGTAGCGCTTGCCACCCCATTGGGAGCGGTACTATCCCTTGCCTTTATCGGCAGCTTATCGGAGGCCACGGTGGGATTATTGCTCGCCATGGCCGGGGGCACTTTCCTCTATATTGCGGCTTCCGATCTCATCCCCGAAACCCATGAAAAAGGGGGAATTTTAAATGCGCTCTTTCTGCTTTTGGGCGTTCTGTGCTTATTCTCCTTATCGAAAATGATCACGGTCTAGCAGTATCTTTCGGTCATATGTGTCATGACAGCAACCGGCCGAATAACCTTTTCCAAACCGTTGACCAGGGCCCTCAAAATGAAAAAAAGAGGATTAACTGAAAACCAGCTAACCCTCTTCTGTTCCGGTATGCCGAAGGCGGGACTCGAACCCGCACAGGCGTACACCCACTAAGTCCTGAACCTAGCGCGTCTACCAATTCCGCCACTTCGGCAAAATGGTGCTTGCTATCTACTTCGGAATTACTTACCCTTATGGAGACCGATTGTCAACAAGTTATAAAATCGCTTTGCGATTTTATATAATGCGGCTTCGCCGCTTGTAAAAAGGAAATTCCTATACAATCAAGTTACCACCCCCACCCTTCCTTTCCCCTTCCCTGGCCCTGGCCGGGCAGGCAAGGGTGAGGGTTTGGGAAGTTAAATGAACTGAGCATCGAATGGAGTAGCTGATGAATGGAGAGCAGGATCATTTACTGGAGGTGGCGCGCCGGGCTGCGCGGTCAGGCGCAGAGGAAATAAGGGATATCTACCAGCAATACCTTTCGGGCGGGAGCATTGACATAAGGGATAAGGCTGTCAACGACCCGGTAACCGCAGCGGATATGGCCGCGAATCGCATTATCACCCACACCCTGAGGGAAGCATTCCCCGATCACGCCATCCTCACGGAGGAGGAGCCTGATACGTGGGGTGAAACGGGACATGAATGGGTGTGGATGATCGATCCCCTCGACGGCACAAGGGACTTCATCAAGGCAAATGGTGAATTTGTGACCATGGTCGGTGTAACCCATTACGCCGAGCCGACCATAGGCGTGGTCATTGAGCCTGCCACAGGACTGGAGCTCTGCGCTTCAAAGGGTTTAGGGGCCTATAAAAACTTCCTGTCCGATGGCGAAAAATCATCGAAGCTCACCGCTCCCCAAGACCCTGATCTAACGGGGCTGCGTATTGCGATCAGCCGTTCTCACAGGGATTCAAAGGTGGATGAACTTATTCGGCTGCTCGATGTAAAGCGTGAGATCTCATCGGGGAGTGTGGGCAGAAAGATGGCCTTGGTGATTAACGGCGAGGCGGATCTCTACGTACACCCGGCAAGGGGGACAAAGCTCTGGGATACGTGCGCCTGCGAGGTGATCGCATCAGAGGCAGGGCTTGTCTTTCTATCGGGCACCGGGGAGCCCATACGCTACCATAGGCCGGCTGGGGACATGGAGAACGACTACGGCCTCCTGGTGTGCTCCCCTGCTATTGCGGATAAGGTGGTATGGGCAACGCGGAAGGTTTGGGGGCTGGAATAAAATCGTTACACGATTTTATAGAGCGGCAAAGCCGTGTTGTATAAAATTGCGAAGCAATTTTATTCCTTGTAATATTTGACAATGGCATCTGCAAGGGCATCGATGGTATACTCATCGGGCATGACAGCGACTGTAAATCCTTGTTCTGTTGCCCTTTTGGCAGTGACCGGCCCTATAGAGGCAACCGGTATCCCTGATATCCCGGTATAGATATCGGCATCCTTACAGATCTCCACAAAATTACTGACCGTTGAGGGACTCGTAAAGGTAATCAGATCCATTCTTCCGTTTAGAAACGTCTCCTTTAGTGTGTCCCGTCCGTATTCAGGCCTTCGGTTTAGATATGCCTCAACCTCATCCACGACGGCGCCGAGGTCTTGGAGTAGTTTTGAAAGGTCATCACCTGCTATCTTTGGCCTTGGAATGAGAATCCTCTTCCCTTGCACCGGGTATCGCCCGAGTGCCTCCGCGAGCCCCTCAGTCCAGTAGGTATCGGGAATCAGATCAGGGCTGACTCCCCTGGCGCACACAGCCTCCTGCGTTTTCGGGCCAATGACCCCTACCTTGAGCCCTGCGAGGGACCGAGCATCCTTGCCTGCTTGTGTGAGCCGTTCAAAGAAATAGTTCACGCCGTTCACGCTCGTAAACAGGATCCATTCATAGCTCGAAAGGCTCTCTATCGCCCGATCCATACCCTCCCAGGTTTCAGGCGGAACGATTTGTATGGTAGGGAAGACCTCACACCGTGCACCGAGCCCGGTGAGTATCCGTGCAAAATCGGTTGCTTGTTCCTCCGGCCTGGTAATGAGAATCCTTTTGCCGAAAAGCGGCCTGGATTCAAACCACCTGAGATGCTTCCGTAAGTTCACCACATCGCCCACTACGATCACCCCCGGCGGGGCAATCCCGGCTTCCTTCACCTGTTGGGCTATGGTGGCGAGGGTTCCGGTTGTGGTGATCTGTTGCGATGTCGTTCCGCTGCCTATCACGGCCGCCGGGGTATCCGACGGCTTCCCTCCGTGTATCAATCTGCTGGTGATCCTTCCCAAATTTCCTATACCCATGAGAAAAACCAGGGTGCCTGAGGATTGCGCCAGGGAATCCCAGTTGATATTCGACCCCTTTTTGGTTGGATCCTCATGTCCTGTGATGAAGCAGGTGGTCGATGAAAGGTCCCGGTGCGTCAGGGGTATGCCTGCATAGGTGGGAACCGCTATCGCCGAGGTAACCCCCGGGATTACCTCAAAGGGAACTCCTGCCTCGGAGAGCTCCATCGCCTCCTCGCCTCCTCGCCCGAAGATAAAGGGATCGCCACCCTTGAGCCTCGCTACCTTCAAGCCTTTGTGTGCCTTCTCAATGAGGAGTTCGTTAATCTCCCCCTGGCTCATCGTATGGTAGCCCCGCATCTTTCCCACATATATGAGCTCCGCATCGTTTCGGGCCAATGACAAAAGCGACTCACCCACGAGCTTATCGTACACTACCACATCTGCCATCCGAAGGCATTCGCTGCCCTTTACAGTGATGAGATCAGGGTCTCCCGGACCAGCGCCTATGAGATAGACTACTCCTTTATCATTATTTCTCAAGGTCTTCACCGTTTATAGATTTCATCCAGTATCCCCCGTGCCCCTGCTTCCAGTACCCTCCGGGCCAGGGCTGTGCCAAGCGCCTTTGCCTCCTGGGGCGGACCGCTTACGTTATCCCTTACTACCCTCTCTCCCCTGACGTCGGCAACCATGCCGTCGAGGGAAAGGGTGCAGCCGGTGAGCTTCCCGAAGCAAGCAACAGGAAGTTGGCATCCCCCTTTCAACTCCTTGAGAAAGGCACGCTCCGCCTCCACCGCTACACGAGTTGGGTAGTGATCCAGAAACATCACCATGTTCGCCGTGTGCTGATCTTCCTTGCGTAACTCCAGGCCTAAGGCCCCCTGCCCTATTGCCGGCACCATGAAATCCGCGGGAAATACATGGGTGATGTGGCCGGCTAAACCCATTCGCTTTAACCCGGCTGCGGCAACGATAATGGCATGCATATCAAGGGAGTGCAATTTTCTTATCCTGGTGTCAACATTTCCCCGTAGGGGAACGATCTCGAGATCTGGACGATAGTGGAGAAGCTGGGCTGCCCGTCTCAAGCTGCTTGTGCCTATCCGGGATCCTTTCGGAAGCTCCTCAAGGGGTGCGGTATCCCTGCAGATCAGTACATCACAGGGATCTTCCCTCTCAGGGATTGCCCCGATAGAGAGATCGTCGGGCAACTCAGCAGGAACATCCTTCAGGCTATGCACAGCGATATCTATGTCCTTTTTTTGAAGGGCTTCCTCGATCTCCTTTACGAATAACCCTTTCCCACCGATCGTGCTCAAGGGTTTGTCTCGTATCCTATCCCCTTGTGTTCTGACCGTAACCAGTTTAACCTGGAGATCAGGATAGTGAGCTGAGATCCTCTCACGCACCCATTGTGCTTGCGCAAGGGCCAGTTTGCTCGCCCGCGTGCCAATCCTCAGAACCATGGTTATTTCGAGATCCTAAAAGTAGCTACAGGGAACACGAGACGTCGAATCACAGAAGAGCATTAGACAGGCCCGCCCTGGCGCGACATCACAGGAACAGCATGCTTTGTCAAAATTACGGTATCCATAGATATAAACTCACTCTTTCAAGGCCAGGTCTGGGCCAGGGGTCTGGGCCAGGGATAAACTGGATTGGCATGATATTCATTACGCTCCGGGGTTAAACAAACAATGAGCAGCATGACCAATCATAGAAACATAAGAAATCAGAGGTATTTTTCCCGCGGAGCGGGATTCTTGTTTCTCAGTTTCTTCAGGAAACTGAGAAAAAAATCCTAAAAATCCAGTAAATCCTGTCAAAAAAGAAGCAGTATCTGAGCAATTAGTGTTCATGTGAAACGCTCAGGAAAGATCGTGCGAGATCGAGATCCTTCATGGTTGTTATCTTTATGTTCGTGTCCTCGCCTTCTATAACATCAACGGGTATACCCATCTTCTCAATCAGAAAGGCATCATCGGTTACCCCTTCCCAATCCTCTTCCCTGGCCTTTTCATGGGCAGCCCGTATATCCTCACCCTGAAAGATCTGGGGTGTCTGGATTACCCAGAGGGCGCCTCTTTCAACCGTTTTCACAACCCTGCCCTGGCTATCTATCTCTTTGAGGGTGTCCTTAAGGGGAATCCCCGGGATCACAGCCCTATATCTCCATGAGGCCTTAACTACCCTCTCAATGAGTTCAGCGGTGACCAGCGGCCTTGCCCCATCATGGATAAGTATCCGCGTACTCGAATCCGAAACGGCCCCAATGCCATTCCTCACCGATTCCTGTCT
>Ga0315538_1001676_pt1 | contig 13013 bp, 13 predicted proteins | sample SalMarSW160230MG_2_FD_203834 | JGI IMG/M metagenome (GOLD analysis project Ga0315538, IMG submission 203834) | Salt marsh sediment microbial communities from the Plum Island Ecosystem LTER, Massachusetts, United States - Salt Marsh Sediment SW1601-230 ...
CCCGAACGCCACCTCCGCCCGAACGCGACCGGCGAACAGCTGTCGATCCGGATCCTGGAAGGCCAGCCCGACGCGCCTGGCCAGTTCGGCGACGTGGACCCGGCGCACGTCCCGACCGTCCATCAGGACCCGCCCGGACGACGGCCGGAGCAGCCCGTTGAGGTGCCGCACCAGGGTCGTCTTGCCCGAGCCGTTGGGGCCCACAACGGCGAGGGCCTCGCCAGGCTCGATCCGCAGGCTGACCCCGTCGAGGGCCCGAACGCCGCCCGGATAGTCGAACCTGACGTCCGCCATCTCGATGGCGGGGACGACAGCTTCGGTCGAAAGCACGCGGGACGCCCGCTCGAGCGGCCTGCCTCCGCCCACCCGAGAGGCGGCCGGAGGACGCTCGGAGGACGCGCCCACCCGAACCCCAAGGGCCTCGAGCCGCGGATCGCGCAGCAGCTTCGCCGTCCCACCTTCCAGGGCGACGGCACCGTCTTCGAGGGTCAGCATCCGGTGCGCCAGGCGAGCCAGGACGTCGAGCTTGTGCTCGACGATCAGGATGCCGGCGCCCGTCTCGGCGGCGACGTTGGAGAGCGCCCCGGCGACCAGCTCCGTCCCGGCCGGGTCGAGCTCGCTCGTGGGCTCGTCGAGGATCAGGTAGCGCGGCCGCAGGGCCAGCACCGAGGCCAGGGCAACCAGCTGCGTTTGGCCTCCGGACAGCCCGGCCGGATCGCGCGAGGCGAGCGACTCGAGGCCGGCCACGGCCAGCGCCCAGCGCACCCGATCCACGATCTCGCCGGCGGCCAGCCCCAGGTTCGCCGGGCCGAAGGCCACCTCCTCGAATACCGTGGCCGCCGTCCCGGACAGCGCCGTGGCCGGGTTGGCGAGCAGGACGCCGCAGCGCTGGGCCAGGCTGTGGGGCGGCAGATCGGCGATTTCGATGCCGTCGACCCGGACCGAGCCTTCGAGCCGCCCCCCGGTCACCGCCGGAGCGAGCCCCCCGGCCACCAGGCAGAGCGTCGTCTTGCCCGATTCGTTGGCCCCCACGACGCCCAGCGCCCGACCGGGCCGCAGGCTCAGGCTGACGTTCCGCAGGGCAGCCGACCGCGTCCCGGGATAGGAGTACGTGACCCGCTCCAGGGTCAGCCCGGCGCCGCTCACGGCAGCCTCACGACGCCCGCCAGAGAGGCGGCAGTGGCTCCGGCCGTGGCCAGGAGCGCGGCCCATCTGAAGGCCCGCTGCCGGCCCGAATCGGGTAGCCGCCGCAGCAGCGTCCGCCGTCCGGGCGCGGTGAAGGCTCGCGCCTCCAGGGCCATCGTCCGCTCCTCCACCTCGGCCAGCGAGCCCAGGACCACCGGCCCGGCCAGCGGCACCAGGCCGCGGGCCCGTCGCACAGGCCCGCCCTCGGTGTCCAGGCCCCGGGCCCGCTGGGCTTCGGCCACGTCACGGGCTCGAGCCAGCGTGCGCGGCACCGCGGTCATGGCCGCCCCGACGACGAAGGCCGCCCGCCGCCCCAGGCCCCGCCGCTCCAGCTCCACCAGCAGGTCGTCGACCGGCGTGGTCAGGGCGAAGAGCGCCGCCGAGAGCCCGAAGGCGATCACCCGCAGGGTGGCCAGAAGAGCCGCCGAGGCCCCGGTCCAGGTGGGCGCCAGGGGGCCCCAGGTGGCGATCGTGTCGTGCGCGCCCGGGTAGAGGAAGGTGTTGATCGCCAGGATCGAGAAGACCAGCGGAAGGGCAGCCAGGGCGAAGGGCACCAGGCGCCGCACGACGCGGGCGGCCAGGGCGCTGACGAGGACCAGGGCCAGCACGGCGAGCGGGCCGCTCCAGCCACGAATGCCGAAGGCGGCGATGGCCCCGACGCCCGCCAGAGAGAGCTTGGTGACCGGGTTCAGGCTGCGGTAGGCGCCGCTCGGTACGCGAAGGACATAGTCGGGCAGCGCCGGAGCGATCGTCGTCGCGGCCTCCTGGGGGAGGGTGCCGGGGGCAGCCGTGTCAGCTCGCCTCCGGTCCGCTTGCCTCGTCCCTCTCGGCGCCGGGGAAGGCCAGCTTGTGGCCGAGCGGGAAGCGGATCAGCAACCGCGACGACAGCCCGGACAGGATGACCAGGACCACGAAGCTGGTGATGGTCTTGTCTATCGGATCGCTGAACAGCCCCTGCCCGAGCGAGGCGTTGTAGACGTCCGCCCCACCCTGGCGCAGGGCGGCCACGATCACGTCCGTGCCCGATCCGGTCACGCCGCCGTAGACGTAGGCGGCGATCGGGGCCGAAACGATGGCCGCCACGAAGCCGGTCACGGCGCCTGCCACGGCCGCCCACGCCCCCGCGGCGTCCCGGCGCAGATAGACGAAGAGGCCGACCGTCGTTGCGACGATGGCGCCGATGACCACGATGGCCAGGTAGACCCAGTCCTCGTAGCCCGTCCAGCCTTCTCCGTAGGTCGGGATGGTGTACATCCGCCAGGCCAGGAGCGCGATCACGGCGATCGCCACGCCGGTCTGCAGGGCCAGCTTGATGCCGCCGGCGGGTCGTGGCCGGAAGATGCCCAGGTAACCCCAGATGCCGGCCATGAAGCCGATGACGCCGGCCGTCACGGCGAACGGGCCGATGTTCGATTCGGCGCCGATGCCGGGCGCGTACTGCCAGATGAGGTTGGACAGGATGCCGGTCGCGGCACCGGCCAGCGGCCCGGCGAGCACGCCGACCAGGATCGTGCCTATCGAGTCGAGGTAGATCGGCAGGTTCAGCACCTTCTGGGTCGTGAAGCCCAGGGCGATGTTCAGGGCGATGGCGAAGGGCATCGTCACGATCACCCGGGTTGTGAACTGGGCGGCGACCCAGCGCCGCAGGTTGCCTGCGACCGCCTTCGCCGGGCGGCTCACCCAGCGCCGAAGCCTGTCCATCTCTCCTGCTCTCCTCATACGGAGCGCGGCCAGGTCTGATGTATCGGGTGCCGCGCGGGAGAAGCTTAGCGGGAGGCCGCCAGGGCCGCGACTCGCTCGATGAAGCGGTCGAAGAAGCGAGCCGCGTCCGCGTCCACGGCCACGTCCAGGTTCGGGGCCTTGCCCCACCTGCGCCGCCAGTCGGCGACGGTCTCGCCGCTGGTGAAGCGCCCGCCCAGCTCAACCTCCACCGCGACCGCCTCAGTCGTGATGAGCTCCGGGTCCAGGGCCGCGGCCAGCGCCAGGGCATCGTGGATGAAAGCCCCGTAGAAGCGGTCGTAGCGGCTGTGGAACTCCATGTAGAAGCGCAGGGCGTCGGCCAGGTAGCGGACCACCGGGTTGGGCCGGCCGCCGGTCCGCGACCCATCCGGGGCGCACCCGGCCAGCTCGGCCAGGCGCGCCATATGCTCGGGCATGAACTTCGCTCGCTCGGTCACGTCCAGGCCCAGGGCAAGCGGGCGGGTGGAGCCCTCCCCTTCGGCGGCGCCTCCCCCTCCCGGCCCGAGCGCGCTGTCGTAGGCCGCCCGATCGGGCCCGGCCGGGCGCTCCGGCCCGAAGGCCCCGAAGACGACCGCGGCCGACTCGGGATCGACACTGACGTTCCACTCGGTGGTGGGCGCGGTGTTGCCGGACGATCGATAGGCCCCGCCCATGATCACGACTCGGCGCAGCAGCCGCGGCAGCTCCGGCTCGCGCAGTACAGCCAGGGCCAGGTTGGTCAGCGGCGCCAGCGTCACCAGCGTCAGCTCGCCGGGGCGGCTTCGAGCTTCCTCGACGATGAGATCGGGACCGAAGCGCGGCGACAGAGGGGCCGTCGGGGCCGGCAGCTCCGCGTAGCCTATGCCGCGCGGGCCGTGGGTCTCGGGCGTGGTGACGAGCGGCCTGGCCAGCGGCGTCTCGCGACCCAGCGACACCTCCACCTCCGGGCGGCCGGCCAGCTCCAGCACCGCCCGGGTGTTGACGGCCACCTGCCTGGCGTCGACGTTGCCGGCCGTGCAGGTCACGGCCACCAGCTCGCACTCGGCCGAGGCGCAGGCGTACAGCAGGGCCAGGCTGTCATCTATGCCTGTGTCGCAGTCGACCAGCAGGGGAACGCGCCGGGCCTTCGAAGCGCTGGAGGATGGCTTGCTCACGCCCGGATCGTAGTCCATGCGCCGGGCCGGAGGCGACTCGCAGATGCTTCGACACGCCCCCGACGGCCAGACTGGCTAGACTTGGCGGACGCCCCGGCTGAGGCGCCGGGAGATCGACAACGAAAGGTGGTTCGTCGTGGGCATGACGAAGCGTCTCGCTGGCGGAGCGGTCGTGCTGGTGCTCGTCGCCGGATGCGGCGGCGCGGCTGCCACGCCGGCCCTCTTCATCCCTTCGCCCACCCCCGTCGACACCGCCTCGGTCGGGCCCAGCGGGCCTCCCACGGCCACGCCGATCGAGCCGGCCATCGGCAAGTTCAAGCCGGGCGGCAACATGACCACCGCTCGCTCCTCCTTCACCGCCACGCTTCTGGACGACGGACGGGTCCTGGTCGTGGGCGGGCAGGACGACAACGGCGAGACCCTGGACACGGCCGAGCTGTACAACCCCACGGCCGGCACCTCGTCCCCCACCGGCTCGCTGGCGGTGGGGCGATGGGGGCACACCGCCACTCTGCTGAGCGACGGCCGCGTCCTGATCGCCGGGGGAGAGGACGCCGAGCTGAACGCCCTCGGCTCGAGTGAGATATACGACCCCGACGGCGGCACCTTCAGTCCGGGCCCGGAGATGGCCACGCCGCGGGCCGGCCACCTGGCCGTGGCCACCGGCGACAGGATCCTGATGGTGGGCGGCATAGACAGCGACGGGTCGGCGATCGCCTCAGCTGAGATCTACGAGGGCGGGGCCTTCCGCCCCACGGGCGCCATGAAGTCGGCCCGCTGGGACGCCGCCGCGGCCGTGTTGCCAGGCGATCGGATCCTCGTCACGGGCGGCACCGACGGGGCGACCGTGCTCGATTCGGCCGAGGTCTACGACCCGGTCCTGGGCCGGTTCGAGGCCACCGACTCGATGTCGACGGCGCGCTCGGGCCACACCGCCACGACCGTCGTGGGCGGCAGGGTGCTGGTCGCGGGCGGCCTCGATCAAGCCGCTGCGCCACTGACTTCCGCCGAGCTGTACGACCCCACGGCGGGCACCTTTGCCTCGACCGGCGACATGACCGTGCCCCACGTAGGCCACACGGCGGCTGCCGTGGCCAGCGGCCTGGTGGTCGTCATCGGCGGCTCCGACGAGGGCCAGGGCGTTGCCGTGGCCGAGGTCTGGGACCCCACCGACGGCACGTTCAGCGGCACGGGCTCCCTGGCCACGGCTCGCGGCGGCCAGGCCCAGGCGCTGCTCAAGAGCGGCGACGTGGCGGTCTTCGGCGGCCGTGACCTGGACATGGCCCTCGATTCGGTCGAGATCTACCAGCCCTAGCGGCGCTGCCGCCGCTGCCAGGGTGGCGCCCGGCGGGCTGTCTCAGCGGGCGTCGCGGCGCAGCCGGCTCAGGATCTGCCGCACGACCTCGTCCAGGGGCCGGTCCGCGTCGACCGTGAACCCGGGCTCGTCCGCCTCCAGCGGTTCGAGCGTGGCCAGCTGGCTGTCCAGGAGCGAGACCGGCATGTAGTGGCCCGCCCGGGACGCCATGCGCTCTCGCAGCACGTAGGGCGAGGCGCGCAGATGGGCGAAGCTCAAGGAAGGGTGCCCCTCCCGCAACAAATCGCGGTAGGAGCGGCGCAGCGCCGAGCAGGTGACCAGGGCGTCCTCGCCCGCGGCCTCTCTCCGGCCGACCCAGGCCGCCAGCTCGAGCAGCCACGGCCGCCGATCTTCGTCGGTCAGCGGCACGCCGGCCGCCATCCGGGCCACGTTCTCGGCGGGGTGGTAGTCGTCGCCTTCGGCGGTCGGCCAGCCCAGCTCGCGAGCCAGCTCGCGCATGACCGCGGTCTTGCCCGAACCGGCCACTCCCATCAGGACCAGGACGAGGCTCACTCGTCTTCCCCGGCCTCCCCCAGCAGCGGTGCTGCTCTGCCGCGCGCCGCCCGGGCGCGGTCGGCCAGGTCGCCCTCTCCGGCGGCGACCTCGGCCAGGACTTCGTCCGCGTCCCGCAGCGCCTCCGCGTAGGGCCGCGCCGCCTCGTCCTCGATGCGGCGGATGGTCTGGGCCAGGGCGCGCTTGACGTAGGGCCGCATGCCCGAGAGAGCGGCCTGCCCGGCTACAGTGCGCGGCGGTTGAACCTCGTCTTCCACGCCGCGAGGGTGTCGAAAGAGGCGCCGGCCGTCAAGCATCTTCGCGTGGTCTCGCTTCGGCGCGCCATAATCGCCTCAGCGAGAGCAGCCCAAGGAGGAGCCAATGCCCGAGTCGCGCACCGCCGCCGTGGGGATCGTCTGCGGCAGCCGCTCCGACTTCCCGGTCATGGAGAAAGCCGTCGAACTGCTCGGCAAGCTGGAGGTCCCGTGCGAACTGCACGCCATCTCCGCCCATCGTTCGCCCGACCTCCTGGAGCGGTTCATCACCGCCTCGGAGGGCGAGGGTGTCCGCGTCTTCATCGCCGGGGCAGGGGGAGCCGCTCACCTGGCCGGAGTGGTGGCGGCCCGGACGACCCTGCCCGTGATCGGCGTCCCGATCCCCACCCAGGTCGGCGGCGGCCTGGACTCCCTGCTGTCCATGGTCCAGATGCCCAGGGGCGTGCCGGTGGCGACGGTCGCGATCGGCGGCGCGGAGAACGCCGCCCTGCTCGCGGCCCAGATACTGGCCCTCTCGGACGAGGGGCTGGCGGCCCGCCTGCGGGCCTATCGCGAAGCGCAGAAGCGTTCGATCGAGGAGGACGAGTCGAACGCCGGCCTGCGCGGGTGAGGCGGGCCTCGGCGTGGCGGACGTGACGGCCGGGCGGGCTTCCGGCCGGCGGCCGGGCGAGCGCCGATGAGCCGCCCCGGATTCGGCCCCGACGGGATCCCCGAGTGGCTGGAGCCGATCCTCCGCCACTGCACCCGCTGTGGCGGCAAGCTGACCTTTGGGCCCGTTGCCGGTGAGGAGCGGGAGCGGCTGGTCTGCCCCGACTGCGGCCAGGTCAGCTACGCCAACCCGCGGCTGGTGGTCACGACGCTTCCGGTCACCGAGCGGGGCGAGGTAGTGCTGATCCGTCGCGCCCTCGCGCCCGGCCGCGGCAAATGGGCCCAGCCCGGCGGCTTCCTGGAGATCGACGAGACGGTCCACGAGGCGGCCGTCCGCGAGACCCTGGAGGAGACCGGCCTGACGGTGGAGCCGGGCGCGATCGTAGGTCTCTACTCCAGGCTGCCCGCGGCCGTCGTGGTCGTGGCCTTCGCGGCCCGGATCGTCGCCGGCGAGCCGCGCGCCACCACCGAATCCCTGGAGACCCGGCCCTTTGCCCCGGACGAGATCCCCTGGCCGGAGATCGCCTTCGAGACCAGCGTCCGGGCCCTGCGGGACTGGGTCGCCGCCGTCCGGCCGGACGTGCCGGTGCCTGACGACGCGGAGATCGCCCGAACCTACGGCTCCTGAGGCCCCCGCGTCTGGACCGAGCCGCCGCGGCACGGTGCCGGGGGCGTAGCGGAGCGACCGGGCCACGTGCCACACTTGGCGCATGGACGCGACGACGCTGGCTCTGGTGGTCCTGCCCCTGCTCCTGCTCCAGTTCGGGTTGCTGGGCTACGCCCTGTACGACCTCTTCCAGGAGGATCGGCGTGTGCGCGGCGACAGCAAGGTCATGTGGGCCCTCATCATCCTCTTCGTCAACGTGGTCGGCCCGCTGATCTACCTCTTCCTGGGCCGTGACGAGTCGCGAGGGGTTGCCCTGGAGGCCACGGCGACCGGAGCGCCCGCTCCCGGCTCGTCCACCGCAGCCATCCTGGCCAGCTGGCCCCGCCTGGAGTCCACGACCGAAGCGGCCGTCACCACGAGCGGCCTGACCAAGCGCTACCGAGGCGGCGTGGTCGCCCTGGACAAGCTGGACCTGACGGTGCCATCGGGCAGCATCTTCGGCTTCCTGGGGCCGAATGGGGCCGGCAAGACCACGACCCTGCGGCTGCTCACCGGTCTGGCCGGCGCCACCGCCGGCACAGGCACCGTCGCCGGCGTGCCGATCGGGCGGACCGACGGCCAGCTTGCCCGCAACATCGGCTACCTGGACCAGGACCCCCGCTTCTACGCCTGGATGAAGGGCCGCGAGCTGCTGGACATGGTGGCCCGCCTCCACGGCCTGCATGGCGCCGAGCGTCGCAGGCGAGTGGACGACGTGCTGGAGATCGTGGGCCTGCGCCAGGCCGGCCACCGCCGCATCGGCGGCTACTCGGGTGGCATGCGCCAGCGGCTCGGCATCGGCCAGGCGCTCATCAACCAGCCCCGGGTGCTGTTCCTCGACGAGCCCGTCAGCTCGCTCGACCCCGAGGGCCGGCGCGACGTGCTGGCGATCATCTCCCGGCTGCGCGGCACGGCCACGGTCTTCATGAGCACCCACATCCTCAACGACGTGGAGCGTGTCTGCGACAGAGTGGCCATCCTCAACCTGGGCCATCTGGTCGTCGAAGGCCCGATCGACGAGCTGCTGGACCGCTACGCCCAGCCCATCTTCGAGCTCGAGCCGGAGCCCCAGCAGCCCGGTGCGGTCGAGAAGCTGGCCGGCCTGATGCGCCGCCAGCGCTGGGCGCAGGAGGTCCAGACCACCTCCGACACCGTCCGCGTCTTCGCCAAAGACCCCGGGGTCGCCGGCCCGGCCATCCTGCCGCTGGTCGTCAAGAGCGGCGTCGGCCTGGCTCGCTTCGAGCGGGAGAGGCCCAGCCTGGAGGACGTCTTTCTGCGCCTGGTGGCCGAGAGCGGCCCGCCGATCGCGCCTGCCGTCCACATCCCGGCGACGGGTCTGGATGGGAGGGCGCGGCGATGATGGGCTTCGGAACGCTCCTGATCAAGGAGCTGCGCGAGCAGCTTCGGACCGGGCGGCTGGTAGCCGTGGCGGCCGTCTTCATCCTGTTCGGCACCCTGGGGCCGCTCACGGATCGCTACATGTCGGAGCTGATCAACGCCCTGGGATCGCAGGGCGGCGAGATGACGATCACGGTCCCGCCGCCCTCCCTGAGCGGCGCCGCGACGCAGATCCTCAAGAACCTGACCCAGTTCGGCATCGTCTGCGCGCTGCTGCTGGCCATGGGCAGCGTGGCCTGGGAGAAGGACCGCGGCACGGCCGGCATGATCCTCACCAAACCCGCCTCTCGGGCGGCCTTCCTGGGTTCGAAGCTGGCGGCCATCGCGGTCAACCTGGCCATCGCGGTGATCCTCGGCTGCGGCCTGGCCTACGGGTACATGCTGGTCCTGTACCCGCAAGCCTTCGACATCGTCGGCTACGTGGAGATGGCCCTGCTCTTGTGGTGGATGCTGGTCGGCTTCGCCTCGATCACGCTGCTCGGCAGCACCCTGACTCGGTCCGCCACAGCCGCCGCCGGCATCGGCCTGGTGGCCCTGCTGGTGCTGAGCATCGCCGGCTCGCTGCCCGTCATCGGGCCCTACATGCCGATCTCGCTGGGCAACGTGGCTTTCGACCTGGTCCTGGGCAGCGACCCGGGCTGGATACTGGGGCCCATCGTCTTCAACGTCCTGCTGGTACCGGCGGTCTTCGGCGTCACCTGGCTCGTCTTCCGCAACCAGGAGCTGTAGACCCGGCATGGCCGGCCGGCCCGTCTAGCTCTTCTTCCGGCCGCGGACCAGGTGCGCGGCCTCCAGGGCCGTGCGGCGTCCCTTGTTGGCCATGGCCTTGGCCAGGGCCACGCTGTGGGCGCGGTCTTCCATCTCGTCGTCCAGCGGGGCCAGGGTGAAGGGCTCGCCCTCCACGCGAGAGACGGCGATCTCGATGAGGCGATCCGTCAGCCAGGGGTTCTTGGGCAGGCACGGTCCGTGGAGGTACGTCGCAAAGACGTTCTGCCAGCGCGCGCCCTCGGTCCCGTCGCGGCCGTTGTTCCCGGCGCCCGCCAGCACCCGCCCGAAAGGCTCACAGCCGGGTCCCAGCTCCGTCAGGCCGGAGTGGTTCTCGAAGCCCACGACCGTCTCGGCTACCCCGTCGATCGTCACCTCGCAGGCGGCATGCTGCATGAAGCGCTGCGGCCCGCCACGCGTCTCCAGGTCCAGGATGCCGATGCCTTCCATGACCTCGCCGGCGTTGGAAACGTAGCGACGGCCCAGCAGCTGCAGCCCGGCGCAGACGGCGAATACCAGGACGCCGTCCTCCGCGGCCCGGCGCAGCGACGGCCCGTGGCGAATGAAGTCCGCGGCCACAACCTCCATCTCGACGTCCTGGCCGCCGTGGAAGAGAACGATGTCGAAGCGGCCGTAGTCCGGCGTCTCGCCCTTCTCGACGGCCGTCACCTCGACGGGGATGCCCCGCCACTCCGCCCGGCGCGAGACGGCAATCAGGTTGCCGCCGTCCCCGGCCACGTTCAGCAGCGACGGGTAGAGGTGGGCGATGCGCAGCGGTCGGTGGTCGTGGGTCTCGGGGCGGCGCCGGCGGGGGGCGACCCTGGCGGCGGCAGGCGGGGGTGATTTGGCCGGGGCGACGGCCGGCTTCGGAGCCGGTTTGGCGGGAGCCGGCTTCGGGGCGGCCCGCTTCGGGGCGGCGGTCTTGCGCCGGGGCGCCTTGGGCTCGGTCATGCGTCCCAGAACCTCCCCGTCCAGCCTCGCTTCCTCATCTCGTCGCGGACCTCGAGCATCGGCGTGTAGCTGGACAGGACGACCAGCCGCCCGCCCACCGGCAGCCCGTGCAGGGCCGCGTTCAGGGCGGGCCCGCGGTCCTCCACCACGACCATCTTGCGCGGCGAGAGCCCGGCGTACTTGAGCCGGTTGGCCAGCTCGTCCGCCCGAGTGCCGGACACGATCGCCCGCTCGACGCGGGGCGCCATCGACTCGAAGTCCACGTCCCACAGCCAGCCGAAGTCCTCGCCGTCGATGAGAGTGTTCGAAGCGGCGATCAGTAGCTGGCGCGGCTCGTCCTCGGTCGCCAGGGCGCGCAGAGTCGTGTTGTAGGAGGTCGGGTTCTTGGCGAAGGCCAGGATGATCGTCCGGTCGTCGGCCTCGATCTTCTCCAGGCGGCCGAAGGCCGGGCCGACCGATTTCAGCGAAGCGGCGGCATGCTCGAGCGGCAGGCCCAGCCCGAGCACGATGGCGACGGCGGCGGCGGCGTTGTAGGCGATGTGGGTGCCCGATTGGGGGATCTCGATCGTCAGCTTGCCCGACGGCGTCTTGACCGTGAAGCGGGTCCGATCGAGGCCCATGACCTCGAGCGAGGTGACGGCCACGTCCAGCTTGGGCCGGCGGAGCTTGCAGGCGGGACAGTGCCAGTCGCCCATGTGCGAGAGGTAGATCTGCTCGTAGGCCAGGTCCGCCCGGCAGCGCGGGCAGCGGATCGTGTCGGCGGCACGGGTGATCCTGTCGGTCGAGTGATCGAGCGCCAGGCCGAAGTTCAAACGCCGTCCCTCGCGTTTGGCGGCCAGGGTGGCGACCATCGGGTCGTCGGCGTTGACGATCAGGGCCGATTCGGCCGGCAGCCCGGCAGCCACCGATTCGATCGCGTCGGCCACGGCGTAGATCTCGCCGAAGCGGTCCAGCTGGTCGCGGAACAGGTCGGTGACGAGCAGCGCCATGGGCGACAGCTCCGGGACGACTTTGGGCAGCGCTCCCTCGTCGATCTCCGCGACCAGGACCCCGCCCGGCAGGCGGCCCCGCAGGTCGGCGCTCCGAACGGCCAGGCTGGTGACGCCCTGGACGAGATTCGCCCCGGCCGAGTTGTGGCTGACCGTCACTCCCTCACCGCGCAGCAGGGCGGCGGTGAAGCGGGCGGTGGTGGTCTTGCCGTTGCTGCCGGTGATGGCCACCACGGGCTCGCCCCGATCCAGCACGATCTTGCGGAGGATGTGCGGGTCCACCTTCCGGGCGACCATGCCGGTGATCGACGTGCCGCCTCCACGCCCCGCCAGCCGAGCGACGCGCGCCACGGCCTTGCCCGCCGACAGGGCGAGGAAGGTGCGGAAGGTCAGTGGCTTGGCGGCCCCGCTGGGACGCCGCCGGATCTGGCTGCTCATCGCTCCGGGAGTGTAGCGGCTTGGGAGGTCGAGGCGACAACCGGACCTGGTGTCTCAGCTTGAGCAGAAAGCCGCTTGTGAGCGGGTCCAGGAGGTCGGGGCGGCCAACAGATCGCGTCCGGTCTCTCCAGCTGCGTGGACCCGAGCTTGTCCACCGACCTGGAGCATGGGACCAGCTGGTCGCACAGCCGACGCTGGGCCTCGCCTGACCCTTGCCCACGGAGCCGCGCGCACCCACCAGAGACAAAGAAGAACCGGCCATCGGGTGATGCGCTCGGTGGCCGGTTCCCGCGGCGGCCGTGGGCCGCCGCCGTGTGTGGACGGGGCTAGAAGCCCTTGAGGGTGTTGCCGGCGGCCAGGAGGAGCCAGGCCACGATGGCGGCAATCGGGGCGCCCTCAACGGCGATGTCGGGCGCGTCCGTGACGACCTTGGCGACGACCCAGAGCACCACGGCCAGGACGGCCACCAGGAAGGCAACGACGAAGGTGATCTTCTTGGGCGGGTTGAGCTTCAGCCACCTGAGGTTCATGGATCCTCCCATTTCTCTGGCGACGCGCCGCGCCCGAATCCCGGTTCACCAGTCTCCGCGGCGCGCGCCTTCGCGAGACGACGGGCCGATGATACTCCGCCAGCTTGCCCCCAATGGGGCAGCCACGCGGGCGCCAGGGCGGCTACCCTGCACCCATGAACGCCACTACCGGGCGCCGGCCGGCGCGCCCGAAGCTCGTTACGCTGGCCGCGATCCTCGCTCTGGCGTTCCCGGCGATGGCGGCCGCGACGCCGGCGATGGCGGCCGCGACACTGGCGATGGCGGCCGCTCCCCTGCCGCCGCTCCCCGAGAACTGGCCCTCGCCCGACCTGGAGCTGGGCCTGACCGACTACCCGGGCGGCGCGGCCGAGCTGCAGGCTGGCGTGCCCCTCGAGTTCCGCTACCAGTACCTGTGCGGCGGGGTGAACACCGGCACCGGCTGGGCCACCTGGAACAGCGGCGCGAAGTT
>Ga0315538_1001677_pt1 | contig 13012 bp, 16 predicted proteins | sample SalMarSW160230MG_2_FD_203834 | JGI IMG/M metagenome (GOLD analysis project Ga0315538, IMG submission 203834) | Salt marsh sediment microbial communities from the Plum Island Ecosystem LTER, Massachusetts, United States - Salt Marsh Sediment SW1601-230 ...
AGCCCTTCGGGACTGTGGCCCAGAACTTGCTGCGCAGCTCAGCCGATACCCTGGCTGAGAGCAACTCTTCACGGTTTTCACCTTCCTGTATTAGCATAACACAAGCGTAGGTAAAAACGTATATGCGGCAAGTATAAACTTTTATGAATTTTTCGCGCTTTTTATTAACATTTTGCTTGACATTTGTTCTTTGTTATGGGATTTTGTCGGGCGTGGTATTGCCGGCGAAGAAGTGAGTTGTGTTTGTGCAGTGATATAGCAGGTGTGCAAATGACGGTTTCAGTGGATATTAAAGAGCTGGTAGCAACAGGGAGGGCTGGAGGTTTCCCGGTCGGATTTGGTGGCTGCTCCGGTGTTTTTTGGAACTGCCGGGGCTCGTCGCGGCAATGTGACGGCCCCGGCAGGGTATTTTATACCCTTAAGGGTAGTAGATACCTGCGAATAAGGACCGAAGACCACAGACGAGAGACGATTCAAGCTACTTACCTGCGGATAAACGGGAAAATGCAATCGAGGCCGGTATGCTCAAACTAAGCAGCGGCCGGTTTGAGGGTGCGAAAATCAAAAATAAAAATGCGAAATTGCGGCCTTGTCGTCCACAGGGGATATGGTGTCGGGCATTGTAAGGCCTGACTGAAACAAACAGGAAGGGACACTTCGGGCTGGGTTTTCCCCTGGAACGTCGGCTCTTGCCGGTTATCCGCAGGTGCCGGGTGCAGGCGGCAAGTGACTTTTAGCGGTCTGTGCGAGGGTCTTTGGAAATGGGAAATATCTTTGCAAGGTTTGTTACGTCCAGAACCTCTTTAATGGTCGGGCTGATGTTGCAAAACTCGACCTGGCCCCCGAGCTTGCCGATCTTCTCGCGTATTTTAATCAGGAGGGCAAAAATGGGTGTTGCCAGGAACCGCAAATTGGCAAAGTCCAGAACGACTCTCTGCTTTTGGGCCTTCTCCAGCAGGGGAAGGATTTGGGCCTCGAGTGTTTTCACCTGTCTGTACTTTGTAATTTTTGCATTTTTGAACGTTAGAATGATGCCCCCGTCGAAATGCGCGACCTCTATACCCGCAGCATCAGCTTCCATAGTTCAGCCTTTCAGTAATCTCGCACTAATGAATACCCGCCGACATCTCAAAAGCTGCTTTATATGGGCATAAAACATCCTACAATATAATATGTCGGCTGTTTACGCAGTAGAGTTGAGCTTTCTTTCAGTGTATAGTTCGGAGTTGTTACGAATTTTGCTGAGGGAGAGGTTTCTTTTGATTAGAATATGATTTTTGATTGTCGAAGGGAGCTGAGAAACATGGGGACGAAATCGAAATTGACTGTGCCTCAACGTCGTAAAGTTGTTTTGGTGTTAATCCGCAGAGAAGAGCAGGCGACATTAGACAGAAGAGTTTTGAAAGTGTGGGTATAATTCTACAGGGCTGGTCCGCTCGGCCTGCGGCGGCCAGGTTCCGACGGGCTTTTTCGGGGCCCATTCTCACCCGTCCGCCGAACCGAGCGACACAGCCCTCGGGCTTTCTGCAAATAATCGTTAGAGTTTCTTCGCATGGTATGAATGCCGGCTTGTTTACCGGCAAGGAACCTCTCACAAAAAAGAAGAATTTTTCCACTTGAACGGTGGATAAAGAGCAGTTGGGCTGATAAGCCCGACAATAGCAGGGGACAACGAGGGCAAGCTGCGGATAATCGCTTTTGGGGCACATTCGGACGACTGCGAGATTGATGCCGGCGGCATACATCATGGCAGGGGGCTCTTTGTGCGAGGCGAAGCGGCCTGTGTCGTATGTGACGGTGATATTGGATGTTCTTCTGATAAAGGGCCGGTCGGAGAAGATGGTGATTGAGCCGAAGGAGCTGGCGATGGCGTTTTCGGCGGCGAGTGCGATTGTGATACCGCCGCAGGCCGGTATTGCGTGCCAGTTCTCTGCTTACGGTACTGGGGTGAACGCCCAGTGTGACGGCAATCTTATTTTGTTCTTTTCCTGCTTGCTTCATCGCATAAATCTCGATACGTTCTTCTTCGGTGAGTTGAATCCGCTAAATCAGAGAGGTCTGAGATTATGAAAAAGCCGGTAGTTTTGTTTGCATTGGTTTTGTTTGTCTCGTCCTGTCAGTTCAACGGTGCTTCAAGGGAGGTTTTTTCTAAGGACAAGGCCGAGAGTTGGTATAAACAGGCCGGCTGGCTTGTCGGCTGTAATTACATTCCCGGCACGGCCATAAACCAGCTCGAGATGTGGCAGCAGGAAACATACGACCCCGGGACGATTGACCGCGAGCTCGGCTGGGCCGAGGGCATCGGCTTCAACGTTGTCAGAGTCTTTTTGCATTATCTTATCTGGCAGGAAAATCCCGAGGCATTCAAGCAGAGGATGGATGATTTTCTCGGCATCTGCGCCAGGCACAAAATCAGGGTTATGTTCGTTTTGTTCGACGACTGCTGGTATGGAAATGCCCGGTTAGGCCCCCAGCCGAAGCCCGACCCGGGACTTCACAATTCGTACTGGCTGCAGTGCCCCCGCTACGCCGAGGTGATGGATGAATCTATGTATCCGGTTTTCGAGGGCTATGTTAAGGACTTGCTCGGGCATTTCGGCGGTGACGACAGGGTGGTTGTCTGGGATTTGTACAACGAGCCGGGAAACAGTCATTATCCGCAGCAGATATTCGGCCTGCTCAGGAAGGTGTTCCGCTGGGCCAGGCAGGCGGCTCCGTCACAGCCGGTGACGGCGGGCGTGTGGAAATGGGGTGCTGATTATGTGGAAATGAACGAGTTTCAACTGCTCAACTCGGACGTGGTGACGTTTCACAACTACGGCAAGTACGAGGATATGAAAAAAGACATCGCCAGGTACAAATCTTTCGGCCGGCCTGTGATTTGCACTGAGTATTTAGCGCGGGGGTTCGCCAGCAGATTTCGAACGCATTTGCCGCTGCTGAAAAGAGAAGATGTTGGGGCGATAAACTGGGGGCTGGTTTACGGCAAGACCCAGACTGTCTTTCCGTGGGACGCCCCCTTGAACGGGCCTGAACCGAAGCTGTGGCATCATGACATTTTCCACAAAGACGGCATGGCCTACGACCCGGCGGAAATAAAACTGATAAAGAGACTGAGCGGGAAGAAATGACCGCCGGCTCGGCCGGGCCGGCTGGTGTGATTGAGAATTAGCGGAAAGCATTGACGGCTACCGGGAAGGTGTTTTTCGAGGTTGAGCATTTTGCGTTTGAGTTTTGTGCCGCCGGGGGCGGTGAATCCGCCGGGGCTGCCGTCGGAGCGGACGACGCGGTGGCAGGGGATAATCAAAGGGATGGGATTTTTGGCTAATGCGGCGCCAACGGCCCTGGCGGCGTGCGGATTGCATAAACGTTCGGCCAACTGCGAATAGGCAAGCGTTTGGCCGGGCCGGATTTTTCTGCAGGCGGTCAGGACACGCTTAGTGAAGGGGCTCAGACCGTCGAGCCGGAGCGGGATGTCGCTGCTGAAATCGACGGCTTTGCCGGCAAAGTAGGCGATAATCTGTTTTTGTAGCGGTTTGAGCAGGTTGCTGTCGTAACGTGGGTTTGGCAGGTTTTTGAGCAGGCGTGATTTGACATATTCAGCCGAGGGCAGGGGCAGATGCGTTCTGAGCAGGCCGGCACTGTTTGCCGCCAGGCCGAAGCGGCCCCATTTTGTGTTGAAAATCACGTATTTTGTTGCATCAGCCACGATTAGTACCTTGTGAAGCGTTCAAAAAAAACGTATAACCCGGCAAATCTGTTGACGCAAGTATAATTTTTTGTTAGTTTTACGTGCTTTTGGAAAAACTTGCCGGATTTATTATGTCACTTGAAGAGCTTCGCAGGAGAATAGATGAGCTTGACCGTCAGCTTGTAGAGCTGCTCAACGAGCGTGCGCGCGTGGTAATCGAGGTAGGCCGGCTGAAGAACAAGACCGGCGGGGCGGTATATGCGCCGGACCGTGAGAAGGATGTTCTGGAAAGAATCATCGAGGTGAACAAAGGCCCGCTGCCGGACCGGTGTTTGACGGCTATCTGGCGGGAGATGATGAGCGGCTCGTTTGTACTGGAGAGGCCGTTGCGAATCGGCTATCTGGGCCCCGAGGGCAGTTTCAGCCATACAGCGGGGATGCTGAAGTTCGGCCAGAGCGTTGAATACGAGCCGTTGGCCGATATCAGAAGCGTTTTCGACGAGGTGAGCAAGGGGCACTGCGATTTAGGAGTTGCGCCGATTGAGAATACCACCGGCGGCGGCGTGATAGAGACGCTGGATGCCCTTGTTGATTCGAATGTGAAGATATGCAGCGAGGTGCTGATGGCGATTCACCACAGCTTGATGGCAAACTGCTCAATCGAGGAGATTGAGAAAATCTACTCCAAGCCCGAGGTTTTTGCCCAGTGCCGTAACTGGCTTTCAGCGACGTTCGACCAGGCCAGGACGATTTCCGTCGCCTCGACGGCTAAGGCGGCGCAGATAGCGGCCGGCGAGCCGGCGGCGGCGGCAATCGGCTCGAAGCTTGCCGCCGAGTTGTACGGGCTGCGGGTCGTGTGTGAGAATGTCGAGGACCTTGCCAACAACGTTACGCGGTTTCTGGTTGTCGCCAGGGATGATGCCAAGCCGACCGGGTCGGACAAGACGTCGATACTGTTCAGCACGGCACACAAGGCGGGTGCCCTGGCCGACGTGCTCGACGTGTTCAAAAAGCTTGAGATAAATCTGACAAACATAGAATCCAGGCCCAGCAGGAAACGCGAGTGGGAATACTATTTCTTTATGGATTTTCTCGGTTACCGCACGGACGACAATATTCAAAAGGCCCTGCGGCAGGCCCGCAAGCACTGCCTGCAGCTTTCGATATTAGGCAGTTTCCCGCGGGCGACCGAGACAATAGGATAGCAGGTGAGTTTTAATAGTTATGAGTTATGAGTTATGAGTTTTGAGGTGGCGGTTAAAAGTCAATAGGAGAATTTAATAATGAGAAAGCCGTTTGTGGCCGGTAACTGGAAGATGAATACGGACAGCAGCAGCAGTGTATCGCTGGCCGAGCAGATTGTGAAGCTATCGTCGCAGATTGCGGGCGACAAAGTGGATGTTGCGGTGATACCGCCCTTTGTGTATTTGCAAGCGGTCAGCGGCGCCCTGCGTTCTTCGCGGGTGGCTCTCGGTGCGCAGGACGTTTATTTCGAGCAGAAAGGGGCATTTACCGGCGAGATAAGCACGGCTATGCTCAGGGACGTCGGTTGCAGGTACGCTCTTTGCGGCCATTCCGAACGCCGGCACGTGATAGGCGAGCCGGACGAATTGATAAACAAGAAGGTTCACGCGGCAATATCGGGCGGTATGCTGGCGATACTATGCGTAGGCGAGCTGCTCGAGCAGCGCAAGGCCGACAAGACCACCGAGGTGGTTAGCAGCCAGCTCAGGGCGGGTCTGGACGGCCTAAGTAACGACAAGCTCGGGGCGGTTACAATTGCGTACGAGCCGGTCTGGGCCATCGGTACGGGTCTTACGGCGACGCCTGAGCAGGCGCAGCAGGTACATTCACTGATAAGGCGGCAGCTTGCGGATATGTACGGCGCAGAATTGGCCGAGGAGATTCGGATTCAGTATGGCGGCTCGGCCAAGCCATCCAACGCAGCCGAGCTTATGGCCCAGAGCGACGTGGACGGTCTGCTGGTCGGCGGGGCGAGTTTGAAGGCGGACGATTTTGCGGCGATTATTCAGGCATCGGCATAACAGTTGAGGCGTTATCGGAACGGAAGTTTCGTAAATTCAATACAGGAGAATAGAAATGACGGTTCCCCCGGTTTTGGCAGCGAGTTTTTTTATACTTTTCCTTCGCGGGTTTTTTGCCGTTTGTGCGGTCTGTCTGGTTCTTGTAGTGCTTATCCAGAAGGGCCGGGGCGGCGGGCTGAGCAGCACGTTCGGCGGGGGTATGGCAAGCAATATCCTTGGCTCGAAGACGGGCGATTTTCTTACGTGGGTTACAATAGGTCTTGTGGCTGTGTTTTTGGTTCTCGCGGTGGCATTGTCCAAATGGGACAGGCCGAGTGCGAGAAGCTCCCCGGTCGGCTCGGTCCCGCCGGCATCCGCTCCGACGGCGGACGAAAATGCGGTCGAAGGCGCAGCCGCCAACGTGCCCGGCGACTGACGTTCTGTCGTGACAGGCCGGGCCAGCCAATTGGTGGATACTATGCTAATAGACAGTAACGGGTGAGAACAACGCTATGATAAACAGTATGACCGGATACGGCAGTGCCGAGGGCGTTCTCGGCGGCGTGACTTATGTGGTGGAGATAAGAACGGTGAACAACCGTTATTTCAAGGCCAGGATAAGTCTGCCTGAGGTGGTTGCGTTTATCGAGGAAGATATTGACAAATTTCTTCGCAGACAGCTGTCGCGCGGGATGGTCAGCTATACGCTCCGGCTGAAGGATGTATCTGCTGAGGCGTTTTTCCATCTGGATGAGGCGGCACTGCGGTCGCTGATTAAGCGTCTGAGCAGAATATCATCGGGTGATGCCAACTGCCATATTGACCTCGGCAGTCTCCTGACGCTGCCGGGCGTGCTGGTGCCGGCGCTGCCTGACGACAGGACAGCCGGGCGAATCAGAAAGAAGGTTATGACCATAACCCGCCAGGCCCTGAAAGGGCTGAAGTCGATGCGTGCCACCGAGGGCTCGGCGCTTGCGACGGACCTGGGGAGACACTGCACTGTAATCAAGCGCAATTTAAGCAGGATACGCACACGCAGCAGGACGGGGCCGGGCGGATATGCCAAAAAGCTGAAAAAGCGAGTCGATGAGCTTCTGAGCAGTGCAAAGCTTCGGCTGGACGACGAGGTGATTGCCAGGGAGGTGGCGATATTTGCCGACCGGGCGGACATATCGGAAGAGATTGCCCGGTTGGATTCTCATCTGCAGCAGTTCGAGGACACCGTCGGTGGCGGTGGACAGGCAGGGCGCAAGCTGGACTTTATATGCCAGGAGATGCTAAGAGAGGCCAACACCGTAGCCAGCAAGGCATCCGATACGAACATCGTACACCGGGTGGTGGATATCAAGTGTGCGATAGACCGGATTAAGGAGCAGGTTCAGAACGTAGAGTGAGGGGGAGTTTTTAGTTTTGAGGAGTGCTGATTCGATGCACAAAGCTTTCGTGGTGGTAGTGAGCGGGCCGAGCGGAGTCGGCAAGAGTACGATATGCCATGAGGTTGTCAGGCGTATGGGCGATGTTTATCTGAGCGTATCGATGACGACCCGGCCGAAGGGGCCGAGCGAGGGGGATGGGCAGGACTACTGGTACATAACAAAGAACGAATTTCAGGAGCGGATTGAAAAGGGGATGTTTCTCGAGTGGGCCGAGGTATTCGGAAACCTTTACGGGACCCCGAAAGACAAGCTCGAGCAGGCGCTGGCGGCGGGCAAGACCGCGATAGTGGAAATTGACGTGCAGGGCGGAAAACAGGTCAAGGCGGAATATCGCGACGCTGTGATGATATTCATTCTCGCACCGACGCAGCGAGAGCTTGCCGAGCGAATGGCCGGGCGGGGCAGAGAGGACGAGAAGACGGCACAAAAACGACTCGAAGAGGCCGGAAGTGAGATAGCGGCTGCCTGGCAGTATTACCAGTATATGGTCATAAACGAAGATTTGGGCGAAGCGGTGAACGAGGTCGTGCAGATTATTAAAAGGGCCCGGCTGCAAAAACCGCAGCAGGGAAATTTTGAAAAAGAATCGGAGTAGAAAGCAATGATAGATGCGCTTAAAAGTACGGAACTGGCAAAAAAGGTCGGCGGCAAGTTTAAGCTGACGGCACTGGTTCAGAAACGGCTGACCGAGCTGATGCAGGGCTCCAGGCCTTTGATTGAGGATGCCGAGGGTATGACACAGCTCGAGATAGTCGTCGAAGAAATCAGACGGGACAAGATAACTATAGACTACGATTCCAGCGATATCGACCGTCCCAAGTCAGGTTAGTGCAAAAGTGCATAAGGGCAAAAGCAATAAGTGCATTATGATTTCTGATTTACGATTTGGGAATCGGCTTTTTATCAATCAACAATGAACTGATTTGGGATTTAGGATTTACGATATCCGGTAATCGGCGTTCGTAAATCATCGGTGATTATCGATGGCTGGGAAAACGACAAAACTCAGCGGAGTGAAGATTCTGCTTTGTGTAAGCGGGGGCATAGCCGCTTACAAGGCGGTTGAGCTTGCAGGCCGGCTGGTTTGCGCCGGTGCGAAGGTCAAGACGGTGATGACGGCCAATGCGCGGCGGTTTGTGGGGCCCAAGAGCCTTGAAGCAGTGACGGGCTCGGCTGTTTACACGTCCTTGTGGCAGGCGCCGGAACAGTACAAAATCGGGCACATAGGCCTGGCTGATTGGGCGCAGATTGTGGTGGTGGCGCCGGCGACGGCGAACATCACAGGCAAGGCGGCCAACGGGATATGCGACGATTTGCTCAGCACGGTTCTTTGTGTCTGCTGGCGGAAACCGGTCCTTTTTGCGCCGGCGATGAACGAGAAGATGTGGGCCAACCCGGCCGTTCAGCGAAATATCAAGTCGCTTCAGGCGGCCGGTGTCGAACTTATAGGCCCTGAAAAAGGTCGCTTGGCCAGCGGTGCCAAGGGAATGGGCAGGATGGCCGAGCCGGAGGTCATCTTAGAGGCGATTGACAAAATCGCATCGAAAATCAAACGCAGGAAAAAACATTTTTAGTTGTGAGTCTTTGGTTTGGTACGATGCACTTTCTCGTTACAGCGGGCGGCACACGCGAGTACATAGACCCGGTGCGCTTCATCTCCAACGCAAGCAGCGGCCGGATGGGCTTCGCCCTCGGTCGTGCGGCGGTTCGTTCAGGCCATAAGGTGACGCTGGTAACCACACCAACCCGGCTCCGCAAGCCCGCCGGTGCAAGAGTTATCCGCGTGGAGACGGCGGCCCAGATGTCTGCGGCGGTCAAGAGATATTTCGGCGGGTGCGACTGTCTTATTATGGCGGCGGCCGTGGCGGATTATACCCCTGTTCGCCGAGCAGGGTGGAAAATCAAAAAATCAGAACAACAACTGACATTGAAACTGAAACCTGTGCCGGACATTCTCAAATGGGCCGCGACACATAAGAAAATCAAAAATCAAAAATCAAAACCAAAAACTAAAAACTCGAAAAGCAGAGAGCGGTTCGTTGTCGGCTTTGCCCTTGAGGACAGGAACATTCGGCCGAACGCCGAGAAGAAACTCAGAGAAAAAAAACTCGATATGATAATAGCGAACTCTCCGGCGGCAATAGCAGCGGAGCGGGCAGCCGTTGAAATCAAACCGGCCGGCGGCGAATGGCTAAAGCTCAAAAAGGCGAATAAGGATGTTATCGCGAGAAAAGTCATCTCTTTGATAGAGGCATTAACCAGGCAGGCCGCCGGCGACAGAACCCACCGGCCAAAGAGCAAACAAGCCCCCGGCTGACAAGCTGCAGGCCGCGAGGCACCGAAGTATCCGCTGAAAGAGCTATTTGTAACGCCGAAGGGCTAACCGGAGTATACGGTCGATGAGATTTTTGTATGAGATGCCGGCCTTTTGGGCCGCCTCGGCCACCTCTTCGCCGTAGGCGATGTCCGGGTTGGGATTCGCTTCGAGCACAAAGAGACGGTTGTCGCTTCTCAGTCGCAGGTCGATTCGCCCGTAGTCGCGAAGCTGGAGCACACGATAAACCTTCTTGCAGACCCGCTTAACGTGCTCGGCGACCGGCTCATCAAGTTCTGCAAAACCGAATTCAATGTTCCATTTTTTTCGGTACTGCTCGTTCCATTTGAGGCGGTAGGTAAGCAGATTCGGGGCGTCTGCCGCATCGGATTTGAAGAAGCACTCTCTCGGCGGCAGGACCTTCAGCCGATTGTTGCCGATGACGCCGACGTAGAGCTCCCGGCCTTCGATATATTCTTCGGCAATCGCCGGCTGGTCCCAGCGCTGGTGAACGAAGTGTGCCCGTTCAACAAGAGCGGCTTCGTCGGCTACCAGCGAGGCGTTTGAGATGCCTTCCGAACTGTCCTCGAGTGCGGGTTTGACGACCAGCGGATACCGCAGCGCCTTAGGGATACGCAGCTTGCGGCCGGGCGGCAGCGAGATAAAGCCGGGAACACGGATTTTGTGCAGCGAAAGCAACTGCTTGCAGACCCTCTTGTCCCGGCAGAGCAAAAGGCCCGCAGGGCCCGTCCCAGTGAAGCCGATGCCCGTCATTTCGAGCAGGGCGGCGATGTTCTTGTCCTGCCGGCGGTCGCCGCCGAGGTGCTCGGTGAGATTGAAGACAATGTCCGGCCTGTTTTCGCCGAGAACGCCCACCAGGGCGGCGATATCATCGACAAAGCCGAGCACCGAGATCCTGTGCCCAAGCTCGCGCAGCGTCTGGATGACGTGAAATTCGGTCGAGCCGGTCTCGACGGCGCCGGTAAATTCGGGGTCGTCGGTGGGTATGGTGTTTTCATCGACCAGAACGGTAACCTTCAATTTCCGGCTCATCGATGCCTTTGCCTCCTTTCTGCGACAAGGGTGTTGCTCGCAATAGCGGTAAGCAGTGCGGTAATCGCAATGATATTTTCCGTATTGTCGGCTGGACTGTGCAGGCCGAGGGAGTCGCATCGCTGGGCGAGGTTATTGACGAGCTGGTGAACGTCGTATTTGCGGTGCCCCGTCCATCTTGTCACATTCCTGACAAGCTCACGACGCCGGCTGCGCAGCAGTTTTGAAGCCCTGATGTGAGAGGGGTCGGCTTTGGTGGTGAACAGCATGGTGAGCGAGTTGTCGTAAAAACCCTTGAACTCGGTACCGAGTGCCTTGCGCTTACGCTCGTAGTAGGCGGCTAAGGTGGAGGTCATACGCACCGCCGACCACGGCGGCTGCTGCCGGGCGGTAACGACGGGGGCTTTGCCGGCGATTTTTTTCATTAGCCGGTCGATATAGAGCAATTTCTTTATAGCGGGCCAGCCGCGATACCTTTGCCGCCAGTCGCTCTCCGGCGCCAGCCAGACCGCAAAGGTCTCCGCAAAGTCCTCGTCCGGATGCGACTGGGCATAGCCGGCCTGTAGGTGGCACACGTATTTTCTCGAGTAGGGCTGGTAATCGTAGCTGTTCGTGTACGTCATAGAGAATGGGCCGAAAAGCTCACGCCATCGCGTCCTTCTGTACAGCCGGTACGCGTAGTTTATGGCGTGGCCGCACTCGTGGCGGAGCAGTTTCATAAAGGACTGCTCCGTGTCGCCTTCGGCCTCGAACATCATCTTCTGCTCGATGTGCTTCAGCCGGGGCTGGGCAAGCCAGAAGCCGATGCCGATAATAGGTATTTTGTCGGGACAGAGCCACTCGTCGGCGAGATAATAGGGCGGATGAAATTTTAGCCCCTTCGTCTCCAACTCATCGTAGAGCCGTTGTATAAGCGGTTCGATTGGCGAGCCGGGTATCTGCAGCCGCAGGTCCCGGATGCGCATCTGCAGGATTTGCTCGTCGGAAAGCTCCTGTAAGTTCGGTGTTTTCGTCGTAGCCGTCATAGGGGTATATTTATAGCAAAGCAATGCTCGACCAGCAAGTAGCTGGCAAGTAGATTGAAGCAGCCGGGTTATTCGCATATAATGAGGTTATTGTGCCCAACGAATAGCCGCGTGGATGTTTTGTAAAGTGGCGGCGGGTGGATGGTTTTGCGGCAGCAGGGCCGGAGAAAGCTGCGATGGGTAAATCAGGTACAGTGCCATTGGGACGACGGCGGTTTTTGGCCTTGGCGGCCGGCGGCTGTGGTGCGGCGGCCGGTGCGTGGGTATTTTACCACGCCCTTGGGCCTTCAAGTCACAGCCGGCGGGATGTCAATATCTGTCTTTTCCTGATAGATACGCTTCGCGCCGACCGATTAGGCTGCTACGGTTACGACAGGCCCACGTCGCCCAATATCGACGCCTTAGCTGCTGAAGGCGTGCTCTTCGAGAGCTGCAGTGCACCGGCTCCCTGGACCCTGCCGTCGGTGGTCTCAATACTGACCTCGCAGCTCGCCTGCGAGCATAATGTATTGGTGGACGGCCAGAAAATCGCCCCTGCAGTTGAACCGTTGGCGGCCCGGCTGAAAAGAATCGGCTATTCGACGTGCTCTCTCTTTGTCAACGGCTACGCCGGGCCGATGTCCGGCCTGGACGCCGGCTATGATATATGTGACTGGATACATACGCCCAACCGCGGCGGGATTCGTACCGTTGACGGCTCGATTGTTGAACGCCGGCTCGCCGGCCGCCGGGCCGACCGGCCGTTCCACTTTTATATCCATAACGTTGAGCCGCACAACCCTTTTGATGCACCAGACCGGCTGGTAAAACTCTTCGGCGGCGTGCCCGCCGGCACCAAGCAGACGGTCAGACTTCTGAGCAATGCCTACCGCCGATTGACCCGGGCCGACTTCGCGGCGGCACGGACCATCGGCACAACGGACAATACCGCCGAGCAGCAGCAGCAAATGCAAAAGCTCACTGAGCTAAAAGGGCAAATAAACATTCTCTACGATGCCGCCGTCCGGCAGGCGGACGAGAACTTAGGCAGTGTGGTCGAGATGTTAAAGCGAAGAGGGCTCTGGGACGATACGCTGTTCGCCGTTATCGCCGACCACGGTGAGGAGTTTGCAGAGCACGGCGGCTGGCTGCACGACCAGTCCGTCTATGAAGAGCTGATGCACGTCCCGCTGCTCATTCACTTTCCAAAGGGCAGATTTGCCGGGCGCAGGGTCTCTGAAGTGGTCACGCTGGTTGATTTGATGCCGACGATACTGGATTATATAGGCGCAGACGAGCTGCTTGCCGGCCTGAGCGGCAGGAGCTTGATGGGCTGTTTGCGGAGCAGCGCCCCTGAACCGGCAGAGAAGTTTCTCGTCCCAGGTATGCGAATCAACAAAAAAAAATACTATCGTCCATTTAAGGAAAGCCGCGGCGACGAAAATGTAGTTGTCAGGTGCGGCAACTGGAAAGGGATTTACAACGCCGAA
>Ga0315538_1001680_pt1 | contig 12998 bp, 10 predicted proteins | sample SalMarSW160230MG_2_FD_203834 | JGI IMG/M metagenome (GOLD analysis project Ga0315538, IMG submission 203834) | Salt marsh sediment microbial communities from the Plum Island Ecosystem LTER, Massachusetts, United States - Salt Marsh Sediment SW1601-230 ...
GCCACTTCCAAGGGCCCCCATTACGCTGATTGCACGCACGTTGTTCTCTTTCAATAGATGGTAGTTTGCCTCTGCTAACTCTAGTTCCCTTTCTAGACTAGTCACACCTCTTTCTTGCATTGGTAGCAGTGCTCCTTTTCTTCTCCAAGTCATAATATGTAGCTTCAATGGTCGGCGCAAACTCTGAAACCGAGCACACCATGCTGATGTGTATCTTGCAATAGGGCTTAGATTCTCATCTGCTGATAGTCCCTCTGATCCGCATGTTACCGATGAATGAGGAGTGTATCTCCGGCGATATTGACTGCGTGGTCTCCAATTCGCTCCAGGTTCCGCAGAACTTCGACAAAGATGATTCCTGCAGTTTGGTTACAGACTCCTTTCTCCAATCGTTCTATATGGTGTTTCTTGTAACGGATCTCTAATTGATCGACCTCTTTTTCCAGATCCAGAGCGTCCCTGGCTGGTTGTTCCTCCTCTGTTGTAAGTGCCTGTATGGACAGATTGTACAGCCAAGAGGCTTTCTTGAACATGTTATCTAGTTCGTCCTGTGCCTGTTGAGAAAAGGAGTCTCCTCGCTTTATCATCACTTGTCCGCGTTCGGCAATGTTCACTGCGTGATCGCCGACCCGCTCGATGTCACTTATTACGTGATGAAACATGTGCAATCTTCTCTTGTTTACCGTATTAAGCTTGCTTGCATCAATGCGATCAAGAAAGCTGTCGATTGCCTTTTCTAAGCTGTCTACCGCTTCCTCAGTTTCCAAGACAGTTGCCACGTGTTCAATGCTTCCTTCAAGAAAAACTGCCCGGCACGAGTCCAGCATCACCTCTGCCATTCTTCCCATGCGTAGCAATTCACTTTGCGCTTGTTTTACGGCGATCGACGGTGCGTTTAGGAATTCAGCTCCGAGAGATCGTGGTGTCAGGTGTACTTTTGCTTCTCTTCCCGGAACGATCTTCTTTGTTAACCAGACTAGCCTACCTACGCACGGTAACAATACCAGCGTCACCGTTACATTAAAGATACTGTGTGCGTTGGCAATCTGACGGGGAAGGTTTCCGGCAGTGGCTGCCACTATTTTGGAATAAGGCGATATGAACAAGAGAAAAACTGTAACACCAAGTATGTTTACTACGAGTTGAGCAATTGCCAATCGTCGTGATGAAAGTGAGGAGCCAATAGAAGCGATGAGTGCTGTGACGGTGGTTCCAATGTTTGCTCCAAAGATCAGAGCGATCGCTGCTGGTAGAGTAAGGATACCTGTGCTTCCCATGGCTATTATCAGGGCTGTCATTGCTGAAGAGCTTTGAATGATTGCTGTTACTCCTGTGCCGATCAGCACTCCCAGTAAAGGGTTTGTACCACAGTTGCGCAGTAAGTGGAGAATGGCAGGAGCCTCGGCAATTTGGCCTAGACTGGTTGACACTACGCTCATTCCCATGAAAAGAAGCCCAAAGCCAAGGATAATCTGTCCGATATCTCCTGGCTTCTTCCCGCGAAAAGCCTCGTACATGATGAACCCGATTGCGATTACGGGAAGGTAATAGTGTCCAATCTTGAAGGCAATGAGTTGTGCGGTGACCGTTGTCCCAATCTCTGCACCAAGCATCACGCCGATTCCTTGAGCTAGGGTCAACACACCAGCGTTGATGAGTCCGATCAGGAGAACCATCGTCATACTGCTGCTTTGAAGGATTCCTGAACTGAGCGCTCCGACCATTGCTCCCCGATAAGCTCGTCCTGTGATCCGCTCAAGAAAACTGCGTATTCTTTCGGCAGCTACCCGCTTGAGTCCATCGCTCAACACGCGAAGGCCATACAGGAATAAGGCAAGTCCTCCAGCAGTGCCGAGAATCGTCATCATATTTAGAGTCGCTCCTATTGAACCGCCTAATAAATACAGATATCGATAGTATATATGTTCTATGGTTAGTCCTGCCAGTTTTCTGGCTTCTCCCAACGAACTCAATGAACCCAACGAACTCTATGAACTCTATGAACTCTACGAACCCTTATTCTTTCCTCAACTGCTTCACACCTTTCAGTATTCACGTTTCCTCAAGTTGTCGATAGTGATGATTTGTGGGAATATTGCGTACATGAAAAGAGATTTGGTTTACGATCTACCGAAGCTAGATTTGCACGTTCATCTGGATGGATCGTTACGCCTGGGAACGGTAGTGGAACTAGCTCAAGATGTCCCTGACTTGCCCAACATTAAAGAGACCGTCATTCCACCATTACGATGTTCGCTGGAAAGGTACCTCGCGGCATTTGATGTTACCGTGGCTGTGCTGCAAACAGAAGTATCATTGACTCGAGCAGCGTATGAGCTATGTGAGGATGCTGCCAAGGAAAATGTCATCTACATGGAGATCCGCTTTGCTCCCCTTCTTCACCTGAGGAAAGGATTGACCCCTCAACAAGTAGTGGAGGCGGTCCTTACCGGGATGACACAAGCGGAGAAGGACTATCCGATAAAGACGAATCTAATCCTGTGCGCAATGAAGCAGGAATCGCCTGCAAATTCAGAGAAGGTCGCGAGACTAGCAATCGAGTATCTTGACAAGGGAGTAGTAGCGATTGACCTAGCTGGTCCAGAGGTAAACTTTCCGCCAATCAGGCATCACAAGGCCGTGGAGATTGTCCGCGCAGCTGGATTGCATGTTACAATCCATGCCGGCGAAGGTTGTTGCGCGCATCACATTAAGCAAGCAATTGACCTTGGCGCGGAAAGAATCGGGCATGGAGTCTACCTATACGAGGATAAGAAAACCGAAAATGAAGTTGTCAAGAAGAAGATTCCACTTGAGATCTGTCCAACAAGCAATCTCCAGATCTCGGGGATAATGAACAGCTATGCCGATCACCCGATGAAACAATATCTGGATGAAGGCATCCCAATAACCCTTAACACTGACAACCGTTTGATGTCACAGATTGACGTTACTCATGAGCTGTCAGCAGCTAGTGATGCTTTCTGTCTGTCTTGGAATGAGATCAAAATGATCCTTTCAAACAGCGTAAATGCTGCGTTCGCCCCAGAGGATGTAAAGGATCGCCTTCGCGAGATACACCATCGGTACTTCAATCAATAAGGCCAGATGCATTGCAGGGCTTCTACCCACCCTCAAGGTATGTTACTTCATCGGTCTAGAATAACCCGAGTTGCTTCTCCTCTTCTTGATCAAACTGGATTGAGACCTTGCCATATACGCCGTCGTAACCCTGTTTTATCTTAAGATCCCCGGCACGTGCCTTTGTGATACCCTGCAAAACGCGTGAGGGAACACCATCTCGCAGGTCTTCTTCTCCTAGGTCGAGAAGAATGCGGAACTCGTTTCCAAAGCGCTTGATAAGCCGATCGTACTCGCGCGTAACTCCTCTTGATTCTGGACCAATTCTTAGGGCCTGTCCAATGATTTCAGCAAGTGGGACAAGATGGTGTACGGGAAACCGTTGTGTTGGTCCTTCCCCTTCTGCACGGTCGGCTAGTTCTTCGACGCGATGCATAACCCCAATTGTGAGCGGTTTTCCACACACTGGACAGATGTTCTTTAATCTTATTGCCTCTCTCGGGTGAAGGACAACGCCACACTTGCGGTGTCCATCATAGTGGTATTTCCCCTCCTGAGGATAGAATTCGACCGTTCCCAGGAATCGGTTAGGATCACGCTCTTTGATTGCCGCAATTACACTATCGTAACTCGGTTCGGGAAGGTTGAGCAAAGTCGCCTCACGGCCAAGCTTTGGTGGTGAATGAGCATCGGAGTTGGAGATAATGGCGAGCTGATCCAATGAAGATACTCGCCAGTTCATGGCTGGATCGCTTGACAATCCAGTCTCGACAGCAAAGATTCTATTTGTATGCTTGCCAAAGCATTGTGCCAGTGAATCAAATCCGGACTTTGCCCCGAAAACAGAGAACCAAGGTGTCCAAATATGTGCTGGAATAACCTCTGCTGTTGGAGCAGCGTTCCATACTGTTTCTACTAAACGCTCTGCTGAGATCCCAAAGGTTGGGCGACCATTATTGGCAAGCTTCCCTATCTTACTCAGCTCTTTATTGATTGTAGCAGCTGCTTGCATATTCGGGGCAAGGATAAGTAGATGTGCCTTATGTAAGCGTTGCGCCTGGCTCCAGATCACAGACACCTCTACGGTAAGTAAGAACAGGACTTCCTGATAGCTATAAAGGCCATTCTCCAATGGGGTAAGATAGTGTTGCAGGTCACTAAACCACTGGGGGTGAGTAAAGTCACCACTTCCCAAAAGATTAATCCCTTTGAGCTTTGCCCAGTGGGCTAATGTAGGAAGGTCGGTTGTTGGGCTTGTCGCCAGACTAAAGCGAGAATGAATATGCAAATCAGCGATCAGTCTCATTGCTCCAAGAACAATCTCCTTTTCTTGACATCATCCTTCCTGGAAGTCTTCCTTCCTTTTCAGTATAAGGGTAAGAGAACACCCTTAGCAACCCTACTGAAAAGAAAAAGGCTAAGTCTCTCTTGTCAATGCTAGCTCTAGTGATTATGCTTGTATGTGAATGAGTCAACTTGTCAGAGAAGTGTGAGAAGAACAGGCCAAAGGGGGGATTATGAACAGGAGAGCACTGATCATTTGTGCGATAGTTCTCTTGATTAGTACTGTTGCAGTATTCGCTTATGAGAGAGGCGACTTTCTATTCCTGAATGAGATCGAGACTGGAATGCAAGGCATCGGAAAGACCGTTGTTGCCGGAGACGTGATTAGTGAATTCGAAGTGGAGGTTCTGGGCATAGTTAATGAACCCAAGACCCACGCTGATTTTATCGTGGTAAGGGTTAGCGGTGAGGCAATCAGCAGATCTGGAGGGATCTCACAGGGAATGAGCGGAAGTCCGATTTATATCGATGGAAAGCTTGTGGGAGCATTGAGCCGTGCTGCCACTTGGTCAAAGGATCTAGCCCCAATTGGGCTTGTTACCCCAATTGAACAAATGCTCGACATCATAGATTCTATGCATGATCACAGACTGCCATCCGCCTCTCTAAACAACGCAATGCTCACTGACATACAGCTGGTGGGGCTTGAGTATTCACCTGCCACCATTTCCCCAAGTGAGTTACCAAACACTATCTTTTCCTATCCTATTGTCTCACCACTGTTGGTTACCGGTCTTTCTGGAAGGGCACTTGACGTTCTGATGAATGGGCTTGAGATGGAAGAAAAACCCAAGGGGCTCCTGTCAGAGTTCTTTGGGCCACTGATTGTTCCTAAAGTGCAGGGGCTTTCTTCCTTTGGTTTGCGCCTGAATCCCATGTCTGGCAAGAAAACGAAGGGAACTAGTGAGAGTGTTGTGCTAGAACCTGGAGGTGCAATTGGTGTTGCCTTGGCACAAGGTGATGTTACAATTGGGGCACTTGGCACTATTACTTTTAGAGAGGGAAACGCAATCGTCGGTTTCGGCCATCCGTTTCTCTTGAATGGAGAGGCGTCCTTTCCTCTTACCACCGCGCACGTCTACGACACGATAAAAGCCTATGATGCCTCGTTCAAGCTAGGAACAATTGGCGAGACAATCGGTGTAATTGTTGAGGACCGCATGTCGGGAATCGGCGGTTTGGCCGGTGAGCCAACGGACATGGTTGACCTATCGCTCGCTGTTGAAGACCTTGATAGTGGTTTCACCAAACACTTCCAGATTGAACTTGTAGATGAGCCACGACTGATGTGGGAGCTCCTTCTTGCAAGCGGATTTGAGGCGATTGATTCCACCTTGGATAGAATTGGACAGGGAACAGTTGAGGTGACTTATCGAATTGCAGGGGATGGGATGCTATCCCCACTGACAAGGGAGGATATATTCGTAAGCACACGTGACCTTGCCCTATATCCACCCATAGAGCTTGCTAGCATCGTTTCTCTTCTTCAATATAACGCCTTCGAGAACCCCGAGATCACCTCTATCTCTTGTGTAATACACGTTACACAGGAAATAAAGGCAATGAGAATCAACCATCTGGAAATAGATAAGCAAAGCTACGCTCCGGGCGAGATGATTCACTATACCGTTGAGCTCCAGACCTATCAAAGCGAGAAACAAGTTATCGAGGGTGAAATACAGATTCCTGCCGATCTTGTTGCAGATTATGTTACTGTACGAGCATACGGTGGGCCGCGCGAAGTGGAGAACGGAGAAAATCCAATTGAATTTAGTAATCTCTCGGAGCTGATAGAGAAAATCGAAGGATTGCCCTCCTATGATACCCTTACGGTCGAACTATTTGCTCCCAATCCTTTCTTTCTGTACGTAGAGGGGTTACAAGGAGTGGAAGACGTGGAGACAGACCTTCCGGGATACGTTCTGTACGGCGAACGAGAAGTGAGTGCCCTTCTTTCCTTGCTAGAGTAGGATGTTTTCTGTTGCAAGAATAGCAGACATTACAGCTGGCCACATTTTGCGAGAGACAAAGGGAAGGCCACTTCGGGTGATGCATGACTCCCGTCTAATTCAGCCAGGGGATCTGTTTGTTGCACTAACTGGTGCGCGAGTTAATGGGCACGCTTATCTACAAGAAGCCTTTTCACGGGGAGCCTGTGGGGCGATTGTTTCCGGTCTCGAAGCAGTTCCCGGAAAGGGACGAAACGTGATTCAAGTCGATGATCCCTTGCGAGCACTACAGAGCCTTGCTACTGCGTGGCGGAAAGAGACTAGCGCACAGTTTATCGGGATCACTGGGTCGTGTGGAAAGACCACTACTAAGGCTCTCCTTGCTCATCTACTTGCGGAAGATCTGGCGGTCTTTGCTGCGCCGGAGAGCTTCAATACGGAGATTGGCCTGCCTCTTGCCCTGCTTGCCATGCCACCTTCCGCAGGTCTGGGGATCTTCGAGCTGGGGGCAAATGCGCCTGGCGAGATTGCTGCACTGGCTGCGTTGCTCTCCCCTCAGATTGCAGTACTCACCATGGTAGGACGGGTGCACTTGGAGGGCTTCGAAACCTTGGAGAGGATTGCAGACGAGAAGTGGGACCTGGTCCGCGCGCTTTCGAGAGATGGCACTGCAATCGTCCCTGCCGATTGCCCCGAGCTTGTACCCTTCCTCAAAGAGGGAGGAAGAAATCTAGTCTCCTTTGGACTTGGGCAGGGGGATGTACAAGGGAAGATCACACAAAGGGTTCCCAATCTGCGAATGCAGATCGTCGAACCTGCACTTGAACTTACCTCGCCATTGATAGGGAGCCACAATGCGACTAATCTACTCGCTGCTGTCACCTGCGCGCTTCATCTTGGGGTAAGTTCTCGGAAAATCCAACGACGAGTGGCTACGTTTCAAGGGGTTTGCCACCGGCTCCGGTTGGTCCGCGCTCCATTTGGTTATCTCCTTGACGACTCCTACAACGCCAATCCTGAAGCCGCGGGAGCGGCGCTGCGAGTGCTCGCGGAATTGAATCTTCCGGTGAAGCGGCGGGCGTTCGTCTTTGGGGACATGCTTGAGTTGGGAGAGGGATCGCTTCGGTTTCACCGCGAGATCCTGGAGCTTGCCTTGAGCTTGGGCATCGCCCCGATCTTTCCGGTCGGGGAATCGGCAACCAAAGGAGCCCGGGGTTTGCTTAGCCGCGTTCCTCAGGGGACGATCGTTTTTGCCACGAGGCAAAGACTGGCAAATCGCGTTAGGGACACGCTTCAAGGAGATCGAAACCTCCTCTTGGTGAAAGGTTCGCGCGTGCTCAGCCTCGATAAGTTGGTGGAGGAATTATCCGGCTAGCGATATAGAAGCAGGACGGGTCAGAATCATTTCACCGCACGATGCGCAGGCCACCACCCTCAAGGAGCCGTTCGACTTCTTCCCGGGTCGCCCAACAAAGGTCCCCAGGGTTGGTCTGCTTGAGAGCGGAGATGGCAACGCCATAGCGCACCCCGGCAGCAGGTCCATCCCGCAGGTAACCAAACAGGAACCCACCGGAGAAAGAGTCACCGGAACCGACTCGGTCAACGACTTCGATGTCGAACTTAGGACCGCGGTGGATCTTCCCATCGGCATAGACAATCGCTGTCCATGTGTTGCGCCAGACCGACGGGGTCTCGCGCAGGGTGATTGCTACCGCTTCGAGGTGAAACTGATCAGCAAGCGCCTTGGCGACCTCCTCGTAATTGTCTTTCTTAATCCCAAACACCCGCTCTGTGTCCTCCTCAGTGGTGATAAGGATGTTTGCCTGCTCCACGAGTTCTGTCATTACCTGTCGCGCTCTCTCCTGTGGCCACAGTCGTGCGCGATAGTTGAGGTCGATCGATACCTTCAGGCCGACCTGTTTAGCCTTTTTCAGCGCTTCTTTAGTTGCCTCAGCCGCGCTCTGTGATAACGCAGGAGTGATCCCTGAGGTATGAAAGAGCTTCGCTCCCTTGAAAGCGGCCTCCCAGTCGACTTCTCCCGCGTGAATGCGGGCGATAGCTGAGTCCTTGCGATCGTAGAGGACTGAGTTTGGGCGTGGTGAGGCGCCGAACTCCACAAAATAGCTTCCCACCCGGTCTTCATCAGTCCACAAAATGTGTGAGGTATCCACTCCGTGTTCACGCGCCTTGTTCTCAATCATCCTGCCCAACGGATTTCTCGTGAGCTTGGTCACGTAACTCGTACCTAACCCCAATCGCTGTGCGGCAACCGCCACATTTAGCTCCGATCCACCAACATGGACATCGAGCTGTTCGGCTTGTTCCAGTCGTTGATGACCGGGAGGGGAAAGCCGGATCATCGTCTCCCCGAAGGTTACAAGGTCATAGCTCATCTGGCTATCTCCTTTCTGGCTTTGCTAACGGTTTCTGCAAGCAGACGCGCTCGTTCGGTGAGCACTTCATAACGTCCCTTGGCCACCGCCTCCTTATCCACCAGCCATCCACCGGCACAGACCATTGCAGCTCCGGCACGGATGAACTCACCAGCGTTGCCAGCGGTAATTCCACCGGTAGGAACAAGTGGAATTTGGGGGAGAGGTCCACGTACTGCCTTAAGGTAGCTTGGACCCAGTACGCTTGCCGGAAACACCTTTACCATATCTGCTCCGGCCTCCCACGCGGTTAGGATCTCAGTCGGCGTCATCGCGCCAGCAATGACAACAACACCGTAGCGACGAGCGGTCTCGATTACATCGAGTTCTACCGTCGGCGTGACGAGGAACTCCGCCCCGGCGAGAATTGCTTGGCGAGCCGTAGTTGCATCAAGCACTGTACCGGCTCCTATAATGACACCGGTTAATTCTTCGGATGTTTCCTCGATTGCCCGCAGTGCCCCCGGTGTGGTCATCGTGATCTCGATACAGTTGATCCCACCCTCCTGCAAAGCTCTCGCGATGCGAACAAGACCCTCCGCCTGGTTGACCCTAATGATGCCCAATGCACCACTAGTGATAAGCTGTCCCATGGCCTTATTCTTATCGGCCATTATTCTCTCCCAATTAGGTCAGGTGCGACACAGACAATCATCTCAGCCTCCTTCACAGCGGCCAGCTCGTTCAAGATGCAGATCTGACCTGCATCATATCCCTCTTTGGCAGTTATAGCTCCTCTTGCCTGCCCGACATAAACCGGCTTACCACCTTTGATTGGACCTTGTCCTGAAACGTAAACGAGATCTCCCAGCTGCTTGGCCAGCACGTACTCCGCCACCGGTTTGGCAACCGGAACAAGTTCCAATCCCAATTCCTTCAACCCTACATCAACGCGTGAAGAAGAATCCATCATGACACCTCCAATTTGACACGTCTTCCCTACATGCACGGAGAACAATCCTCTGCCTGAGCCATACGGGCAGTAAGAAGAGGTCCGTCGAGAACGCGCGGGCTTCCGAGAGCTCGGAAGAGTTGATACATCTCGCGCAACAGTGAAGGGAGGTAGACTTCGCTCGCTATAATTCAGCATTCTGTTTTTTAATAGTCTAGATATGAGCATTCTTAATCCCCGTTGTTCGCTTCCCTAATTTTCGCAATAGCTTCAAGGTTAGGTAGCAAGTGGAATACCTGTGTCGAGTCTGATGCTTTCGCCTCAAAAACACTAAGGTCCTTGAAGCCGCTCGCACTATTGAGACAGACGACTGTTTCTCCTGCCTTGATCTTCCCATACTCACGGGCAAGCATCATTCCTGCCACACTCAAGGCGCCTGTTGGTTCGGCGAATACACCCTCCTCTGTAGGCAGAAGAGACCACGCTTCCAAGATCTTGTCTTCAGACACGCCAATCATCCATCCCCCACTTTCTCGCACGGCCTTGAGTGTGACACTTCCGGCGATTCCAGGATTGTCGACAACGGTTCCTGTAGCGACGGTTTTCTTAGGCGTTACAGGATGAACATCCGTTTCGCCGCGTTCATAGGCTTCAACGATTGGTGCGACGTTCTCCGGCTGAACGCCGACCAAACGGGGTAGTGCTCCAGTGATGCCCATTTCGTACAATTCCTTGAAGCCTTTCCAAACGCCTAACCCCAGCGTTCCGGAACCAATCGGCAAAACGACGATATCCGGAAGCCCGACATCCCGGACAATTTCGTAGGAAATGGTTTTGTACCCCTCTATATTGAACGGATTGGCGGAGGACATCGTTGTCAACGAAGCCCAACCAAATTGCGCACAGGCTTCTTCAGTTAACCGGTGTACATCAGATTCCACTGGCGTATCAATTAAGTAGATGCTTGGGCTGAAACTGCTAGTGTGAAGCAACTTCTCTCTTGTTGGTTGGTACATGAAAACATGGAGGTGCATTCCGCCTAGGCGTGCGTAGAGGGCCAGCGCCCCAGCGGCGTTTCCACTGGAGGCAGTGGCGCAACTAGAATGTCCGAGGGCCCTTTCCGTTGAAATAAGCAGCGTAGCAGCCCGATCCTTAAAGGAGCCAGTTGGATTCCGCCCTTCGTCCTTGATGTAGAGGGTAAGCCCCAGTCGTGGGCCAAGGTTGATGCTACGGAGGCATGGTGTTCCTCCTTCGGCTAATGAGATGGGATCTGCGACGTTTGGAAGCACTTCGGAAAACCGCCAGATACCTTGTTGGGACGGAGTCTCTATTTCTGACACAGATCGGGCTTTGTCCAAGTCGTATTGGGCAAGGAGTACACCATCGTGGTTCTCACACGAATAGGTGCCAAAAGGGTACTCTTTCCCACATCCGCTACAACGAAGTACGATTCGGTTCTGTTTCATCATTAAGTTTCTCTCCTTTTACTACTGACGTGTGTTCGTTTTGCTGTCCAGTGGAAGGAAGAGGAATTCGCCGCGTTGTACTAGGATGACGTTATCTGGCATATTCCGCAGATGTGTTTTAGGATCAATGAATGTTTTTGTCCACAAGTCCCAATGGATGGGTAAGACGTAGGTCGGATGGACGATTCTGGCCGCCGAGGCTACGTCATCAATGGAGAAGTAATAAGTGTCTTCTGGTGGATTTGCGCCCAGTGCCACAACAAAGAGATCGACCCTATGACGGTTTGAAAGCTCCTCTAAAAGGGTGTCCACAAACAGCGAATCGCCCAGAAAAAGAACCGACGTGTTTCCTGACTGCACTAAATAGCCGACTGCTCCCTGCGAAAGCGGATCGTGAGTTACAATACTTTGAATCTTCAAATCGCCAACCTGAAGTTGTTCCCCGGGCCCAACTGTACGGACCTCGGCCGAAAGACCGTTGAACACCCCGGCTGTATCTAATCGCTTGACAGCCGCTAAAGGACCTACCAGAAGTGGAGCGCAGTTTTGCAGTATCGGACGGATCGTAGCTGGGTCACAGTGATCATCGTGTTCATGCGTCAGAAGAATTAGGTTACAGGTGTCAACAGCTTGGGGAGCGAAAACGGGAGGGAACCGGCGAACCCAGTCCTCTGATGACCAGTTGGAGAGAAAAGGGTCGACAAACGCGAGGATTTTCCGGGATCTCACCGCGATCGAGCCACCGCCAAGAGGCCAAAGACCAAGTTTCCCTTGTGGTACATTCTTCTGCACGATTTGGTGGTACAGTGGTTGAGTCATTCGAACACCACCACCCCTTTTATATACCCTTCGAGTCGCTTCTCGATCAGTCCGCTCGAAAACGCTTGCGGAAGCTCTTCTAGGGTCAGTTTGTGTGTCAGAATGGGGTCAACGAGGACTGTCCCGTTGCTTAGGAGTTTGATCGCCAAGGGATACCCTGCGGTGTTGTCGGCAATTCCAAAACAGCTCAACTCGTCAAGGACAAAACGCTGCATCAACACTGGGAGTGGGGCTGTATCGTACACGCCGTAGAGAAGGATCAATCCTCCCTTTCGCAGAACCGCAACCGCGTCGCTCAATGCCTGTTCGGACCCTGCCGCTTCTATGACCCGATCCACCCCTCTTCCGCGGGTCAGCTCCCTGATTTTCTGTGTGGTATTCTCTTTGTGCACGTTGATCGTGACGTCTGCACCGTAGGTTGGTCCGTGCTTCAATCGCTCTTCACGGGTTCCCACCAAATAGACCTCGGATGCGCCGCTCAACTTTGACAACCTGGAAAAGAACAAACCGGCCGGTCCAGGCCCAAAGATGGCAACCGAACCGCCTAATGGAACGTCCATCCTGCTCATTGCGAGTATCGGCCCGGCCAGGGTGTCAATCAAGCCCGCAGTGGTCCAAGGGAGGCTATCCGGGAGCACGTGACAGTTTTGCTCTCGCGCAGCGAAGTACTCGGCGTATTCGCCGTGGGCACCGATCATGCCCATTGTTTGTAGGTCATCACAAAGGCTGTACCGCCCTTGGTGACAGAACTCACAACGTCCACAGTAAAGGATCGGTGACACGGCAACCCGATCACCTTCTTTTAGGGTCGTTACACCGTGGCCCACATCGCGGACGATGCCTCCTCCTTCGTGGCCGATGATCAAAGGGGGATTGATGTTTGGAAACTCACCCTTGTAGATACCGAGGTCACTTCCACAGATCCCGACCGCTTTGGTCTCTATGAGTACCTGTCCCCTGCCGGCCTTTGGTTTAGGCATGTCTCTTAGCGTGACCTTACTTGGTCCTTCGTAGA
>Ga0315538_1001686_pt1 | contig 12972 bp, 12 predicted proteins | sample SalMarSW160230MG_2_FD_203834 | JGI IMG/M metagenome (GOLD analysis project Ga0315538, IMG submission 203834) | Salt marsh sediment microbial communities from the Plum Island Ecosystem LTER, Massachusetts, United States - Salt Marsh Sediment SW1601-230 ...
TTCCTTCTGTGGTGCAAAAACGATCTCACTTCCTTTGTTGGCCAAAAAATTGGTTATTGACTCAGGGGAGGCCAGATATGCAAGCCCGCCGCCGGCCTTAAGAAAAGAAAGGGCTGAAAAATAGGGGGCACCAAGGTACTGTGAGGAACCTGCAATAAAGAGTACCTTTCCATAACTGCCCTTGTGGGTTTCATCTTCCCTTGCCGGAATTGGTAAGGGATCATTTGTTTCTACCTTTATTTTATCAGTATTATATAGGGAAGGAGGGAAAGAGATATGGGTAACATAAAGCTTGCCACCTAAATCAAAACCAGGGAAAAATAAATTTCCCAACTTCGGCAGGCCAAATGTTATAGTATAGTCTGCCCTAACAGCACACTCCATGATTTGGCCGTTATCACCATTTACTCCAGAGGGGATATCAACGCTGAATACCGTTTTTTTGCTCTCGTTGACAAGCTCAATCACCTCTTTGTATATTCCACCTATATCCCTTGTAAGGCCAGTTCCAAATATTGCATCCACAATCGCATCGCAGTAAAGGAGAGGGGATGTTAGCTGTTCCACAGAGGCAAGCCTTTCAATCTGGATGGGAAGTGCGGATAGGATCTCAAAATTGACTTTTGCGCATCCGGTTAACTTTTCACTGTCTCCCAGAAGAAATAGCGTGACAAGCCCACCATTTGAGAGAAGCTTTCTTGCAACAACGAATCCATCACCACCATTATTGCCAATACCACAAAAGATAATGAATCGTTTCCCCTCTATGCCAAATTCATTATGAATCACAAAATATACAGCCTGACCCGCATTTTCCATAAGAATTGCATCAGGGATCTTAAATTTTTCAATAGCGCCTTTATCAAGATTTCTTATCTCTTCTACAGAGGATACCTTCATCTTTAACCCCTTTCAGCTCTGTGTTTTGGTAAAAGCTACCACTTAAGAATTTCCAAATCAATTCATTTATTAAGGGAAAGGTGCACTAAATGATATGCAAAAGCTTTAAGGACATCATAAGTATTGCGACCATTAATATTATTCGAATAACTCTCTCCCCTTTTTTCACAGAAAACTTTGCGGACCACCATGCCCCAAGTGCATTTCCGGCTGCCAGGGTAAGACCAAACTTCAAGTCCACATTTTGTGTGAGAAAAAAGATAAGCAGGGCTGGAATAGTATAGATAAATACGATAAATATTTTGTGCATATTGACATGGACAAGGTCGAGTCTCATCAGATGGTAAAGCGATGCCATGAGCAGGAATCCAACGCCAGCCTGGATAAATCCTCCATAAAATCCGACCGCAACCATTGCCGGATAGATGAACCAGTCCTTTTGATACTTTTTGCTGTCTTCGATCTTCTTTTGATTTGGCCTGGGCACCAGCAGGGAAACGATAACCCCAATTAAGACGTAGGCCAGGATTTTCTGAAATAATGTATCACTGATGGTAGTTGCGATGATTGAACCCGCTATGGCTCCTGGGAGGGTGAAAGAAGCCAGTTTTAAACTCATCTTAAATTTGTGATATTTTTCCTGTCTGAAGGATAATATTCCAGAAATATTTTGAATAAGGATTGCAACACGATTGGTTCCGTTGGCAAGAGAACCATCGAGCCCTAAAAATATGAGGGTAGGCAAAGTAATTGTGGATCCGCCGCCGGCCATAACATTGATAAACCCGGCTAAAGAACCGACACAAAAGAGAAAAAGTAGCTTCAATAATTCTTCCATTTTTGTAAATATTCAGCCACCAAGGCACAAAGACCCAAAGAGAAAATGGATATAAATTGAATTACAGAATTTTCTCATTAATGAGCTTATGCTTATTGGTTTCAATGTGACACACATTAATGCGCCTAAGGCGCATTAGAAAGGCTATTATAAACAATATACTTCTATAATCTTAGTGCCTTAGTGTCTTGGTGGCAAGATACCTGAGTAATTACCTATTGTTTGTTCATTAAGGAAATGCATGGCTTAGGATGTTTTATGATTTCTCCTGGGGCTGCCTCCGGGTTTGTTCTGAAACCAGTTGTTGAAGACTGGAAAGAGATTTGAGATTTGATGATCCCTCAACGGACTTAACTGCAATATCCTGAACTTTCTGATACGCCTTTTCCAATTGCCCTGAAAGATTACCAATTTGCCCGTTCTGCTCTTTTACTGTTTTTTCAAGAGACTCAATTCGGGTAGTGAGCACGTTTCGTTCGCCATCAAATTCTTTTCTTATTAATTCCGCTCTATTTTTTGCCTCTAACGTGATCCTTTCCGTTGTATCTTTGACCGCCATATTGATGGCATTTTCCATTTCTTTGGGAAAGGCGATAACCTTCTTTTGCAATTCACCTAATTCTTCTTCCCTTTCAGCGACTGCCTTTTTTCTCTCAGTTAAATCTTTTTCCATCTGCTCTTTTTTCAACTGAATATCTTTTTCCGTTTTTGCCTTCTCATCCTCGAACCTATCCTTTGCAAGATCTTGTTCCCGCTTAAAGGAATAGCCATATTCTTCCTTCTCTCTGTCTCGTCTTTTGGCCTCTGCTGCATCCCGTTCTTTTATCTCTGATTCATGCCCTTTTTTCTCTTTTCCCCACTCCTCACGCATTACCTGGATTTCACGGTTCAATTCTTCTTTTCTGGCAGTCATTTCCGATTCAAATTCCTGGCGCTTCTGGTTTTGAGCCTCTATTAATGCTGCAAGTGTCTCCGCTGACCTTTCTATCTCATATAATTCTTTAACTTCCTCGTCTTTAATTTCGATAGCTTTTTTAATTTGATTGAATTTACTGACCTCTTCTTCCAGTCCATCGGAAATATGGGTAAGCCTTTTTCCTATTTCCAGCTTCAGATTGCCGATATCTTTAACAACCCCCTCTGAAGATAAGGCCTCTGCCACTTCCACTACCTCTCTCTTCTTTTTCTGTTCAATTATTTTTTCTGGTTTCAGCTCAGCTTCTCTTTTCTCTTGTAGTTGTTTCAGAAGTGCATTGTAAGCATCCAGCATCTCCTTTTTCGTATTTGACATAGAAAGCTCTTTGGCTTTTATTTTTTCCTCTGCCATGATTTCTCCTTTCTTTCAACGTTAATTTAAAAGCAATTGTATATGAATTTCCTTTTTTAAGTGTTACCTGGTACGTGATTTTTTTACATACAACTATTAGATCACAACTTTAGGCATTTTAGGCATTTTAGTTCACTTTAGGCATTTAACTTCTCAAATACTTTCATAGACCCAGACCCGTCCTCCCTCTCTTATTTCTTCAATCCTTTTGACAAGGCGTTTTTTATGAAGATTCAGAAGCCTTGTGCCGCTTGTATTAGCCTCAAGATTCATGTCCTGAGAGAGTTCTTTTGCAGTGAGCCTGCCATTTTTCAGTATCAGGTCCAGGGTTTCTTTGAGATAGTTATGGAGGCTACCTAATAGGGCTTTCTCCCCATTTCTCTTCTCGGCGATAGCAGCAAGACCTTTTCTTTCAAGGGCAACCTCTATATTTTCTTCCTGGTTTTCATTGAGACCGGTTAAAGTAAGATATTTGTTTCCATATTCCCCACCTAAAAGCCTCGATACAAGTTTTGCTACTATCTCATCAGCACACGAATAATCAATGATCCCTATCTTAGAGAAATCAAGCGCTATAACAGCTCCATCTTTCTCTTTTGCAATATCAGTCTCTATTCGATTCCGCACAACCTGCCCGGATGGCCTTGTAACAAGATCACTTGAGCCATTTTTCAGCTCTTCTTTAAGAAGTTTATGAAGATCGTATGTATACATATCTTTCATTTAATATCCATATATCTTTTCATATCTATGTTCAGTCCATTCCCAGATGGACACATCGTAATAATCCGATTTGTTTATCTCTTCAGGTTCGTAGCCATGATCATGAGCAACTTCTCCAAATGAAGTTTTTGCATCATCAAATGAAATGAAATGCATTACCTCGCTGGTTATGCCTCTGTCCACCACCACAACCAAATAGTTTGCCATATATGATTGAGGTGATAGGTGCTGATTGAGCTCATATGGAGTCGGTTCTTCTCTTTTTCCAGTTTGATTTTCCATGTCTCAATTCCCTCTCCCAATTCTTATCTGAATATATCTAATTATTTCTGTTGTTTGTTGAAACCAATCTTTTTTTAGCTATATTTAAATATTCTATATTATTATCAATACCGACAAATTTTCGATTCTGTTTTTTACATACAACCCCTGTTGTACCACTCCCACAAAATGGGTCGAAAACCAAGTCACCAGGGTTACTAGATGCTAATATAGCTCTTTTAATAACTCCTTCTGGTTTTTGTGTTGGATGTCTGCCAAAAGCTTTTTCAGAATGATCAACTGATGGCATTTTCCAAATATCTCTCCATACAGATTTTATCGCTTCCCCCTTTGAAATGGTTTTTAGTATCTTATAATTAAAAGTATGTTTTGAGTGTTTGGTTTTACCAGCCCAAATAAGATGTTCAGAGGCATGCGTAAAATATCTGCGGGTTAAATTTGGAGGCGGCTCTTTCTTTTCCCATACAATATTGTTTAGTATTTTATAATCTAACTCCTGTAAAGCAAATCCAACCGAGAATATATTATGAAATGTTCCACAAACCCAAATCGTACCATTTTCTTTCAAAATTCGCTTACTTTCCATCAACCACTTCTTATTGAAATTATGAATAGATTCAATATCGCGTGATTTATCCCACTCCCCTTTATCTACAGATACTCGTTTCCCATTACTACATGTTATACCACCAGATGATAAAAAATAGGGCGGATCTGCAAAAATCAGATCAACACAATTATCTGGTATAGATGGCAGAAATGAAAATGTATCTAAGCTATACAATTTAATTTTATTTTCGATATCATAATAAAATGGCGAAATGCTACTTTCAGCAATTTTTAGCTGTAAATCAAAATCAAATATGTCTAAATCATTGGTAATATAATATCTCATAACATTTAATTATGACAACTGGCATAAATGGGGGTTAGCTTTGCGAGTCCGGTATAGCATGGTTATGTGGTAATAAATCATTTGCCTTTGTTGATTTTCTCTACGAATCTTTTTACTTCATTGCTTATCTGGCTTTTCCATTCCGGAGCGTCATAATTACTCAAAGCCCGGCATTCTGTAATCAGTTCTCTGATCATATTTGGGGTTAGTCTCCCAGATTTAAAGCCGGCTTCAAAAAGTTTGGAAAAATCATCAAGCCTGATTGGAATGATCTGAAGCGAGAGTTTATTATCATCGGGTTTGTACCAGTTACCGCTTTTAAACGTTTCGGCGGTGTTACTGTCAATGTTTATAGCTATAAATAGTCCATATACTCGTTTACCTGTATTTTCGTATTGTTCTGCTATTTCGGCAACATGGCGACGTACCGGCTCACCTTCGGCGGCTTCCTGTCGGGATGATGAGGTTAATGTCACTTCGACAACCAGAACATAATTTTCGAATTCAAAGATGAGATCGGGTCCTCTTCCTGGTGCTGGGGCGACTGGCAAGAAATCTTGGTCAATTTTTAATCGTCTGGCTTCCCAGGGTTTGTTTGCCAGTTAATTGATTGCTAAAAAAGCTCTCCAAAGAATCCACTCAAAGTAAGCTGGTGCTTCTCCTGCTGGTATGCTTACCATTTCATCATGGAAAGTAATTTTCTTGCCAGGTTTTTCAAGAGCAAGCATGTAGCATAAAATTTCTTCCCAATTTATAATTTGTTTATTTGCAAATTCGTTTTCTTTTATATGGCTCAATTGCCCTTCTATGTCGTGGCGAATGTTTGAGAGTTCTTGAGAGGTTTTATCTTCAAGATTCGGGAGGGCAATTTCTTCACCCAATTCTTTCATATTATCAACTAATGATTTAATAACAGTTTGTGCTGTTTTTTTGCTATCAGTTGGTAATTTGGCACCTGTCCATATTTCATTTATGTATGTATTGTCATCATAGACTGTAAATTCATCTTCAAGGAGTTTTTCAACCAGGATGCGTTTTTCCGGCAAAATTGTTATTCCTCTCCCGGAAGATTGAAACAGGCCTGTGGATTTAAGATATCGAAGATTTAAGTCTGCGTAATCTAAAAGAGTTTTTGCCTTTGTTGTGTTGCCGCTTGTTACTTTTAATCTCATTTCATGATCAAGTGTTTTTTTATTGTCACTCTTCTCTCTTTCTTCTCTATATTCAAGAATGTGGTCTATAATGTTTTCGTAACCGTTTTCTGGGCTTGTTAATTGCAAAATTGCCATTTCCCAAAATTTTATCACTGACTCAACTTTTTTATGTTCGAGATTTATAAGGATTTCAAGTATATGGCGTAAAGGCGAGAATTGCTCAAATTTGTATCTGGTTTCAAATACAGATGGTATTCTGTAGGCTACCAAGACTCTTAAAAAGCATTCTTGCTGTGCGGGTATTGTATCGGCCTTGATAAGATTGATTCCGTTTGGAGTCACTTCATAGGGTATCCCTGAAAAATCAGGATGTTCTTTGATGAGATCCTTATATTTCGGGTCTATTCCTTTTTGGTGTCCTCTGGTGAGATGTTGAATTACAAAACCTAATTGAGCAAGGGCACTTCTCCATTTTCTTCCTAAATCGCTAAAGTCCTGTGATTCGTCCTGGTCAATTCGTTCAGCTTTTAAGATTTCTTTTTCATGAAGTAATCTTGCAAATCCACTTTCTCTGTCTTTTCCTACCAGATCGCCATGATATTCTGAATGCGCCAAAGCAATTAAAGCGTCTCTTAAACGGTAAGGGGTTCTGACTGTTGTGTTTCCAATGTGCCAGGAATTTGCCATAATCAAAAACCTACAAATAGGTATTCTTGTACTTTGTTATTATTGTCGTTAATTTTGTGTCCCTGGTTTCCTGCGCTGTATCGATAGTCTATCGAAGCAACTTCGACCTGGCTTTTGTATTTTGCCATGAGGTTTGTCAGTTCTTCCTGATTAGGGAAGGAATTCGATGAATAGGAAACGATTATAATACTGTCTTTAAATTTCCGAAACAGTTTATCAAATGCGTCATGTGCTCCTGTCCTTGAATTGAAGGGGGTGGGATAACTTTTAAATTTTCGGGTTTTAGTATGCCATTGCATTTCCACGCCTTTCCAGCTACGCGCCAATCCTTCAACAAAATGATACCGCCTGACATATTCATTATCGGAATATGGGCTGTAATAAGGCGGGTCAATATAGACTAAATCCGGATTTAACCGGATGGTCATGGCATCTCCGCACCTGGCTTTATTTTTCCTGCTGTTATCGAAAACAGCCTGATTTATACATTTAACGGCTTTTAAAAAGTGTCTCTTCAGAGATAACCGGAGGTCTTTCCGCCCGTCGTCATACCTATATCCAGTATAAGTAAAGATTCCTCTGGGGCGTTTTTTCAGGCAAGCACGTATAAGGGCGGATGTGGCTATTGATCTTTTGGTTTTATTTTTCAGCTTTTTTATATTTGCTTGGATTTGATCAATAAATGCGTTTTCTTCATCGGTAAAATAGAGTCCTTTAAAAGTCTGGCTTACAAAATTATCTGTTTTTGCAGATGAAGACAACAGAAGTTCGATTTCGCCTTTGTTAAGTGTTTCAGTGTTATTGGCTATCATGGCTTCGGCAAATGTGGCACACATTGTCATGTAATCGTTGCTTATAACCTGTTTGTTAAATGATTTGAACATATATCCAACAACACCGCTTCCGCTAAATATATCAAGTACAGTTTCAAAATCAAATTGTGATGCTACGTTCCATATGTTCTCTAAAAGAGATTGCTTGCTCCCCATAAAACGTGTAGAAGGATATTTTTTTATTTGCTTTGGTAATTTTGGTGGAACGGAGCTTATGAGAAAATACCGGCGAGGAGGAATGTAGATTACAACATCCTCTCCTTTACGTTTATTGCCTTTTTTATTGATAATCCTGCGAGTTTGAATAACTTCGATTTCAAAACCGTTATACAACTCATAAACCATCGGATGGTTAGAATTCGTCAATAAAACGTAACATCCGAGTTCATGCAATCGTTTTACTTCCCCTGCAAGTTCAACGTGATCTTCCTCATAGAATTGTTCTTTGGTATAACGTTTAAAATCAGAGTATTCTGAAATAGGCAGGTAAGGAGGGTCAAGATAAATATAGTCCCCCGGTTGTGCATGGTCTCGTAGAACATCTTTATAATCGCCCTGTATGATGGTAGCGTTTTTTAAGGCCTCGGATGCACTTGTTAAGCCTTCTGGATTGCATATCCGAGGATTTTTATAATATCCATATGGCACATTAAACATACCTTTTCGATTTACACGGTAAAGACCGTTAAAACAGAGCCGATTTAGATATATGGTTCTTGCGGCGGCTTCAATTGGAGTGAGTTTTTTAAAATCCAATTCCCGGATATTATAATATTCTTCTTTATCTATGCTAAATTCATAAAGTTTTTGTATGAGACTATCAACATTTTTAGAGATTATACGATAGAGGTTTATAAGTTCCGGATTGGATTCTGAAATGATGGTCTTATCAGGCTGTAATGCAAAAAATAAGGCTCCCCCGCCAAAGAATGGTTCTATGTATTGGTTAAATTTTTTTGGGGTTTTGGATAAGAGTATGGGTAATAATTGTTGTTTTCCCCCTGCCCATTTCAGAATTGGGCGGGGCGATTGAAAGATCGGAACTTTTAATTTTAATTCCATAGTGATCTATATCTTTTATTTCGTTTATGTATTTCTGTTGACCTTTTGTTTTTGAACCATATAACTACAGTTGTATATGCCTTTTTACCTTCACTTAATTCTTTAAAACATCCTGTACATTTCATAAATAACTCTCCCGGGTTCGATTTATTTTATCAATCTAAATTCGGTTACATCTATCTTATTGGTTGTATAGACTAAGTCAATTGAGTCATCTTTAAATTCTATGTAAACATCTATGGTTTTTTGCTTGAATTTTGAAGAATCAGTAATGACATTTCGGATTTCCTTAAAAGGGATAAACAAAATTCCACCTCTTGGTACAAGCAGAACTCCTTCCCCTTTTTCTAACATATCCTTGAATTCGTCACGAAAGGTGATCTGCCAACGATTCTTTTTTGGGCTTCCAGGCCGGATAAAGGCCTTTACTCCGTCTATGATAGCTTCGTTTGCGCTCCATCTTTTGATCCTTTTTCCCATCTTTTCAAGCAACTTTTTTAGGTCGTCTCGATGGACTTGCTCCTGTCCCTTATCAGGCAGCAATTTCGTTATCAAATTTTCTTTCTTAAGGAAAAAATTCAATTCTTTTATAAGGCCATCAACGGCTGTCTTTTGTATGGATGTTAGTTGCTGCCCAGAGCCCTGGGAAACTACTCTATAATTATTTTGCTTGAAAAGCTTAATCACGTAATCTTCAAGATCTCTTCTGACAACAATATCATTGAAATCAGATTGTGTGGCGGGTCTTCCGTCGTTTATTATTAAGATGTGCTCCCATTTTTTTATTTTTTGGTCGGGAGAATTAATGTGTGTCTTTGTTCTTGAATAAACACATTTTGCTTCACCAACATATACTTTATTCTTTTCAAACAGGACATAAATACTGGGAAATTCTAATTTACCCCATTCATTTCGGTTAATTTTTTCAAGTTGCTTTAATGACCGATCCAGAAGCCATGCTCGTAATAGAACTGTTGTCTTTGACCTTGTAATGCCATTGGAATTTTTGGGTACTTGGATGTATCCTATCGTTTGCTCACTCATTTATTACCTTACCCCTTTTTTAAAGTTAAAACAGTCTCGCGTAGACGATAGTTCCTTATTTGACCGGAACGTCTATTTCTTGCTTTTTCAATACTTTCAATCTCAAGATCCAGCTCCTGACCAATTCTAGCCAAAATCAAATCTGTGGGAATATAGACGTCTGCAATAAGACTATCTCCTATGACGAGAAGAAACCTTCCGCCTGGATTTAATGGGGCGACAACTATTTTCATAACTTTATACAAATCATCAAAATACTTAGCGACGATAAAAGGCATGTCAACCCGCCTGTAATTACCTCGTCGGATGATATTTCGCTGTATTTTATTTGCAATGTCATCAAGCCAATCATTAGTATATCGCGAATTTAATTTGGCAAAATTTCTAATCAAACCTTTTGAAACATTATCACAAACAACCATTTCATCTTTTATTGTTTTTGCCTCCTTATGACCTTTAGTGAATCCCAGCCAGCCCATCTCTATTTTGTAATTCATGACATAATCGAGACCATTCATATATGGAGGAGAAGTGATCATAAGATCAAAATTGTTTTGATGTCTACATTCCATTGCATTAGCAAGAATCACTTCGCTTTTTATGGAAATATTCTTTTTAAACTTTTGCTGAATAATTGTTAAATCATTATAAATATCTCTGATTTTCTCCTTCATAAGCATCCAGGGAGCACTATCAAGAACTTTTTTATTCTTCCAGTATCCAAGACAGGGGGTTCTTTTTAAATTACTACAATCAATCAGAATGGATGAGAAGGCGAGCAGAATAAGGTTTTTTGCTTTGATTTGTTTTTCTGTTTCAGAGGGAAGGCTATCAATTCCACCTTTAAGAAATTCTAAATTTCTCAGTACACCTTTATTGAATTGCTTCTCGGACTTTAAAAACTCCGGAGCGGTTATTCTCAGATTTCTGGGAATCGATGAAAAAAAATTGCGGAGAGATTCGGGGTCAACATCCCATGAATTAACCTTAGTGTCAGCAATAAATTGAAGCAACGGGTTTAATTCTGTTCCAACAGATTTATACCCATTTAACTTAGATTGGACAAGCACTGTCCCGCAGCCAGCAAAAGGATCAAGAATTATTGGTGATTTATAATCTCCTTTATATCGTTCGATAATTGATTGTACAAATGCAGCAGAAAAGCCCTGGATGTAGGGCGCCCATCTGTGAACTCGTTCACCGAAGTTTGATGTAAATTGGATCGGCTGATGTTTTTCAACAATCTCAATGCCTAATTCTTTAAGATAAGGTTTTGAATCAATATCACATGACCCACCAAACTTGGGAGAAGAAATAATATTTCTCCTTCTTATGTCTATTTTATCGCTATTTCTGAATGGTAATTTAAACTGGATAGGGCTCCCATTATATTCCTTTACCTTATGGAGGCTTTCTTCTTTCATCTTTTTCCGCTACCGCTTAAAGAACTTTATCAATCTTTATGGATACTCAATAGTAATTATTTACCTTGAACTGATTTGATAAATATATTTTTATTGTTAAATTCAATTGAATCAATTGAATCATAAGAAAAATAGTTTGTCAAGAAAAAAAATGGTAAAAATGAAAAAAAATTGAGGATTATATTTCTGGCAGGAGGATGTTGATTTGGGCGCCGGGGAAATGTGTCAGATTATATTCCCTTTCCTTTCCCCATGCCCATTCAGGGATGATGGAAAGCTTTGCGGTTCCTGATCGGATGGAGATTTTACCATTCCATTCATTGACAAATCGTCTGACAGCAGCCAATCCATGCCCTCTTCCTTCATCTTTATATCGTGATGCGCCGTGAAGAAGGGCTTTTTCTATGGAATGGAGATCGCTTTTTAATGAAAACCGTCCTGACAAGGATTTTCTGAAGCCTATTCCTGCGTCCATAACAGCAATCTTGACTACGTTTTTTCCCATATTCTGAAAATGGTATTTCTGTATTCCTACAAATCCCTTGGTTTCACTATGTTCAATTATATTCTGGCATACCTCTGACAGGGATACTATGAAGCCGTTTATTGCCCTTTCGTCATACTGGAGGTGCCTTGTGAGTATCGCATTGGCCCGGTCTTTCACCTTTCCCACTATAAAATGAATGTCATCTGATTTCTCTATCTGAGTAATCTCTAACAAAACATCAGAATAAGAACTTCTCAGATATTTTTCTGATATTTTTGGTTTAAATGGTTCAAAAGTGAAATATCCGGGAGCAATCTTAAAAAAATCCATCCTTTCGAGGTATTTGAGAACTTCTTCAGATTCAGGAAGATGAAGAATTTTTTGATTAACTGTCGGTTTATAAATTTCTCCAATCTCAAGAAGCCCGACCATTCCATAAGGGTCTATGAAGGAGATCTCTTGAAGGTCAATCTCCGATGATTTCTTCAATCGATGCAGAAACTGCTCAAATGTCTCTTCAGTTATCTGGGGTATTATTTTCAATGCATTCTAAGTGGGCTCTGTGAGAGATTAGATAGGGGTAGTTATTGACTTTCAAATTGGCTTAACTCAAGAAGATTATATCCCTTTTGATTCAGGAATGAAACGATCTCTGCCGGCATCTTTTTATCAGTTGCCAGAATATGTTTTCCCTCATGATCGTAAAAACTGATTCCAGGAACAGTAAGTGTTATATTTCTTGTCTCCTCCCTGTCTGCTGTCAGAAAGTGATGGGGGTTAGAGTCATATGAAAGCCCAAGGAAATCAAGCATTAATTCAGTTGTCCTGTTTAGATCTTTCTTGCCAGCAAGAGAGAGAACGAGAAATTGGTGTTTTTTAAGCAGAGAAACAATAGCAGGCGATAGCCCAGTTATGTCTATGATGCAATCCTTTTCTTGCCTATTAAAAAATAGATCGGCCTGTATAATTAAATTAAATTCAGAGTCCTTTCCTTGATAAACTGGAATTTTTACCTTACGAGAGAAAGACTGTCCGGCAAAGTTTAATAGAAGAGTGGGTAAAGGAAAATCGATTTTTTTTTCAATGCTTATCTTCTTTTCAATAGTGACATCATCTGCCAATCCTTTAGGGAAAAGAAGATCCGAATAATCAATTACCTTTATCCCTAATTTCTTTAGATATGCCCTTATTACCTCTGGTGTCTGTTCGGAAGAACTATTAATAAAGCTGATTACTGCAATTTTTTCTGGAATATTTTTCTCGCCTTTATGTGGAATAATAACCCAGTCTCCGGCTATGGAGATACCTATATCCCC
>Ga0315538_1001688_pt1 | contig 12970 bp, 10 predicted proteins | sample SalMarSW160230MG_2_FD_203834 | JGI IMG/M metagenome (GOLD analysis project Ga0315538, IMG submission 203834) | Salt marsh sediment microbial communities from the Plum Island Ecosystem LTER, Massachusetts, United States - Salt Marsh Sediment SW1601-230 ...
CATTACTGGTAATGCCCTTGCCTTGTTGGCGTTGTTCTTCCGTCCGGTAACGGTGAACCATATTGTCCCAGGCTATACCTGGAACTGCGGCCTGTGCGTCATGCCAGGCACACGTCTTTAACGTCGGGCGCAAGACCCGACGCTACGAACGGTCTGCCGACTGATCCATCTAGGCAAACCATACCTATCCGGGTGGTTGTCTACTCCCAATGCACCTAAGAAGCGAAGGTTAAAGCTGCTTCGCTCTAGCGCTTACGCGCTGCTTGTGGCCTGACTGTAAAGGTTCTTACTCAGGTAGGGGTGAGTATAGGATCGCACTTTGTGTCTAGCTGCACTCTTTCTCTTCTTTCTGCGCTTCCAATGCTTAATGTCACTTACACGCTTAAGGTCCTCTGCTTCAAGGGCCTGTGCCTTGACCAGGTTTTGTAGGTGGTGCCGCTTCTGACTACGGATGATCGCTTGCGCTTGGGTTGAGGCTGGTCGAGCCATACGACGAGTACCTTCCTCCACCAGGAGTATCACCCCAAGTTTGTAATACTTTAGGAGCCTATCCCACTCGGTGGTAGGATCATGTAGTACCCCCCAACTATCGTCATAAGGGTGTTGGTAGACAAGCTGGCGCGGGTTATCTCTCCACTTTCCGTTACACATGCGCTTTCTCCCTGGGCCAGTTTATCACCACTTCCCGGCCATCCACTCTCAGCTCCGGAAGCTCATCGGCCTCACTGTGTATTACTTTGATCCCCTGTTCCAGACAGGTAAGGCGGCAGACATCCACAAGATCATTTCTCGGATCACCCTCTATGTACACCTGGGTACAGCCCTTATCGCGCAACTCATTGATTAGCCCTTGTGCCCTGTGCCTGGTTTCCCGGTAAATCTGCATTGACTCCTGAAGATACCGCTGGGTTAGCATGGCCTTTGCGGCAAAGCCTTCCGGAGTGAGAAGATATCGCCAGCGCCATTGACCGATCCGTTTAACCTTAACATATCCCTTGCTTACTAAACGCTTGATTAACCAATTGGCTGTTCCTGCCGCCAACCCAAGCCTGCTAGCTAGATCGACCTGACGCAGTTCCGGCTGTTGCTGTAAGGCTTCGAGAACCTTGAGCTCTCTTGCCTGGTCTGAATTCATTCTTTTGTTTGTCATCGCCTAGTATTCAATATTTGAATTCAATAAATGAATTATAGCGTGTGCGCGGGTAAAGTCAAGAGTGAAAAGACAGTCGCGAGTCGCGAGTCGGGAGTCGTAAAATGGTGATACGTAACGAGTGATGGGTAACGTAAACCCACTATTGCACTGGATTCCGGCCTCCGCCGGAATGACGGACACAAGACCCGACGCTACGAAAACAAGGTGATCTGCGAAAACAACGTCGGACACAGGTTCCGAGGCCACAGGCGGTCTACGTGTTCTTATCCTTAACGTCGGACACAGGTTCCGAGGCCACAGGCGGTCTACGTGTTCTTATCCTTAACGTGGGGCGCAAGACCCGACGCTACGAACGGTCTGCCAACTGTCTTCTCACCCTCAACCTGGACCCCGATCCAGGGTTCGCCGGAATGACGAAATGGGTTCCGTCATGCCGGACTTGATCCGGTATCCAGAGGATTGGCACGATTTGTATACAACCATTATTTGACTGGATTCCGGCTTTCGCCGGAATGACGGGCGCAAGACCCGCCGCTACGCACGATCTGACGATTGATAACTCCCCTTTTTCTCCTCCGCACCCGTGCTCCCTTGCACGGCTCCCTAGCTCCTCCGCACCCGTGCTCCCTTGCACGGCTCCCTAGCTCCTCTGCACCCTAGCACCCTTGCACCCCTGCACCCTAGCTCCTCTGCACCCTAGCACCCCTGCTCCTCTAGCGCAGCATTAGGGTGTCCATAGCTTGTTCGACCGTTTCGGTGGGGACAACGTCGATCTTCTTCCGCGTCGGTGGCTTGGCGACAGCGGGGACAATCACGCGTTTGTACCCTAGCTTCTCCGCCTCGGTGATTCGTTCGCGCAGCTTCTTCACCCGGCGTAGCTCACCAGATAAGCCAACCTCACCAACAATAACGGTACGACCGGTGACTGGACGGTTGCGCAGACTAGACACAACCGCTGCAATTACCCCGAGATCGGTGGCTCTCTCGCGGGTTTCCAATCCGCCGGCGATGCTTAAATAGACATCCACGTCACTGGTATGGATCCCCAGGCGACGTTCAATTACAGCAAGAAGTACCACTATACGATTGTAGTCCAGCCCACTTGAGCGGCGTTGCGGAGCCCTGTATCCACCGGTTGGAGAAGCAAGCGCTTGCAGCTCCACTAGAATCGGTCGTGTTCCTTCCAGTATGGGAACGATAACCGTACCAGCCCCGGGTTCTTGCCGTTGTTCTTCCAAGAAGAACCGTGATGGATTTGTTATCTCTTGCAAGCCATCTGACCTCATTTGAAAAACAGCGACCTCGTCTGTCCCACCAAAGCGGTTCTTTACCGAGCGTAGGATACGCGTATCCTCTCCACGATGTCCCTCTAGATAGATTGCAACATCAACCAGGTGTTCCACTGCTTTTGGCCCGGCAAACGCGCCTTCCTTGGTGATATGTCCAACAAGAAAGGTCGTCATCTTGCGTGACTTCGTGATACGCGTTAGCTCAGCGCTTGTTTCACGTAGCTGCCGCATACTGCCCGCCTCACCAAGGGCACCATCAGAAACGGTCGCTTGTATCGAGTCAACAATCAGAACGCAAGGGTTTACCTGTTTGACCGACGCGATAATGTGAGAGAGTGACTGCTCAGATAGCACATATAGGTGCTTGTCATCGACTCCGAGGCGGCTTGCTCGTAGCTTGATCTGCGCGGCAGACTCCTCGCCGGAGATGTAAAGCACGTTCCCGTTCTTTTGCGCCACTGATTGTGCAAGCTGTAACAGCAGAGTAGATTTGCCAATCCCCGGCTCTCCGCCAAACAGGATCACTGCGCCAGGGATCAGTCCTCCACCTAAGATACGATCGACCTCTCCGATTCCGGACTTGAGTCGCTTTACCTCCCCAAGATCGATCTCGTTGATCGGGCACAGTTTTTCCCCAATCCAAGAGAAAGCAGACTCCTGCTCGGCCTTTGTGTTTGCTTCTTGTACAAAGGAATCCCACGTCCCACAACTTGGGCAACGACCCAGCCATTTGATTGACCGGTATCCACAGCTGCCACAGGAGTAGGCCATTCTACTTCCCTCGCGTAAAACTCATCTCCTCCCCATCTACCGAGCCCTTGATAACGGAACCATCGGCAAATGTCCCCTCTAGGATCAGTTCGGAAATACGGTTCTCAATCATGCGCTCGATCGCACGCCGCATTGGCCGCGCACCATAGTCAGGATCGTACCCTCGCTCAACCAGAAGGTCGCTAGCTTTCTTGTCTAAACTAAGGCTAATGTTGTGTTCTTCATCCAACCTTTGTTTGAGCTCACTGAGCATCAATTCAGCAATCTGTCGCACTTGTTCACGCGTCAACTGATGGAAAACGATAAGATCATCCAGCCTATTCAAGAACTCCGGTCGAAATACTTTATGGACCTCGCCAGTCACGCGGTCTTTCATGTCCTGATAAGACTCCTCAGAATCGATGTTCTGGTCACTAAACCCAAGTGTACCACGGTTGGCAATCATGTCGCTTCCCACATTGGAAGTCATAATGAGAACCGCGTTACGAAAATCGACACGTCGTCCTTGAGAGTCGGTAAGTATTCCGTCCTCCATTACTTGTAAGAGAATATTGAAGACATCCCGGTGTGCCTTCTCAATTTCATCAAAGAGTATTACTGAATAGGGCCGGCGCCTGACCTTTTCGGTGAGCTCTCCAGCCTCTTCGTAGCCAACGTACCCTGGAGGAGCACCAGTAAGACGAGAAACGGAAAAGCGCTCCATGTATTCAGACATATCAACGCGGATCAGCGCATCTTCATCGCCAAACAAGAACTTGGCTAAGGTCTTAGATAGCTCAGTTTTTCCCACTCCGGTTGGGCCAAGAAACATGAACGCGCCAACTGGCCGACGCGGGTTTTTCACCCCAGCATACGCTCGACGGATAGAGCGAGAAATAGCCCTTACCGCCTCATCTTGACCGATCAACCTCTCATGGATCTTCTCCTCCATTCCTACCAGTCTAGCCATCTCCTCTTCCTGCATATGCCCAATAGGAACGCCAGTCCACAGAGAGATCACTTGAGCAACATCACGTCCCGTTACCTGTAGCTTGGTTCTCTTGCCCGAGGTCTCACTTAGCTTCTCAATGTCATCGGTAATCTCTCCCTTGCGATCACGCAACCCTGCCGCAGACTCGTAATCCTGCAAAGAAACAGCCTTGCGCTCTTGCTCATCTAGCTCATCCATTTTCTCTATCAGTTCGCGCACTTCGCGGGGGAGCATCGAACCCTGCAATTTGATCTTGGCCGCGGTCTCATCCAGCAGGTCTATCGCCTTATCCGGCAGGAACTGATCGGTAACATAACGATCCGAAAGACGAGCAGCTTGCCGCAGAGCCTCATCGGTAATCTTGACGCCATGGTGCTTCTCGTAGTGTGGTCGAAGGCCCTCTAAGATCCTAACCGTCTCTTCTATTCCAGGTGCCTCGACCATTATTGTCTTGAAGCGCCGTTTCAGCGCGGGATCCTTCTCAATTGATCGACGGTATTCGTCGGAAGTGGCCGTTCCAATGCACTGGATCGCCCCAGAGGCAAGTGGGGGCTTCAAGATGGAAGAAGCATCAATTGCTCCCTCCGCACCACCCGCGCCGACGACAGTTTGCATCTCGTCGAGGAATAGAATGATGTTGTCCGATTCCATTACTTGGTTGATTAAAGACTTCAGTCGTTGCTCAAACTCACCGCGGTACTTCGTTCCGGCAACGATTGATGCCATGTCCAGCTCCATGATCTCCTTAGAACGCAACATCGGAGGAACATCCCCAGCCGCAATCCGTTGCGCCAATCCTTCAACGATAGCGGTTTTGCCAACGCCGGATTCACCAATCAACGCAGGATTATTCTTCCTGCGTCGGGTGAGGGTTTGAATGATGCGGGAAATCTCTCCATCCCTCCCAATTACTGGATCAAGTCGGCCGACTGCTGCCTCTTCCACTAGGTTGCGGCCAAACTCTGAAAGATCCCCCTTACGTTGCTTGCGGCGAGAGGCACGGATCGCCAGGCCGATTCCCGCGGAAGGAACAAAGTAGGCGCGTGTCTTGGCAAGGTCAATCCCCGACTGATTGAGAATTGCCGCCCCAGTACCTTCTCCTTCACGTAGTACTCCCATCAATAGGTGCTCGGGACGAATTGTGTTGGATCCTCCGCGGCGTGCCTCATCGAAACTGATCTTCATCACCCGTTTCAGTCGAGGGGTTGGCTCAAGATCCTCAGCCGAAATCTCTACCTTGCCACGGCCTTTCTCCTCTACCAGAATGGCAGCAACTTTCTCGTAGTCCACTCCATTCGAGCCAAGGAAACGGTATACATCACTGCCTTTGGCCCTTAGAAAAGCAAGCAGAAGGTGCTCGGTGCCTACATGGCTGTGTCGCCATCCCTCTGCCTCGTCTTGGGAGATTGCTATTATCTCCATCGATTCTCGCGAAAATCTGTCGTACATTAACATCTCCAAGCAAAATATTGTTTATGCTTTACTGATTCTAATTATAGCTGTGGCCTCGCGCGCTTCAACTCATATGTCTTGCGCAAGTTAACAGGAATACGTAGAGCGTTCGACGTTAAAGAGAACCTGTTCATATGCTATCCTCTGGATTCCGGCTTTCGCCGGAATGACGAATGGAGCAGAATACCTTTCGCCTGTCTGCGTCGCGGATGCGACAGGGAGGCCGGAATGACGAATGGAGCAGAATACCTTTCGCCTGTCTGCGTCGCGGATGCGACAGGGAGGCCGGAATGACGAATGTGAAGTTACCGTTTCGAGATTTGTGCTTCGGACTTTCTGTTTTCAGATCCGCAATCCGACGTTCCACGTTCCCCTCTTGAGTTTGCGGTCTTGCCTTCTGCTTTCGAAATTCGCAATCCGTAACCGCTGCCTCAACCATTCAACTACTCAACTGTTTTCTCTGTTCGTCCTTACCAATCAACCATTTGACTGGCTTTTGCTGCTGTCTTCGACTGGCTTTTCCCTTACTCCTTACTCCGTAATCCTTAATCCTGTCTTATTACGCATCACCGTTTCTCGACGCTGGACTGTCTTTAATTAAACTTATTCATAACGGTGTTGATATCAGACAGACGAAATGTATCAATGGCTTCTACGGCTCGTCGTAAAGCCGGGAACAGTTCCTTCCATTCATCCGGGGTAAATCTTCCCAGAACGTAGTCTATCGTGTCTGGTGGCCGAATGGGGCCGCTGATACCAATTCGTATCCTAGGAATCTCCTCGCTTCCCAGGCATGTAACGACAGATGCCATTCCTTTGTGTGCACCCGCTCCTCCCTTAGAAAGGATTCTCATCTTGGCAAATGGAAGATCCAGATCATCGTAAACGATCAGAGCATCCGCATAGTCAATCTGAAATCGCTCCAATACAGCCTTGACCCCATCTCCGCTTGCATTCATATGGGTCATTGGTTTCACAAGGAGTAAGTCTTCTGTGCGGTAAATCAGAGAAAGACAGGTGCGTACCGCGCGGGCCCTGGTTCGGTTGATCTTCCGGTAAAGACCAATTACCTGAAAACCAACGTTATGGCGAGTCAAAACGTATTTGAGGCCAGGGTTTCCCAGTCCGAATACAGCCTTCAATCATTCCCCTTCGGTAGGTGGCTCCTCTTCACCCTCGGCAGCCTTTGTTCCAGCAGTCTCTTCTCCGACTAGTTCCTCGCCCTCTTCTTCAACTGCTTCTACAACCTCTTCCTCCAATCGCCGTGGAGCCATTACGGTAACCAGGGCTCGCTCTTGGGCTATAAACGGTTCTACATTCCCAAAGTCAACATCACGCACGCGAACTGCATCCCCTATCGCAAGGTTACTCACATCAATCGTTATCAGGTGAGGAATGTCCTTAGGCAGTCCATGTACTCGCACCCTTCGAAACAAGACGTTTAGCATACCCCCTTCTTTGATTCCTGGGGCTTCGCCAATGATCTTTATCGGAACGTACAACTTAAGCGGACTACCAATGTTTGGATGATAAAAATCGACATGAATTGGCTGATCCGTAATAGCGTCGTACTGAATCGACTTCACAAATACATCCAGTTTCTTCCCTTTACTGTGATCCTTGATCGATAAATTGATACGTGAACTACGTGTAATCTGCGAAAACAGCTCCTGAAGATCCTTACGATCGATGACCAGCGGGGTGTTTTCAACAGTAGGGCCGTAGACTACCGCAGGAACCCAGCCTTGTCTACGCAAGGCACCTGCCTTTCCCTTTAAGCGTAACCTTGCCTTCAATGTATGCATGTTTACTCCTGAATTAGTAATGTGGGAAGAGATGGCTCACCGATTTGTTGTCAAAAATGCGCTTTATCGTCTGTGCCAGTGGCTTTCCCACTGAGATATACTCGACCTTCTTACTCTTTGTTGCTTGTTGATGAAAAATGGTATTAGTTACGGCAATCATTTTCAAGGGAGAGACCTCTAGCCGCTCAAGTGCGGTATCTGAAAACACCCCGTGCGTACAGCAGGCGTGAACCTCTGTTGCTCCACACTCTAGTAGAGCCTGAGTTGCTCTGATCAGGGTCGAGCCCGAAGCAATGATGTCATCCACAAGAACCACCCGGTGTCCACCAACATCTCCGATGACATTCACCACCTTGGTATCCGTTCCTTCGGGATCTCGCCGCTTTTCCAGCACTGCAAGCGGAAGGTTAAGCTGCTCGGCAAGTAAACGAGCACGGGCCGTTGCCCCAGCATCCGGGGAAACGATCACTGTGCTATTGACACCCCCAGACACTTCACGAAAGCGCTGCATAAATACCGGATCGGCTCGCAGATTATCAACCGGGATGTTGAAGAAACCCTGAATCTGCCCAACGTGAAGGTCTATGGTGAGAACACGATCCGCACCAGCGGTTTCGATCATATTAGCGACAAGACGTGCTGTGATTGGGACACGCCCCGTATGTTTCCTATCCTGACGCGCATAACCATAGTAAGGAATGACCGCAATTACCTTGCGCACCGAAGCACGACGCAGGGCATCAATAATAATAAGAAGCTCCATCAAATTATCGTTCACAGGCGGACACGTCGGCTGAATCACAAAAACATCTGCCCCACGAACCGTCTCACGGATGCGTACTCGGATTTCCCCATCGTTGAACCGGTCGACCGCGGTAGGGCATAGCTCTACGCCCAATTCGCCAGCAATTTCATTGGCCAATCCCTTGTTGGCATTCCCGCTGATCAACTTGAGTTCCCTTCCGCTCATTCAACTTCCTCCTTTTTATGTTTGTTCACCTGTCGGGCGCGTCCTATCGCAAGGGTTCCAGGCGGAACATCTTCGGTAATGGTTGATCCAGCGCCAATGACTGCTCTTTCCCCGATTGTAACCGGAGCAACAATTGACGTATTGCTTCCGATAAAGGCCCCATCCTTAATGATAGTGCGGTGTTTTGCTTTTCCATCGTAGTTACATGTAATCGTCCCCGCACCAATGTTCACATTCTCTCCTACCTCGGAATCACCGATATAGGTAAGGTGGCCAGCCTTTACTCCGCGCCTTAGTCGCGCAGCCTTCACTTCCACAAAATTGCCGATCCGCGCCCCTGGCCCTACATCCGCTCCAGGGCGCAGATGACTATAGGGACCAATGGTAGTGCCTGTACGAACACGTGCCGATTCTATCACGGAGTAACGAATAACAACCTCATCCTCCACCTTTGAGGCATCGATCCACGTCTCTGGGCCAAGTGTACAGTCCGATCCTACTGTTGTGCCACTAGATAGATGTGTTCCGGGAAGGATCACCGTATCGGGGCCAATCATTACATTAGGCTCAATATAGGTGCTCTCCGGATCAACTATTGTTACACCGTTACCCATAAGCTCGCGAGCTTTGCGCAGACGCATGCTGCGGTCGGCTATAGCAAGCTCGCTACGAGAATTGACCCCCATTACTTGCTGCGGATCCGCCGCCTTAATCGCTGTTACATGTTTTCCTGCACAGTGATAGTGTTCAACTAGATCAGTGAGATAGTATTCACCTTGAGCATTTCCAGCGTTAAGCGACCGAAGAGCTAGCCATAGAAACTCATCGTTACGCACGCAGTAAATCCCGCTATTAACCTCAACAATATCAAGTTCCTCGTCAGTTGCATCGCGCTCTTCTACGATCTTAACAGGATGTCCACCTATGTCTCGCTTCAACCGGCCATATGCGCCCGATGTAGCAGGAACCATGCTGAGAACCGAGAGATCGGCCTCTTGTTCATTATGACAGCTGATAAAACGAGAGAGCACCTGTGAAGTAAGAAGAGGGAGGTCACCAGGAACAATAAGCAGAAAGTCTCCGGAAACGTGGCCATAGGCTTGGAAAACAGCATGACCGGTACCTAACTGCTCGCGTTGTTCGATAAACTCTACCGGCCACTTTGAGAACTCTTTTCGCACTGCCTGAGCTCCATTTCCCACTACGACAAGGAATCTGGAGGGGGCCAGTTCTGTTGTGGCCCGCAAAACATACCAAAGAATCGGCCAGCCATTGACACGCTGTAAGACCTTTGCCCGCTTAGATTTCATGCGGGTTCCTTTGCCAGCAGCCAGGATTATGGCGGTGAAATTATCCTTCATTGAACACCCATCAAGAATCATACGCTACTTGCTACTGAGGGATCAACTTCCTTGAGCGCGACTGTAAGATATGCGTATACTTTTGTTGCAGGATTCGCCTTGTGCTCAAACACACGATCAATGCAGGGAGGCAATTATGCTACAACGAGTCTTTTCCGGGATACAGCCAACCGGCACACTACACATTGGTAACTACTTTGGAGCAATTCGCAATTGGGCCTCCTTACAAGAAGATCACGATTGCGTCTACTGCATTGTAGACTACCATGCAATAACAACTGAGATTGACCCAAATGTGTTGCGCGCCGCTTCCCGCTCGATGGCACTCGATCTGATTGCTTGCGGAATCGATCCACAGCGCACAATCTTATTCACGCAATCCGCTGTTCCTGAACATACCGAGCTTGCCTGGATCTTTGGCTGCGTGACCGGCTACAGCGATCTGGCGCGAATGACCCAGTTCAAGAACAAGTCTGCCGGAAAAAAGTTTGTCTCCGCTGGGTTATTCATCTATCCGGTCCTACAGGCAGCAGACATTCTCCTATACCGTGCCACCGGGGTTCCAGTCGGTGAGGATCAAGTGCAGCACGTGGAGCTCTCCCGACGGATTGCGCGCCGGTTCAATGCCCGTTTTGGGGAGTTCTTCCCCGAACCTGAGCCTATCGTAGGAAAAGGAGCGCGTGTTATGTCCCTCGCCAATCCAGCGATCAAGATGAGTAAAACCGCGGGAGAGGCCCACTGCATTGGGGTAATGGAGGACGAACGCTCAATCCACAGCAAGATCCGTTCCGCTGTCACCGATACCGGGCTTGAGCCCGGGACAACCATGTCTCCCGGTGTGGCCAATCTGTTCGAGGTCCTTGACCTATCTGGTGAGCTATTAGGCGATCGATCAGTCGCCGCGGAACTACGCGCGGAATTCGAGTCAGGGAAGCTCATGTACTCTCGCCTGAAGGATACCGTATTTGAGAACCTGATGGAGGTTCTTCGCCCAATAAGACAGCGGCGCCGCGAACTTGAAGCATCGGGAATTGTGGAAGATATTCTAGAAGAAGGGGCTAATAAGGCGCGTGTCATTGCTAGAGAGAACATGACGAAAGTACGAGAGATGGCTGGATTGGTGATAAGATAGAAAGAGTCCAAGGTCCAAGGTCCAAAGTCCAGAGTCAACAGAAAAAAGTCGAGAGCCGGGAGTCAGGAGTCGAAAAATAGTGAAAGACAAAGAACCGAAAACAGACGACTGGCTTTGTCCCTGACGAATCATCTACGTATTCTTGCTATGTTATCCTTAACGTCGGACACAGGTTCCGGCTGAAAACCCAGTCGGGAGTCAGGAGTCGAAAAATAGTGAAAGACAAAGAAGCCGGAATTGATGACTGAAAGCTGAGAGCTGAGAGCTGCAATGCGTGACAAGTGATAAGTGACGTAGAACCACCATTACGCTGGATTCCGGCCTTCGCCGGAATGACGGTGTGGGGTTCGCCTGTCTGCGTGCGAACACGCACAGGCAGGCCGGAATGACGGTGTGGGGTTCGCCTGTCTGCGTGCGAACACGCACAGGCAGGCCGGAATGACGGTGTGGGGAAATTCCGGGCCCTGCCCTGGACGCCGATCCGGGGTTCGCCGGAATGACGGACACGGGTTCCGACGCTACGAATGGTCTGACAACTGATAGGTGAGAGATAATGGAAAAGAAAAAAGTTATCTTCCAAGAACTCCTACGAAAACATCCAGCTGATATTGCCGAGGTCCTGTCTCAGCTTTCCGATGAGCAAGCAACGAAGCTCTTACACCGCCTCTACCTGAGGCAAGCTGCTGCCGAGCCTCTGGGTGAAATGGAACCAGATGAGTCGGCTGAGCTGCTCTCGGACCTTGACCGTGAAGAAGCGATAGAAATCCTCGCGCGAATGGATCCTGACGACGCCGTTGACTTGTTGGAGGAGTTACCCCCAGAGACACAACAGGAAATCCTTTCTCATGTCGACAGCAGAGAAGCTAAGGTTATCTCCAATTTGCTTACATATCCTTCTGACACAGCGGGCGGGCTGATGTCCCCAGAAGTTGTTGCCCTATCGCTAGATATGTCTGTCCAACAAGCGATTGATGTGCTACGACAACGAGCAGAGGAAGCGGAAACTATTTACTTTGCCTATGCTGTGGATGATGAAAGCTATCTACAAGGGGTTCTATCTCTACGTGATATAGCGCTGGCACAACCGAATACACAATTGAGCTCACTAGTAGAAAAAGACGTAATCTCCGTTCCTGTAGAGGCGGATGCTGAAGAAGTTGCCCTACTGTTTGACAAATACAACTTCTACGCCCTCCCCGTAGTCGACCAGCAAGCCAAGCTGCTTGGCATTATCACAATCGATGATGTGATAGACGTAATGCGAGAAGAAGCAACGGAAGATATCTACGGAATGGCAAGTGTGCCAATGAACGAAAGCGTCGACACTTCGTGGTTCTCCTCTCTACGCATGCGACTACCGTGGCTGTACACACGCCTAGCTACGGCAATACTAGCTGCTATAGTCGTTGCTACGTTTGAACAAGCAATTGCTAAAGTAGCAGCTCTCGCGGTTCTTATGGGAGTGATCGCTGGGCAAGGAGGGAGCGCAGGCATGCAAACGATAACCATCATTACCAGAGGGATGGCGCTAGGTGAAATGGAGCAACACCAAGGGCGCAAACTCCTAAGGAAAGAGATATTGCTCGGTGTTACAAATGGACTTATCATCGGGATAACCCTGGGAATCATCACCTATCTATGGAAAGGACAGCCATTGCTAGGAGCAGTTGCATGTTTGGCTATGCTGTTCAATACGGTAGTGGCAGGAGCAATGGGGGTGCTAATTCCACTGGGCTTACAAGCGCTAGGAAAAGATCCGGCCATTGCCTCAGGGGTGTTTCTTACTACTGTCACTGACGTCCTTGGCTTCGCATTCCTTTTTCTGTTGGCACACTTATTCCTGCACGTAATCTAATGAAAAAAAGGACGATGCCATTTCAGAGCTGGTCCTACCCTTTGATCCTTGCCCTTCTAGGGATTGTCCTGTGGATTGGTAATATATCGCCAGATCTAAAGGCAGGTCTAGCGGCAGAGACACTCCTTTTCCTCGGCTACCTTATGGTGTTCTCACGTGGAAGGAAAACCACGTCTTCAGGAGCAAACCTGATTTCAATGTTTCCCGCACAC
>Ga0315538_1001690_pt1 | contig 12969 bp, 10 predicted proteins | sample SalMarSW160230MG_2_FD_203834 | JGI IMG/M metagenome (GOLD analysis project Ga0315538, IMG submission 203834) | Salt marsh sediment microbial communities from the Plum Island Ecosystem LTER, Massachusetts, United States - Salt Marsh Sediment SW1601-230 ...
CAACCCTGTTAACGGCGCCACATTCTATAATAATAGAAAATTTGAAGTTACCTTTAATGAATATGTTACCCTTGACAGGATAAATGAGAATCTTATTGTCTCTCCACCTTTAGAAAAAAGACCACTGGTCTCTTTAAGAGGCAAAAGTGTGGTTGTTGAATATGAAGATGAGCTAAAAGAAAATACAACCTATACATTTAATTTTTACGATGCCATAAAAGACCTCAACGAAGGTAATGTATATAATAATTTCCGGTTTGTTTTTTCCACGGGGCCGGTTATCGATTCACTCTCGGTTACAGGAAATCTTTTCAATGCTTATGTGCTCGATATTCCTGAAGATGCACTGGTTATGCTTTACAGTAACCTTGTAGATTCAGCCTTTAAGAAGAATATACCGGATTATTTATCAAAAGTGGATGAGACAGGATATTTCAGAATTGATAATGTACGTGAAGGAACATATAACCTGTATGGCCTTAAAGAAATGGATAACAGTAAAAATTTTAATTTGCGGGAAGAAGAAATAGCATTCCTGGATGAACCAATCACCGTAACTTCAGAGAAAAACTATCTTCCTGTAAAAGAGGATACCACTACGGTAGTCGTCCAGACCGGCAAAAAAGCTCCCCCCAAACCGGCTCTTACCGGTGAATATAAGCTTATCCTTTTCAGGCATGATAAAAAATTAAACTACTTAACCACATCATCAAGAGATCTGCCTTACCTTCTGTTCTATACATTGGCACTGCCTCCCGGGGAACACAGTTTTGATCTGACCATTCCCGGTGCAGATGAAAATTCATATTTCAAAGAAAAAAGTATCGGAAAGGATACCCTGAAGGTCTGGCTGACTGACAGCACACTCTATTCACAACAACAAATTACAACCATTGTCGGTTATCCATATACAGACACGACAAACACGATCATTCACAGAACTGATACGTTAAACATGAGGTATACAGCGCCCCGTTCAGCGAGGGCAGGCAGGGTGCGGCCGACCCCTTTCACTGTTCAGACAAACCTTTCAGGCTCCCTGAGACCCGGACAGAAGATATTCTTTCAATCCATCACTCCGTTAAGAACGCCGGATACATCCCTGATCAGGTTTTATGAACAAACAAAAGATACAATAATACAAATCCCGTACAGCTTTATACCCGACAGTACAAATTCCTGCAGGACAAGTCTGAACATTCAGCTTGAGCCGGGGAAAAACTATTTGTATATTGCTGATTCAGCATCATTTGGCAATATTTATGGAGAGAATTCCGACTCAACAGGAATGAAATTCTCGGTAAGAAAAGAAACCTCTTTCGGAACTCTTGTGTTAAATATAAAGGGATATGATGGTAAAAGCATCATTGAATTGCTGGATAACAACGAAAAAGTGATCAGGAAAGCAAAAATGGATGGTAATGGTAAAACAGAGTTTTCTTTACTGGATAAAGGCAAATATAAACTTCGGGTAATATATGACATTAATGATGATGGTAGATGGACCACAGGCGACCTGGTCGAAAGAAGACAGCCGGAACCGGTTTCATTTTATCCCCGGGAGCTTGAAATAAAAGAGGATTGGGTGGTTGACCAGGATTGGGATATAAGTAATATGAATTTTAAAGAGTTAATAAATGTATCTCGTTCAGGTACAGGCAGATAAAAATAATATATTATTAATTAATAACGGATAAAAATGAAAAAAATAGTTGCCGGTGTTGATATCGGCGGAACAAACACAAGATTCGGCCTTGTTGACGAAACAGGAAAAGTATTGTCGGAGAGTGATTTTAGAACAACCGATTATCCAAAGATCGAAGGGTTTGTTGCTACCCTGGTTGCCGGGATAAAGAAACTGGTCGCAGCTAAGAAAGAATATCAACTGGCGGGAATAGGTATTGGTGCTCCTGATGCAAATTACCACAGAGGAACAATCGAACATGCACCCAATCTTGCATGGAAAGGAATCGTACCACTGGCTGATCTCATTAAGAAGAAAATAAATGTACCGGTGGTTGTTACCAATGATGCCAATGCGGCAGCTATGGGAGAGATGATCTTTGGCGGTGCAAAGAAAATGAAAGATTTCATAGTACTGACACTTGGTACCGGACTTGGCAGCGGGATTGTTATCGACGGAAAAATGGTATACGGACATACCGGCTTTGCAGGTGAACTGGGTCATATGACGGTTGTTCCCGGAGGGAGGGAATGCGGCTGCGGAAGAAAAGGGTGCTTTGAAGCATATGCTTCTGCAACCGGACTGGTAAAGACTGTGATTGAATTAATGAGCCTGATGAGGGACGAAAGCCCTCTGAGAAATATACCGGTATCAAAACTTACCTCAAAGAAAATTGCTGAGGCAGCAGCAAAAAAAGATCCTATTGCAGTCAAAGCTATGAACGATACTGCAGAAATTCTGGGATTCGGAATAATCAATGCAGTCGTATTCTCAAGCCCTGAAGCAATATTTCTTTTCGGAGGACTGGCAAATGCAGGCGACATGCTCCTGAATCCTGTAAAGAAGTATATCAGGAAAAATAATTATGTTCTTATGAAGGATACTGTTAAGATCCTCATTTCAAATATTCCTGAAAACAAAGGTGCCGTTATGGGATCTGCAGCACTTATCTGGAACGAACTGAGGGGATAGGTTTATTTTTGTTGGCTGAAAAGTTCCGAAGCAGAACAAATTAACCGATGAAAGCTGTGTAACTTCATAAAAAACAATAAACAGAGATTTTTTAATCAGTAAGTGGTATATTTACATAAAGGTTTTTCCGATAATATGACTAAAAAGAAGCTTGCAGTCGGCATTGACATCGGCGGTACAAATACTGTTTTTGGATTTATTGACAGGGAAGGTAATATCCTTGTTGAGGACAGACTGAAGACGACCTCTTATCCAAAGATTGAAGATTTTGTCGCAGCTCTCTTCAGAGCAATGGCCGCAACCGGCAGCAGGATCGGAAAAGGATATGAGATCATGGGCTATGGTATAGGAGCCCCGATGGGTAATATCCATGAGGGCACTATTGAATATTCTGCAGACCTACCATGGAAGGGTATTGTCCTTCTTGCAGAAGTATTTCACAGACACACCGGACTTCCGGTTATTGTAACAAATGATGCAAATGCTGCTGCAGTTGGAGAAATGATTTACGGCGGGGCAAAAGGTATGAAGGATTTTGTAGTAATAACTCTTGGTACCGGCCTTGGCAGTGGTTTTGTTATTGACGGAAAACTGATGTATGGTCATGATGGATTTGCAGGGGAACTGGGTCACACACCAATTCGGCCGGAACTATCTGAACGTGAGTGCGGATGTGGCAAAAAAGGGTGTCTTGAAACATATGTGTCGGCAACCGGACTAACAAAAACATTCATTAAAATACTTACCGACAGCCGCCAGCCAAGTGAGTTTAAAAAACTGAGCATTGATGAAATAAATGCTGAAATGATATTCAAGGCTGCAAGAAAAGGAAATAAGCTTGCAATTAAGGCCTTTAATATCACGGGTAAAATACTGGGTTATAAACTCGCCGATGTAGTTTCTCATACAAGCCCTGAGGCAATATTCCTTTTCGGCGGACTTGCCCTGGCGGAAGATCTTATTTTCAAACCGGCAAAGGAATCGATGGAGGAATACCTTCTCAGCATTTATCAGGGGAAAGTGAAGCTGCTTCCCTCGAAACTGAATGCAAAAAATGCTGCAGTACTTGGTGCCAGTTCACTTGTATGGTCAAATCTTGAACTATAATACAATTACTAATTACGGGAGCGATGGCAAATTTCAGTGAAATACTAAATCATATTCTTGGTATTGTCTTTATTGTGATAATTTTTGCACTTGCGTATGCATATCTTAAGCCCCACCAGCTTCACAAACGAAGGCTTGTATCAACGCTCCTCCTTAAAATAAGTTATCTTACATATTTACTAATACTGCTCATAGTAGTTTATTTATCAGCTCTGGTTAAAGGAGGTCTTGAAGAGGTATTTTTCGGGATAGAATTCTTTGCATTCCTGGTTGTGCTGTTTGTTCCCACTATCGGCATCTTTGCCAGGAAACTGGGACATTTCAGCAAGAATAGAGAAGGGTATAACTACTTCTTCACCATAGTGAATGTTTTATCAATAATCATAATATTATTGATGTACTTTATTTAATGGCAACACCGTGACTTAAAAAAGGGGTTGCTTAAACCAGGTGTTATTACTTTCCAATACTTAACTTTGCCATTACTAACTTAAAAACAAAACTTATGATCAAGGAACGTTTAATCGGATATATCGAACAAAGCATCAAAAAGAACTGGTCAATAGAGGCTTTGTCGAATTATAAGGAACAGGGACTGACATATAAGCAGATTGCCGAACAGATACTTAAGTTGCATATCTTCTTCGATGGTACGGGAATAAAAGAGGGGGATAAAATAGCTCTTGTAGGCAGGAACTCGGCAAACTGGTGCATTATATATCTCGCCACGGTTACGTATGGAGCAGTAACGGTACCAATACTTCCGGATTTCAAACCCGACGACCTCACAAACCTTATAAATCATTCCGATGCACAGCTTCTTTTTGTGGACGATAAGATCTTTGAATTGCTTGTCAATACCAATATGCCGGAAATAGAAGGAGTTGTTTCTGTGGACACCTTTAAGATGATCACCTCCGTAAATGAAACAGTAAAAGAGGCTTTTGAAGCAATTGAAGGAAAATATTCGGAAACCTACCCTGACATAAAACCTGATGATATAAAGTTTTCTGATATCACCAACGATAAACTGGCTGTCATAAGTTATACAGGAGGAACCACCGGCTTTTCAAAAGGGGTTATGATAACACATAACAGCCTTGCAGCAAATGTAAGGTTTGCTCAGAATCACATGCCCCTTCAGCCGGGGGATCCTCTTGTTTCCTTCCTGCCGCTCGCACATACGTACGGTTGTGCCTTTGAATTCCTGTTTCCCTTCACATACGGATGTCACATCACCATCCTCTCAAAAACTCCGTCACCACAGGTGATAATTCAGGCTTTCGGAGAGATAAAGCCCCGGCTTATCCTTTCAGTTCCCCTGGTTATTGAAAAGATCTTCAAGAAACAATTGCTTCCGGTTATAAACAAACCGGTTATGAAGTTTCTGCTGGCAATCCCGGGAATTAATAATATCCTGCATAAGAAGATTAGGGAGAAGCTGACAACTACTTTCGGAGGCAGATTTCATGAGATCGTTATCGGCGGTGCTGCCTTTAACCCTGAAGCTGAAAGATTCTTCAAGAAGATCGGTTTCAGGTTTACAGTAGGTTATGGAATGACGGAATGCGGTCCGCTGATAAGCTATGCCTCCTGGGATACAACAAAACCCGGAGCATCAGGCAGGCCTGTTGATACACTGGAAGTTACAATAGATTCTTCTGATCCCCGAAAAGAGATCGGAGAAATAATACTGCGGGGAGAAAATGTAATGACGGGGTATTATAAAAATGAAAAAGCCACCAGGGAAATCATTGATGAAAATGGCTGGATGCATACCGGGGACCTTGGAATAATGGATGAGGAAGGTAATATTTTCATTAAGGGAAGAAGCAAAACAATGCTTCTGGGACCTTCAGGGAAAAATATCTTCCCCGAGGAAATTGAAGCTGTAATAAACAATATGGACTATGTTGCCGAATCACTGGTAATCTCGGAAGACAATAAACTTGTAGCATTGATATATCCCGATCATGAAGCGGTGAAAAAGGACGGCATATCTGATGAACATCTTTTACAGATACTGGAGGATACAAAAAAACTGGTAAACGCTCGGGTTCCTGACTATATGGTTGTGAATAAATTCAGGATCCATCCGGAGGAGTTTGCCAAAACACCCAAGAGAAGCATTAAAAGATTCTTATATACAAAGGAGTAAGCACAATATGAAATTATATGCGGTCATAGTTGCAGGAGGGAGCGGCAAGCGGATACAATCCGGAATCCCCAAGCAATACCTTGAACTTGCGGGGAAACCTGTGTTGATGCATACTCTTGAAAGATTTAAAGCATTTGACAATGCAATTGAAATAATAACTGTGCTTCCTGAAAACCAGCTAAGGTTCTGGGGAGAATTGCAAAAGAAATATTCGTTCGATGTACCCCATACACTGGTGAAAGGAGGAAAAGCGCGGTTTTTTTCCGTACGAAACGGATTAAAATTTGTTGATAGTCCGGGACTCGTGGCAATACATGACGGGGTAAGACCATTCGTATCGGTAGATACTATAAAAAGATGCTTCGAAACTGCTGAAAAACTCGGTAATGCTATCCCTGTGATATCACCTTCGGATACTTTAAGGATGATCTCCGGAGAAGAAAACAAACCTATTAACAGGCTGCAGGTTAAGCAGGTGCAGACACCTCAGGTATTTAACACGGACCTTATTAAAAATGCATACCTTCAGGAATACATGCCTGAGTTTACCGATGATGCAACGGTACTTGAAAGAACAGGAGTGAGAATCAACCTTGTTGACGGGAACCGGGAAAACATAAAAATCACAAATCCTGAGGATCTGGTAATTTCAACAGCCCTGCTGCCCGTTGTTTCATAGTATTATATTACCTCACGGGTTGATATTAAACAGTTATGAATAATTCAATTATTATGAAAGCAAAAACATCAATTATAATTACGTTGATGTTTATCATGTCTGGTTGCGCTGAATTGATGACCATGCTTAAATCCGTCAGCGGTCCGCTTCCCCTTACCGAAGCCGAGGTTGTCAGCGGATTAAAAGAGGCTCTTTCGACAGGAGCCGGTAACGCTGCAGGTAAACTGTCACTGGAAAACGGGTATTATGGCGATGCGGCACTTAAGATTCTTCTTCCTGATGAGGCAAAGGTTATTGTGGACAATATTTCAAGAATTCCCGGAGGGGATAAACTTGTTGAAGATGTAGTATTAAGGATTAACAGGGCGGCAGAAGATGCTGCAAAAGAAGTTGCTCCGATATTTGTAAACAGTATTACACAAATGACCATACAAGATGCATTTGGCATTCTTAACGGCTCCGATAACGCCGCAACGAGTTATCTGAAAAGCACAACCTATGATGACCTTTATAATCTTTATAAACCAAAGATTCAGGCATCAACAGAAAAAAAACTCGTCGGTGATATCTCAACGAAAAACTCCTGGGAGACGCTTACTTCGAAGTGGAACACGGTGGCAAATTCCATTGCCGGCCGACTGGCCAACCTTAAACCTGTAAACACTGACCTTGACGATTATCTTACAAATAAAGCTCTTGCAGGAATGTTCTCGAAAGTTGAGGCAGAAGAGCTGAAGATACGTAAAGAAGTATCTGCAAGGGTAACACCGCTTCTCCGGAGAGTATTCGGGAGTCTCGATACAAAAACAACAAACTGATACAATGTTTGAAAAAAACATACTGGATTTCCACGGGCTTGAAGTAAAAGTATCCGACCATGCCAACGAAGGAATACTGAATATATTGAACCATGCTGTTCAGGGTTCGGAAGGCGGAATGAGGTTTGCCCTGCAAAATATTGCATCACGCATTAACGCATACGGGGACCAGATAAGGTTTGTATCGCTTTATAGAAAGAACAGAATAACAGGAACAGTCGGTGCATGTTTTCGTATTTCCGGACAGGGTAACCTGCGTTATCCGTCAACCCATATACGATACCTTGCCTTTCAATCAACATATCAGTCCGACATAAAATGGCGTAAACGTAAACGCGAAAAGGAAATAATAAAACCCGAATCTGATTATTCATTCAAGCAAAAGACCCTTGAGATATTCAGCAAACCCCATCTGCTTAACCTGCCTGATGTGTTTGAAAAAGACAAACACATCATGTATGCATTTCTTGAGAGTATGAACGAAAGGTCAAAAAACCTGGTTCACCAGGCAGAATATGAATACATAAGATCTTTTCTCACAGTGGCTTTCAGCAGGTTTTCACCAAAACCCGATAACCGTGTTTCAAAACTTAAAGAGACTGAAAAAGCCGGGATGAATGACCTGCTTATGGAGTTTTACCGGGATTATTCATTGTTTTACTCAGATTATGCTTTTTTGGGCGACAGGTATTATGTGCTGAAAGAGAACGGGGAAATAATTGCAGGAGTCTGCGCTATTCCCACATGCTACAAAGTATATGATATCCCGGGTATCTGGGGATGGGTTATTATGAAGGTTCTCCCGGTAACTCCTTATTACAGGAGGCTGTTTCGGCCGGGTGAATTCAAGTATCTGGTTTTTGACGCTATCTATTGCAAAAAGGGGCGAGAGCCTGTTCTTGCAGATCTGTTCGAGTCAGCCTGTGCGGCAGAGGGATTTAATACCGGGCTTACATGGCTTGATGACAGAAGTGAACTTTATGATAAGATGCGTACGGAAGTGAAGATGGGGGCCCTGAACAGAATGCTGAACGCAAAACCAGGATTGGTTTACACGAAATTCATAAACCTTACCGAAGAGGAAAAGGAACATTTTTATGATGCCCCGGCATATATTTCGGGATTTGACTTCTCATAATGTCAGATAAGTTGGTCGTATTTTTTATTATTTTTGCAGCGTTATTGGGTTGTTAGCTCAGTTGGTTTAGAGCATTACCTTGACAGGGTAGGGGTCACCGGTTCGAATCCGGTACAACCCACTCAGATTATCAGAGAGTTAAGAAAACCTTAACTCTTTTTTGTTTTATAGGGTTGCGTTTTATGTTGTATCCCTTAAACCTATGCAATCTGCAATGCAACATAAAGAGGGCAACCCGAACACCTTTTTACCTGTTTTATTATGTCTATTTATTCGTGTTTAATTATCAGCTGTTCTCGATAACTATTTTTACCATTGCTGAGTTCTACTATATATGTTCCATCACGCAAATTAGATATAGAAATATTGAAACTAGTACCAGTTCTAGTTGCTGTTAATACCAATGTACCCAGACTATTGTAGACACGAATTGAATAAGTAGTTTGATCAGCAGGAATAGCTTTAGAAATAGTTACCTCTGATATATCATAATCTTCAATGGCCAGACTTTCAGTTTCATTTATTGTAATAGTAACTTCATTAGATGAAGGATTCGGATACATTGAGAAAAAATATCCCTGTGATATTGCAACCTGTTTATATTGCCAGTTCGTTGCCCCGCATGTGTTTGTTGCTCTGCCCATAACCTGGTAATAATCATATGGATCGTTAAAGACAATAGTAACCCAGTCATAATATTGATAAACAAAATACCAGTCATAATAAGGAGGTACTACCATCCACTGGTATGATGACTGCGAATCAGGAATCCTTGAAGGATTAGCCCAGAAATCATAAGGTTGACCAGTATAACCAGACGTAGTTCCGGAAATAGAATTAAATATCGGTTTGCCCGCCCATACTTCTTTTTCTGATAAATCAGTATCACTACCGTTAACCCATAGTTTAGCCTTTATACCATCGCTGCCGTTATCCACTGCAGCAAATGTGCATGAATATGTTTTCTGCCCGGAAGTAATTGTCAGGTTAGATCCTGCTGCGCTCCATATAATAGAATCACATGAACAAGCCGCAGATAATTCAAATGCAGCTCCTGTTGAACAGACAACTGATGATCCGGTAATAATAGGATTGTATTTTACAGTTACATAAATCGTATCTAATTCAACAGTAGAATATGCTGAACTTACTTTTGGTAATATCCAACCTGAACCATTAGCTGTAGGAGTTGCCATAACAGGATTTGAATGTACATCTGATAAACTAATATTATTAGAGCACTCCCAGGTTATTGTTATTGGATCACACGAAGGCACATCATTAATTTCATATTCTACACCACATGGACAGATGACATTACCAGTACCAGTATAAGAAACACTCATCTGTGTTGGTTCTGATCCGATACCAACAGCGTACCATGCATTCTTTACTTGCATTAATTCCAATCCACTGTCAGTAAAGAGTTCTTCCGCTGCATCTTCTGCCCCATCCGCTGCATCTGCATAATTAGATGTTGACACTAAATGATCAGTTTCAAGCTCGTAGGCTATCTTTTGTGCCACATCAATACCAATTCCATATACAGTATACGGATCATCATTATCATTTATACCACTATCTCCTTCTGATAATAAATAAAACCAATGACTTAATACAGTGGAGTTTTGATGTGGTTCGTCATTCTCCCACCAGTAATCTCCTTCATAAGTATCTGGGTGTGGTGAAAAGTGTTCTCTAGTGTAAGGATCATTGGGGTATTCAATATTTCTAAGACAACTATAATTTGGATAAGTTATTTCCTCTCCATGTAACCATGTTGATTTTTCAGGTGCTTCCCCATGTTCAACACAAGCACCCCAAATATCACTGAAACCTTCATTCAGAGCTTCAGCTTCACTGTAATGGTCATAATATCCCAGATTCTTTTCATACTTATTAATACCATGAGCAAACTCATGTGCGTATGCATCTAATGAAGTAAAAGGGTGAAGTACTCCAAATCCGTCACCAAAAAACATACAATCTTCATCTGGATCCCATCCTGCATTTTCGAAATCGACTCCATAATGCATATAATTCATTACTGTTAGTCCATTATCATCTATACTATTCCTTTCAAAAACATCATCCCAATAATCTAAAGTCGTTTCAGCAGCATAATGAAGATCTAATGCAAATGAATCAATACTATAGGAAGACCAATTACCACTTGTAAAGTAATTGTTATTATTCTCAAAATTTACTGCATCTTCATAATCTTCAGATTGATTTAAATCCAAAGTATAGATACTTACACCCTCTCTATTTTCTTGTAATCTATATTTTCCCGCACTGTAGTCTCCCGTTAAGTATTTGTTACCACTATAATTCGTTTGTGCATAGATTTGTGTATTTGAATAGTCTATTAATTGGACATCATTTAAAATATCTCCATTCTTGGCATCCACATAAATAATCCGTTTATCGAATGGTTCTAATGCGTAAATTGAAAACTTCCAACATAGTTTAAATGAGTTACTGCCTGATAAAAGATCTTTTGCAATAAGCAACTCTCCTTTAGGATAATATACTCTATTTGAGTTATCATTTGTTTGTATTACAGACTCATCTATTTTATCATCTTCCCACTTGTATTTTTTCGCTCCGATGAAGTCTAAAGCTCTCTGCAGAGATTGCTGTTCTGTAAGTTTTGGAACTATGTCAGGTACATCAACAATTTGAAAATCGCCATTAATAACTTTGATGTTACCATTCTTACCATGTATCAAATATTGTTGACCATCAACTTTTAATCCCTTGTAATATTGTTGAAACCATTTATGAATATACCCAGTAGTATCTTTACTAACTTCAATAATACGGAAACTATCTTCTTCTTTCGCCTTTAAAATTGATTTTAAGAAAACAGTATCATTTTCCATCTTTCTATCAGAAGATTCATTTATTTTAAATCTGGCATATGCAATCGTCCCTGTTTCATTTCTTCTGATATATAAAGTGTCATTGTCCTGTGCTCTGTTTTGAATACAAATTAATATTAATATTGCTGTAAACATTGATTTTATCAGTGATTTCATAGCTTATGTTTTTAAGATTGATTATTGTTCTTTTATTCCATAATAATATACAGCATCATCCCATGTTTCATGATATATTAATGAATCATAGATTATTTCCTTGATGATATATGAGGCAGAACTATGAGATCCATCACTTATTCTTGTTAACTCCATTCTATAGGTTGAATCAGGATAATAAGCTTGTTGCCTTACCCATTCAATTAAATATGTATCAATAGCTATTCGATAAGTATTCGTAATAAACTTATCATCAGGAGTGAACTCTGAAAAGAAACTGCTATAACAGTAATCCATACCTCCTGCTCCTCCCCTGACAACTACTATTCTCCATTTCCCCTGGATATAATATCTGATTGTGTCAAGAGGTTTATCATATAATGTCATTGTGATGGGATTAACCGGATTAGAATTTATATCAAGACAGGTTGTAAATAACTTGTTTTCTCCATAACCTGTCCCTATACTGTTTGTGGCATAGGCACGTACATAGTAATCTGTGTTTGATTCCAGACCCGTTATAGTTATTTTGAAAGTGCTTGTCCCTGTTCCGGCTGATATATAATTATCAGACAATGTGGGATTTTCACTTGTGCCCCAGCATATTCCACAGTCAATGACCGGAGAATCGCCATCACTGGTTATCTTACCTCCCGATCTGGCAGAAGTACATCTTATGGGGGAAGGCCAATACGTGAATAACTCAGGCAATGAAGGCGGCTGTGTGTAAAAGGACTTCGTTTCACCATACCCTGTACCAAAACTATTTGTTGCATAGGCCCTTACAAAATATTCTGTGCCGGGATAAAGATCTGTCAGTTCACTGATAAAACTTCCGATACCTGTGCTGTCAACCGCTACACTATCCTGAATTGTCGGATTATTATTAACACTCCAGCAAATACCTTTAATAATAATCTCAGAATCTCCTTGTGAAATAACCTCTCCTCCGCATGTTGCTGATGTCCGAGTGACGGACGTAACATCTGTTGTTGTCACTACAGGTATATCTTCCCTTTTACATCCCGGGAAGAGAAACATTATAATTAAACTTATTCTTAAAGCTTTCATGGAATTTATTTTATAACAGATATTATATGATTGTAATCAGTGATATTTCTTATTTCATGGAGCATGAATTTTAGGTATAGAAGCAATCGCTCAGAAATCATTCTGTCAACAGGTTTAATCCTGTCATATGAATAGTAGTATGCCATAACAATAAGAGTTAGCTATACACTAACAGACATTGAAAAAACGTACGGAAACAATCACTAATACAAAATTAAGAGATACTATTATAAAAGTCAAGTATTTTGCAATATTTTTTATCGAATAAATGTAATTAATATTCTGATTATCTTGCCACTAG